>Ga0209498_1002313_pt1 | contig 11555 bp, 10 predicted proteins | sample WalLakDeSediment_FD_184131 | JGI IMG/M metagenome (GOLD analysis project Ga0209498, IMG submission 184131) | Lake sediment microbial communities from Walker lake, Nevada to study Microbial Dark Matter (Phase II) - Walker Lake 11/02/13 Deep... | ecosystem: Environmental > Aquatic > Freshwater >...
ACCAAGGGTGGCACCATGCGCCTGGGGGCCTATCCGGCCATCGTCGCTCCTGGGTCCATGGCTGCCGGGATCTACGGAACCCAGGAGATCAGCGAGAGACACAGGCATCGGTACGAGTTCAACAACGACTACCGGGAGCCTTTCGAGAAACACGGCATGGTATTCAGTGGCCTGTCCCCCGATGGGAAACTGGTGGAGATGATCGAGCTTCCCGGCCACCCCTGGTTCCTTGGATGCCAGTTCCACCCTGAACTGAAGAGTCGCCCCACTCGTCCACATCCCCTCTTTGCTTCATTTGTGAGGGCCGCCGCCGAGAAGGGCGGGCATCTCAGAAGTGACCTTTCGGCACCCCCCGGCGAGCGGGGATCCGGAACCGAGTGAGGGCAGATGGAGAACTCCATGTTTGAGCGGTTTTCGCTGATGGCAGGACCCTGCGTCCTGGAAGACGATGAGCTGAACCTTGAGGTGGCTCGGGCCCTCGCTCGGGTCTCCGGCAGGCTGGGCCTTCCCATCGTCTTCAAGGCTTCCTACGACAAGGCCAATCGCTCCAAGGCCGACTCCGCCCGGGGCCCCGGACTGGAGAAGGGTCTGGAGAGGCTGGCCAAGGTAAAGGGGGAGACGGGACTGCCCCTCATCACCGACATCCACGAGCCCTTCCATGCAGCCAAGGCGGCCCGGGTGGTGGACGTTCTTCAGATCCCTGCCTTCCTTTGCCGCCAGACGGATCTCCTGGTGGCGGCCGGGGAGACGGGCAGGGTGGTCAGCATCAAGAAGGGCCAGTGGATGGCCCCCGAGGAGATGACCCATGCCGTTGAGAAGGTTCGTCTGGCGGGCTCGCCGGAAGTGGTGGTGACGGAGCGGGGCACCTTCTTCGGCTACGGGAACCTGGTGGTGGACATGCGCTCCTTCCGCCGGGTCCGTGAGGCGGCGGGGGTCCGGGTGATCTTCGACGGGACTCATTCGGTGCAGCGTCCCGGGAAGGCGGCGGGCTCCAGCGGAGGCGATCCGGAGCACATTCCCTCCCTGGTGCTGGCCGCCGTGGCCGCCGGGTGCGACGGCCTCTTCCTGGAGACCCACCCCCGGCCCGCTTCGGCCCCGTCGGATGCCACCAACATGCTCGCGCTGGAGGAGCTGGAGCCACTTCTGGAAAGGGTCCAGGCCATCCGGGTGGTCCTGGGGCGGGGGGGGGAAGGCTCATGAGGGAGGCCTCGGGAAAGGGCGTCGTCGGGGGAGGGCATGACCTCACACCTGAGCTGGCCAGGAGGATCCGATTGGTGATCCTGGACGTGGACGGCGTCCTTACCGATGGCGCCATCTACGTTGGGGCTTTGCCGGGGGGGGAAAGTCTTGAGCTGAAACGGTTCGATATCCAGGACGGTCTCGGAATCAAATTACTCCAGGGCGCCGGGATCGACGTGGCTTTCGTATCGGGCCGAGTGTCTCGGGCCACAGAGGTCCGGGCCAGGGAGTTGGATGTCGTGGAATGCCACCAGGACGGAGGGGCCCAGAAGGTTCGAGCCATCCGGGGCATTCTCCAGCGCCTGGAACTGGACTGGGACCAGGTGGCGATGCTGGGGGACGACCTGCCGGACCTGGCGGTCTTGCAGAAGGTCGGACTTCCGGCGGCCGTGGGCAACGCCACGGAAGAGATCCGGCATGTGGCTGTGTGGCAGGGGGAGCGGCGAGGTGGGCACGGGGCTGTCCGGGAGTTCTGCGAAGCACTCCTGGAGGCCAGGGGGGAGTGGGATGGGCTGGTGGAGGCCTATGTGCGGGACCGGAACGACGACGGGAGAGAGGAGTAGCCACCCGTGGACGGAAAGGAGAGGGAGGAGCTCCTTCGGGAGGCCCGGAGGGTTCTCGAGGCCGAGAGCCAGGCCATTGCTGTCCTTCACCGCCGTGTCGGATCGGAGTTCGTTGAGGCCGTTGAGCTCCTGGCGGGCGCCCGGGGCAGGGTCATCGTCTCGGGGATCGGGAAGAGCGGGATCATCGGGCGCAAGATCGCTGCTACCCTTACCTCCACCGGAACCCCGGCCACCTTCCTCCATCCGGTTGAGGGGCTCCACGGAGATCTGGGCATCGTGGGACGAGAGGACGTGGCGGTTCTGGTGTCCAAGAGCGGGAACACTTCTGAGCTCATGGGCCTCACGAGCCATTTCCTTCGTCTCGGGGTACCCATCATTGCCATGACGGGAGACGTGAGCTCGTCCCTGGCTCGTTCCTCCAACGTGGTCCTGGATTGCTCCGTGGAGGAGGAGGCTTGCTCCTTTGTGCAGGCTCCCACCACCTCCACCACGGCCACCCTGGCCATGGGGGACGCCCTGGCTGTGGTGCTCCTGCAGAAGAAGGGGTTCAAGGCCGAGGATTTCGCCGTCCTCCACCCCGGGGGCTCCCTTGGCCGGAAGCTGACCCTGAAGGTGGACGATGTCATGGTGGTGGACGAGTACCCCTGGTTGGGGGAGGATGCCCTCATGCGGGACTGCATCGTACCTCTGGCCGAGATGCGGGGTACTGTTCCCATAGTGGGTTACGGCAAGGAGGTGGTGGGAGTGGTGACATCGGGAGATCTCACCCGCCTCATGGAGCGGGACCCGGGCTTCCTCGAGATTCCCGTCCGGGAGGTCATGACCCGGACCCCGAAGCTGGCCGTGTTGGGAGAGCTGGCTTCGGCGGCGGTTCATCGGATGGAACAACATGGCGTCATGGCCCTCCCGGTGGTGGATGAAGCCCACCAACTCGTTGGGATCGTTCATCTCCACGATCTTATGAGGTCAGGTGCGGTATGATATTCAGGTGCAGTGTCTTGCGGAGGATTGTCGGAGAACCGGTCTGCCCCTGGGCTCCGGGGCAGGGGAGGGGTGTCTTCCGGCGCCGCCGCCCAGGGCGCTCGATCCTGGTGCTGCTGGCCTTGGTGGGGGTGCTATCAGGTTGCACGGAGGAGTTCGCCACTCCTGTGGGCTCTCCAGCCCTCCTGGAAACGGGGGCCGACGCCGTCTTCATCGGTCTGGAGCACTTCATCACGCTGGACGGAGTGAGGGAGGGCAAGCTGTTTGCCGACACGGCCCTTCTCTACAACGACTCCTCCCTCTACGTCCTGACGAACCCCATCCTCGTCCTCTTCACCGAGACGGGTGTTCAGCGAGCCAGGGTGACGGCGGAGCGGGGCCGGATGAAGACGACATCCCAGGAGATGGTGGCTCAGGGCAACGTCATCCTGGACATCACGGAGGGGAACAAGCGGGTGGAGAGCGAGGAGCTCCACTACGATCCCAACGGGGACCGGATCTGGAGCGACTCTCTCACCACCATGTATGAGGCCGGGACCACAATTCGCGGGATAGGCTTCCGCTCGGATCTCGAGTTTCGCCAGGTGAGAGTGGGGGCCGGGAGCATCCGTTCGGGAGGAGGGGGAGGGGGTTGATGCGTCGCCCGGTCTCCCTTCTTCTCGCGGGCCGTGTCGGAGCATGGCGTTCCGCCGGCATGGCGGCGGGCTCCTGGCTTGCCCTTCTTGCGGCGTTCGTCCTGGCGTCTCCTTCCCTGGAGGCCCAGGCCGGCGGGGGGAATTGCGACGTCCCCAGCCACCAGGGGTTCACCAGCATCATGCTCAGCAATGGTACCCGGGTCCTCTACTTCTCCCGGCCCATCATGCGGTGCCCCGGGGGGACCCGGATCACGGCAGACAGCGCAGTGGTCTACGAGTCCACTCGCTACAACCAACTGTTCGGAAACGTCGTCTTCGTGGAGGGTGACAGTCGCTTGAGGGCCAACGAGGCCCAGTATTTCGAGCGGGAGGGGCGACTGGTGGCCTGGGGAAATCCCGTTCTCACCGACCAGGCCGAGGGGTCGGTGATCCGGGGTGACACCATGGTCTTCGTCCGGGCGAATGAGTGGCAGCCTGAGGACCGTCTGACGGTGACGGGCCGCCGGCCCCACGCCACCCTCTATCCCGCCCGGAGACCGGCGCCGGAATCGGAGCCGTCCCTCCCCTCGGACGCCTTGCCAACCGGTGAGGGAGAACTCCCGGTGCCGGACAGTTCGATCATGGCGGCCGGTGGGCCGCCTGCCCCCGACAGCCTGCCGGTCTTGCCGCCCCTCCCGGACAGTGTTGCCGGGTTGGCCGTTGTTTCCGACACTGCGGCGCGGCCGCGGCCTGAAATAGGAGAGCCTCCCCGAGCCGACAGCCTGGTGAGCCCGCCTCAGGAGGCCGTTGTAGCCGCCGTCCAGGACGCTCCGGCCGGGTCGGTGCCCCAGGAGCCCGCCGAACGGGTCCCCTACGAGGTCTACGCCCAGCGAATCGTCCTGGAAGGGTCGCGTTATTTCCGGGCCACGGGGTCCGTGGAGATCACCCGGGATTCCCTGGATGCCGAGGCGGAGTCGGTGGAATTCGACCAGGATGCCGGGTTTCTCATTCTCAGGGAGGCGGCCCGGGTCAAGACCTCCAACACCGACCTGAGGGCCGATACCATCCGTCTCGATCTCCCGGAGGACGAGATCCGCGAGGTCCATGCCTGGGGCAACGGAATTCTGGAGGGGGAGGACGTCAGGGTTCTGGGTCCCGTGATTCGGCTCTTCCTCACGGAGGGGCGCCTGGAGCGCCTGGTGGCGGTGAGGGACGCCGAGGCCGATTCTGTCCTCCTGGCCATGGATGAGCCGGAGCCACCCCCGGAGCAGCCAGGTCTCCTGACCCTCCTCCCGGAGGCGGTGAGGGAGCTGGGGCTCACGGAGTTCCCCCGCAGGCCCCTGGCCGTGGCCGAGGATTTTCACCTCGTGGCGGACTCCATCGAGGTCCTTGCTCCGGGCGAGATCCTGAACGAGTTGAGGGCCATGGGTCGAGCCCGGGGGGAAGCTATGGGCCGGGACTCCCTCAACATGCCGGATACGCCCTCAATCCTCCTTGTGGACTGGCTCGAGGGTGACACCATCGTGGCGACGTTTGCCAGGGAGGGAGACGCGCACGGAGATGCGGCGCTGGACACCCTGGTCGTGGGAGGGCCTCCGTCCATGGTCCTGCCGGATACGGTGGAGCCGGATCAGGACCTTCTCCCGTGGGTGGAGGACCCCGAGGCCCAGGCGGACTCGTCCGAGGCCAGATACCACCTGGAGCGCCTGGTGGCCCGTGTGGCGGCTCGGAGTCTCTACAGAATGGAGGCATCCGACTCCACGGCCAGGGAGGAGGGCCTTTTGGCCATTCATTACGTCATCGGCGACGAAATCGTCATGCTCTTCAGCAACGGTGAGGTCGAGCGTATGGAGGTGGAAAACGCCCGGGGGACGCACCTGGAGCCTGTGGCACGTCAGCGGCGGGTAGAGGACCCGGCGGGGGGGGCAACGCCACCCGGGACAGGCGACACGTCGCCTCCCGGAATCGCGGGGGAACCGCCTTCCGGGATGGAGGGGCGGGGGGAGAAATGAAGTCCCGGGAGGAGGTACTTGCGTTCCTGGAGCGGCTGCAGGCCCACGACCTGAGTGTGGGGGTGGGAATGAGGGAACTGTTCGCACTGGCTGACGACGAAGGCATGGTCGCCCCGGGGCTCTGGTTCACGTCGGTCAGGGAAGCATTTCATGCTCGGGTAGGGCGGGGAGACGGGGCCGTATCCACATTGCCGGAGGACGAGGAGGCGGCCCGTCAGTACCTGCGGGAGCAAGTGCTCGAGCGCCTGGAGGGGGTGGGCATCGTCCGGACTGATTCATTGGACGGCGACGAGCGTAGCCTTCGGGTCGCCCCGGAGGTCTGGGAAGAGGTGAAGGGAGACAGGGAGACCTTCCTGGAGGCAGTGGGGTCTGCTGTGGAGATCTCACGGAAGAAGGGCCAGGAGGCCCGGGAACCCTCTGAAGCCCTGCCCGATGGTAGTCATCTCTATGCCGAGGGCCTCACCAAGATCTATCGTAAGCGGAAGGTTGTGAACGAGGTGGGGATCTCCGTTCACCAAGGAGAGATCGTGGGTCTTCTTGGCCCGAACGGCGCCGGCAAGACCACCACCTTCTACATGATTGTGGGGCTGATCCCACCGAATGCGGGACGGGTGTACCTGGACGATCGTGAGATCACGGAAATCCCCATGTACAAGCGAGCCCGTCTGGGGGTCGGCTACCTGGCCCAGGAGCCGTCCGTCTTCCGTAAGCTCACCGTGGAAGAGAACGTTCTGGCCATCTTGGAGACCCTGAAACTCTCCCGGGCTGACCGGAAGACCCGGCTCGAAGGGCTTCTCAACGAGCTATCCATCGCCCATCTGCGGCACAACAAGGCCTACTCCCTCTCGGGAGGGGAGCGACGACGCCTCGAGATCACCCGGGCCTTGGTCCAGCAGCCGAAGTTCATGCTCCTGGACGAGCCCTTTGCCGGCATCGACCCCATCGCGGTGAACGACATCCAGCAGATCGTCCACGGATTGAAGGGACGGGGGATCGGCGCCGTCATCTCGGACCACAACGTGGAGCAGACCCTGGAGATCGTGGATCGAGCCTACATCATGTACGAGGGGCGGATTCGGGTCAGTGGGACCGTCTCCGAGTTGGTGTGGAACGACGAGGTGGCTGAGATCTATTTCGGACCCACCCTCACGGCCCGCATGCGCGCCCGCTATCGGCAACCCTCGGCCCTGGCATGAGCCCTTTCAACACCCGACTCGTCCAGAGCGTTCATCTCCGCCAGGAGATGAAGATCAACCCACGCCTCTACCAGGCGATGGAGTTGCTCTACATGCCCCTTCTGGACCTTCAGCAGCATCTCAAGCAGGAGTTGGCCGAGAACCCCTTCCTGGAGATGACGGAGGCCGACGTCCAGGAGGAGGTCCAGCTCGACGAGGAGGGAAAGGAAGACGGCAAGGACGAGATCGACTGGGAGGAGATCCTCCTGGATGGCTTCGACGTCGGGGGCCGCAAGGAGCAATACGAGCACAGGGAGTACTTCGAGCCGGCGCCCGTCGAGGTCCCGGACCTGAAGGATTACCTCCAGGATCAATTGCGCTACCTGGACCTCTCGGAGCGGGAGCTGCGGCTGGGGGAAGAGATCATCGGAAACGTGGATGAGGACGGATCCCTCTCCTGCTCCTTGGAGGAGGTCCTCTCCGGCGTCAACAGCTGGCTGGACGAGGTCCGGCAGGTGGCCCTGGACCGGTTGGATGACCTGGACGACGAGGAGGAGCAGGAAGCAGAGAGAGCCTATGTGGAAGCTCTCTTCCACCCGTATGACATGGCGGAAGCCGAGGCCATGCTGGAGGCGATCCAGGACTTCGATCCGCCTGGAGTCGGTGCCAGGGACTTGCGAGAGTCCATCCTCATCCAGCTTTGCCGCAAAGGGATGGAGGGGTCCCTGGCCGGCGTCCTGGTGGAGGAGCACTTCGACGATCTGGCGAACCATCGCTGGACGGAGATCGCCAAGGCCCGGGGCATCACAGCGGTGCAGGTCCAGGATGCGGCCGACGAGATCGCGAAGCTGGATCCGAAGCCGGGTATGCGGCACTCCTCGGATCCGGAGCGCTACGTCACCCCGGACCTCATCGTGGAGAAGATCGACGGCGAATACATGGTATTTGCCAACGATACGAGCCTTCCCAGGCTTCGGCTCTCCCGGGCGTACCGGGAGGTGGCCAGGGAGAAGGGGAAGTTCACAGGGGAGAACAAGGACTTCATCTCTTCCAAGCTGAACTCCGCTAATTGGATGATCCAGGCTATCGAGCAGCGGCGCCAGACCATGCTCAAGGTCATGGGGTTCATCGTGGATCGCCAGCGTGCGTTTTTCGAAAAGGGAGTCCAATACCTCAGGCCCTTGACCCTCAGGGAGGTGGCGGAGCACATCGAGATGCACGAGTCCACCGTCTCCAGGGTCACCAACGAGAAGTTCGTCCAGACCCCACGGGGCGTGTTCCCCCTGAAGTACTTCTTCTCCAGCGGTCTCTCCACGACCTCGGGGGAGGACATCTCGGCCAGGGGTGTGAAGGACAAGATCCAGAACCTGGTGGGCGACGAGAACCACAAGCGTCCCCTCACAGACCAGGCCATCGTGAACCTTCTGAAGGCGGAAGGCGTCAACATCGCCCGGCGGACAGTGGCCAAGTACCGGGATCAGTTGGGGATTCTGCCGGCCCGTATGCGCAAGCGGGTGTGACACCGTGATCCTTCCGAGACTGGGCCCCGAATCATGACTGCCCGGGAGGCGGCTGCAACCCTCACACCGGAGATGCGCCGGGACTTCGCCGTGGTGGTGCCCGCTTTCAACGAAGCGCCCATGGTTCCGGATCTGATCCAGGGCCTGAAGGGCGTATTCCAGGAGTACCAGCTCGACGGTGAGGTCCTCCTGGTGGACGACGGCTCCACCGACGGCACCGGCGATCTGGCCGAAAGGGAAGGGGAGGGCTGGCGCAACTTCAGGGTGCTGCGACACCGGACGAACCTGGGCAAGACGGAAGCCCTGGTCACCGCCGCAGGGGCCACGGAGCGGAAGTACCTGGTCCTCTTCGACGCCGATCTGCAGCACCTTCCGGAGGAGATCCCCCGCTTCTTGGCCAAGCTCCAGGAGGGGTGGGACATGGTGACAGGCCGCAAGATCGGGGACTACCAGAAGCCTCTGGTGTCGGGGATCTACAACTCCCTGAGCCGCAGGATCTTCAACGTCCCGGTCTCGGACCTGAACTCCATGAAGGCCTTCCGGCGGGAGGTGTTGCAGGAGCTGCCTCTCAGACATGACTGGCACCGATTCTTTGTAGTCCTGGCCCACGCCAGGGGCTACTCCGTCTCGGAGATCGACATCCGGCTCCACCCCCGTCGGGCCGGAGTTTCCAAGTATTCCGGGCGGTTCCGGATCGTGGTGGGTCTCATGGATCTCCTGTCGGTCTGGTTTCTCCTGCTCTTCTCCAGGAAGCCCCTCCTCCTGTTCGGTTTCACCGGCAGCGTCCTCATCCTCCTGGGCTTGGCCGTAGGGGTTGTGGCTTTCTATCTTCGCTTCATGCATGGACTTGGATTCCGTCCCTTCCTGTACCTTGTGATCCTCCTGGAGACCGTGGGCGTCATCCTGGTTGGGGTGGGTTTGATGGCGGAGATGATCGCCCAGCTCCACCACGAAGTGGACACCCTCCGCCGCCGCCTCAGGTAGGCCGATCATGGCGGAGGCCAGAACCACGGCGGAGGCCAGAACCACGGCAGTCAGACCTAGAGTCCTCATGGTGGTGGGAACCCGTCCCGAGGCCATCAAGATGGCTCCGGTGGCCCGGGCCCTGGCCGCCAGGGAGGACCTCCTGGAGTCCCGCCTCGTCCTCACGGGGCAGCATGACGAACTGGTGGGCCAGGTCCTCCGGGCCTTCGACCTGGTTCCGGAGCTGGGGCTGTTTCCGGACCTCGACCTGGCCGTCATGCGGGAGGGCCAGGATCTCTACGATCTGGCCCAGGCGTGCCTTCAGGGGCTTCGGGGAGTCGCCCGGGACTTCCGCCCCGACCTGATCCTGGTGCAGGGGGACACGGCCACCGTCTTTCTCAGCTCCCTGGTGGCCTTCTTCGAGAAGGTGCGTGTGGGCCATGTGGAGTCCGGGCTCCGGAGTGGGAACAAGTGGGCGCCCTATCCCGAGGAGATGTTCCGGCGCCTCTCCGATGTCCTGGCGGATTTGCATTTCGCCCCCACAGCCCGGGCAAGGGACAACCTCCTGGGGGAGGGGGTCCCTGGAGGCCGAATCTTCCTCACGGGGAATACGGTGGTGGACGCCCTCCTGGCCGTGGCCGGCCTCCGGCGGGTTCCCGGGAACCCCCAGCTCCGGCGGGTCCTGGAGGGGGGCAACCGGCTCGTGCTCCTCACCGCACATCGTCGTGAGTCCTTCGGAATGCCCCTCAGGGATGTCTTTGGGGCCGTCCGGGAGCTGGCGGACCGGGAGGATACCATCGAGATCCTCTATCCCGTTCACCCGAATCCACAGGTCCTGGGCCCGGCCCGGGAGCTCCTGTCCGGGCATCCCAGGATCCACCTCACGGATCCCCTGGACTACCTCGACCTGGTGTCGGCCCTCGAAAGGGCGGCCCTCGTCCTCACGGATTCCGGTGGCATCCAGGAGGAGGCTCCCACCTTCGGGACACCAGTCCTGGTCCTCCGTGAAGTGACGGAGCGGCCCGAGGGGGTGGAGGCCGGTGTCGCCTCCCTGGTGGGCACGGACTGGAGGAAGATCGTGGAGACGGCCTTGTCCCGGCTCCAGGCTCCACCTCCGGGCACGGGCACGGGCCCGTCCCTGGTCCGGAACCCCTATGGGGACGGAAGGGCAGGGGAGCGGATCGCCGATGTCGTGGCCTCCAGCCTCGCCGGGGTCCCACGGGTCACGCGCGACTGGGACGGAGCGTGAAGATCCTCTTCCACTGCGTCTACTTTCCCCCGGAGGTAGGGGGGCTCGAGAGTCATGTGTACTACCTGGCCAGGGCCCTGGTGAGCCGTGGCCACGAGGTGGCCGTGGTGACCTCCCGCTCCCTCCCGAGGCTGCCGAAGGAGGAGGACATGGAGGGGATCCGGGTGGTGCGCACCTGGTTTCCGTCCCGGAACCCCTTGGGCTGGACGGTCCATGCCCTGGGCTCACTCCCTCGGACCGTGGCCCTGGCCCGATGGGCCGACCTCATCCACGCCCAGGCCTTTCCCTCCGTGGTCCCGGGTGTGGTGGGGCGGCGGGTCTCCGGGGCTCCCCTGGTGGCAACCTTCCACACGTCCCACTTCCTTGTGCGGGCGAGAAAGCGGATCTGGCGGCCAGTCCTGGGAGCCCTGGTCCGGGCAGCGGATCACGTTCTGGCCGCCAGTCAGGAGATCGCCTCGGTGGCGGAGGCCCTGGCTCCGGGCACTCGGGTGGAAGCTCTGGCCAACGGTGTGGAGACCAGCGTCTTCCGGAGGGTGGAGCCGTCCCTTCCGAAGTCTTCTGTGCCGAGGATCATCGTGCCCCGCCGGCTTTTCCCCAAGAACGGCGTGGAGTTCCTCGTCCGGGCCATGCCCCATATCCTCAGCGAGGAGCCTGTCCAGGCCGTCCTGATCGGGGACGGTCCGGAGAGGCGGAGGCTGGAGACCCTGGCTGCGGAGCTGGGAGTGGAGGCCCACGTATCCTTCCTGGGGAAGAGGCCCCACGCCGATATGCCGGGGCTCCTCAGCTCCGGGGACCTGGCCGTGATCCCGTCCCTCATGGAGGCCACCTCGGTGGCGGCCCTGGAAGCCATGGCCTGCCAGCTCCCCGTGGTGGCGTCCAGGGTGGGGGGGCTCCCGGAAATCGTGGACGAAACGGTGGGCCGTCTGTTCGAGCCGGGAGATCCGAAGGCTCTGGCTCGGGCCGTGGTGCTGCTCGTTCGGGAGGGGGATCTCGCCGCCATGGGAGCCAGGGCCAGGGAGAGAGTGGTGGATCGATGGAGCAACGATCGGCTGGCGATCCGGCATCTGGAGGTCTACACGAAACTGCTGGGCCGGGGAGGATCAGGGCCATGACGAAGAAGAGAAGTGGCGAGGAAGAGCGGACCGGCAAGCCCCCACTGCGGGAGATGCCCCCAAGGCCCGGCGGCCCGGCGGGAACGACTCCGGCTCCGGCCCTCCCCCCGTGGCTCCCCCCGGTGGT
>Ga0209498_1002314_pt1 | contig 11550 bp, 9 predicted proteins | sample WalLakDeSediment_FD_184131 | JGI IMG/M metagenome (GOLD analysis project Ga0209498, IMG submission 184131) | Lake sediment microbial communities from Walker lake, Nevada to study Microbial Dark Matter (Phase II) - Walker Lake 11/02/13 Deep... | ecosystem: Environmental > Aquatic > Freshwater >...
GCCAAGAAGATGACCCACTTCTTTAAGCACGAATCCTGCGGCAAATGCACGCCCTGTCGCGAAGGCACTTTTTGGATGGAAAAGGTGCTGGAGCGCGTGTACGCCGGGCACGGCAGCCAGAAGGATTTGCAAACGTTGGAAAGCGTGGCGCAGCAGATTAAAGGCAAAACGCTGTGCGCGCTGGGAGAATTTGCGGTTAGCCCGGTATTGTCCACGATTCTACATTTTTCCGAGGAGTATCGCGCCAGGCTGAACGGGAATGGCGCCTAGGTGAGTATGATGGAAACGGCCGTTGCTCCCCCACCGGTTGCGACCACCCCTACCGCCGCATCTACATGGACGCGGGAGGCGTATCGCGCCCTGCCGGAAGATTACCCTTACTACGAATGGGAAGATGGAGAGTTAGTCGAAATGCCCAGACCGCGCTTGCGCCACCAAAAAATCATTACAAAACTTCTGGTAGCCCTGTCTGTGTACGTCACGCAGCATCAATTAGGTGAAATATGGCCGGAGATCGAGGTTGATCTAACTGAAACGGAAACCTACATACCCGACCTGACCTTTCTGGAGGCCGGGCATTTTGACCGGATTGAGGACGGCTTGCGCATCGTCGGCGCGCCCGATCTGGTCGTCGAGGTGCTGTCACCGGCAACGGCCGTGCGCGATCGGTCCACCAAACTTTCCGCCTACCAGCAGGCCGGCGTGCCCTGGTATTGGCTTGTCGAAGCCGACACCCTCTTGATTTCCGAATACAAAAACACGCCCGATGGTTACCTTTTAACGGCCACTGTGCCGCCATCGGCAACCTTTACCCCTACTCTGTTTCCCGGATTCAGCTTGAATCTGGCGGCGCTAATGGGCGAACAACCCGTGAAAGAGGATCAGCATGAGTGATCTGGTGACGATAACTGTAGACGGCGTGGAGGTCAGCGTGCCCAAGGGGACGCTGGTCGCCGACGCCGCCAAGCGGATCGGGATTGACATTCCTGTCTTTTGCTACCACCCCAAGCTGGAGCCGGTGGGCATGTGCCGCATGTGCCTGGTGGAGATCGGCCTGCCGGTGCGCGACCGCGCCACGGGCGAGACGCTGAAGAACGCCGACGGAACGCCCCAGATTAACTTTGGGCGCGGCTTGCAGACCGGCTGCACCGTGCAGGTCAGCGAAGGCATGGTCGTGCGTACGGAGACCCAGGTGGTGACCAGCGCGCGCGAGGACATCCTTGAGTTCATCCTCAGCAGCCACCCGCTTGACTGCCCTATCTGTGACAAAGGCGGCGAGTGCCCGCTGCAAAACCTGACCATGGCGCACGGCAAGGGCGACAGCCGCATGGAGTTTGCCGATAAGATCAAGCTGGATAAGCACGTGCCGCTGGGCGATCTGATTTACCTGGACCGCGAGCGCTGCATTCAGTGCGCGCGCTGCACGCGCTTCCAGGCCGAGATCGTGGATGACCCCGTGATTCATTTCCACAACCGCGGCCGCAGCCTGGAAATCGTTACGATGTCTGAGCCGGGCTTCGACAGCTACTGGAGCGGCAACACGACCGACATCTGCCCCGTCGGCGCGTTGACCACGGCCGATTTCCGCTTCGGCGCGCGGCCGTGGGAGTTGGACCCGGTCTCTACCATCTCGGTGCACTCGCCCGCGGGCAGCAACCTGACGCTGAGCACGCGCCGCGAGGCGCGCGCCGGCGGGCGCGTGGTGATCAAGCGCGTGATGCCCCGCCAAAACGAGCTGGTCAACGAAATCTGGATTTCCGACAAGGACCGCTTTGCCTACCACTTCGCCGAGTCGGAGGCGCGCCTGCGCAAGCCGCTGGTGCGCAAGGACGGCCAACTGGTCGAGACGGAGTGGAATGAGGCCCTGGATATCGTCGCGGGTAGGTTACAGCAGCACAAAACGGCCGTCGCCGGCCTCAGCGGCGACCGCCTCAGCAACGAAGATTTCTTCCAATTCCAACAGCTGTTCCGCCAGGGGCTCAAGAGCAATCACATCGACCTGGCGCAGCGCCGCCTGGCCGGCGGCGACGTCGTCGCCCGCGTCGGCTTTGTGAGCGACGAGAATTACGAAAACCCCACCCGCCTGGGCGCCGGCGACGCCATCCTGGTCGTTGCCAGCGACCTGCACGAGGAAGAGCCCATCTGGTGGCTGCGCGTCAAGCAGGCCGCGGAGCGCGGCGCCAAAGTGGTCGTGCTCAACCTGCGCCCCACGCGCCTGGATAAATTCGCCGCGCACGCCATTCATTACGCGCCGGGCGCGGCGCTGGAGACCGTGCGCCAACTGCTCAACATGGCTAAGGTCGAAACGGACGGCCAGGAACCCCTCGCGGCGGCGGCGAACGCGCTGGTGCAGGCCCACAACCTGGTCATCTTTTACGGCTATGAAGGGTTGACCTATGCCGAAACGGACGCGCTGGCGCGGCTGCTGGCCAATTTGCTGCTGGTGAAAAACGGTCAGGGGGGCGACCACGTCGGGCGCCCCAACAACGGGCTGATTCCCGTCTGGCCGCACAACAACACGCAGGGCGCCTGGGACATGGGCGTCCACCCGGCCCTGGGGCCGGGCTACAAACCCCTGCCCGCGGCGGGCATGGACGCCGCGGCGATTTACGCCGGCGCGGCTAGCGGCGACGTGAAAGCGCTGTACGTCGTCGGCGCGGACCCCGTGGGGGATGGCCTGCTGGACGGCCGTGGACGGCTTGACTTTTTGGTGGTGCAGGAGCTGTTCCTGACGGAAACGGCCGCGCTGGCCGACGTGGTCCTGCCGGCCCAAAGCTGGGTGGAGCGCGAAGGTACCTTCACCAGCGGTGAGCGGCGCGTGCAGCGCACCTACCACGCCCTGCAGCCGCTGGGCGAAAGCCGCCCGGATTGGCAAATCCTGGCGCAGGTGGGCGAGCGCGTCGGCCTGGGCAAGCCGGCCATCGCCGCCAGCCTGCTTTTCCGCGACCTTGCCAAAGCCGTCCCGCAGTACAAGGGCATGGATTACCGCACGCTGGCGCGCGTGGTCGCGCAGTGGCCGGTGGTGGGGGGTGAGGATTTGTACTACGGCGGCACTTCCTACGACAATCGTTCCGGCGTGGGGCAGCAGTGGCCTGCCGCCGCCGCCAAGCTCGAACCCTTTGAGATCCCCCACCTGGCCCAGACGCCCCCCGCCGCCCTGCAGGTGGTGCGCGCGGCGGCGCTCTACACCCCCGGCGCGCTGATCAACCACTCGGCGGTGCTGGCGCCGCGGCTGGCGCAGCCCACGCTCCTGCTGCACGCCGCGGACGCCGCGGCGCTGGGGCTGGCAGAGGGCGACGACGTGGTCGTGACGCTGGAGGAGCGGGACTTTGCGGCGACGGCGCGCCTGGACGCGGCGGCGCCGGCCGGGCTGGCCGTGCTGCGCGGCGTTCCGTTTGTGGCGGGTACGGCCGTGGCCGACATCCGCAAAGTTGAAGCACGAGAAAAGGAATTGGTAGCATGACACCAGGTCAAATCGCCCTGCGGGCGCTCATCGTTGGTTTCATTATTACCTTCGCGATCATCACCGGGTTTGCCTACACCACGCTCTTCGAGCGCAAGCTCCTGGCGCGTTTGCAGGCCCGCGTCGGCCCGAACCGCGCCGGCTACATTCCCCTGCCGCGGCGCGGCAAGGCGGAGCGCCGGCTGCTGGCCGGCTTCTTGCAGCCCGCGGCCGACGCCGTCAAGCTCTTCTTCAAGGAAGACCCCACGCCGGCCAAAGTCGACCGCCCGGTTTACAACCTGGCGCCCATGCTGGCAGTCATCCCCGCCATCTTGATTCTGGCCGTGATCCCATGGGCGCCGGCCATCAACATCTTTGGCGCCCAATTTGAGCCCTACTTCGCGATTGCGCCGGGCATCAACGTCGGCGTGTTGTTCGTTTTGGCCGTGACTTCGATTGGGGTCTATGGCATCGTGCTGGCGGGCTGGGCTTCCAACAGCAAGTACGCTGTGCTGGGCGGTATTCGCGCCTCCGCGCAGATGATCAGCTACGAGCTGGCGCTGGGTCTTTCGGTGCTGACCCCGATTATGCTGGCCAACTCGATGGACCTGGGCGTCATCGTGGAGGCGCAGCGCAACGGCTGGTTTGTGCTTTTGCAGCCGGTAGCCGCCATCGTCTTTGGCATCGCCGCCATGGCCGAGCTGCAGCGTGCCCCCTTTGATCTGCTGGAAGCGGAGCAGGAGCTTTCGGCCGGTTTTAACGTGGAATATGGCGGCATGCGCTTCGGCATGTTCTTTATGGCCGAATATATGAAGATGATAACGTTCAGCGTCATTGCGGCCACCTTTTTCTTTGGCGGCTACCGCGGCCCCTTTGTGGACCAGGTTCCGGCGCTGGGCTTTGTGTACATCACGCTGAAAGCGATTGCCGGCCTGTTTATCATGATCTGGCTGCGCGCGTCGCTGCCCCGTTTCCGCTATGACCAGTTGATGAGCTTTGGCTGGAAGCGGCTGCTGCCGATTGCCGTGTTGAATTTTGTAATTACGGCCGTTTTCATCGTGCTCTACGAAGAAGGCGTCCTGAAGCCGCTCTTTGACGCGGTGACCGGACTCTTTTTGGGTTAGCATATCCAAGCATAGCATGGGAGTTATTTCTTTATGATTGGTGAAATTCTCAAAGGGCTGTACACCACGCTTAAGCACCTGGCGCGGCCGCCCGTAACCATCCAATATCCCGAAGTCAAGCGCCCGGTGCGCTACCGTTTCAAGGGGCGCCACGAGCTCAAGCGCTACGACAACGGGCTGGAAAAATGTATCGGCTGCTCTCTCTGCGCCGCGGCCTGCCCCGCCGACGCCATTTTCGTCGAAGCGGCCGAAAACAACGACGAGGAGCGTTACTCCCCCGGTGAGCGCTACGCCAGCGTCTACGAAATCAATATGCTGCGCTGTATTTTCTGCGGCTTTTGCGAAGACGCGTGCCCCACAGAGGCCATTGTGCTGGAAAGCAACTACGAGCTGAGCTTCTATGACCGCGCCAGCGCGATTTACACCAAAGAGATGCTCCTGGTAGACGTACCCATCAACGGTCAGCTCACCCCGCAAAAAGTGGCGCCGGGCGCATTTGACCGGGCGATTCCCGATATGGAGAATCCGAGGTAGCAACAAGTAAGGTTAGGCGACTTTATGGGCAACCCAATCCTGTTTCTCATCCTGGCGGCCATCGCCATCGCGGCGGCGCTGGGCATGCTGCTAAGCCGCAACGCGGTCCACAGTGCGCTCTTCCTGGTGCTCAACTTCGTGACGGTGGCCATACTTTACATTGTGCTGAATGCCCCCTTTATCGCAATGGTCCAGATCACCGTTTACGCCGGCGCAATAGTCGTTCTCTTCCTGTTCGTGATTATGCTCCTGGGGGCCGAACGGTTGGCGGGCGTGCGCGGCGGGTCACTCTGGCAGCGTGTGCTGGCGCTTGTGCTGGCCGTCGCGCTGCTGATTGTGTTTGGCGTTTTGCTGCTGCAAGGCGACGTGGCCGGCCCATTTACCACGCAGCCGCTGGACGGCGGGCCGGTCGGGCTGGGGCTGCGGCTCTTTGAAGCCTATATGCTGCCCTTCCAGGTGACGGGCGTGCTCCTTTTGGCGGCCATCATTGGCGTCGTGGTGTTGGGGCACAGGCGAAAGGAAGGGAAAAATGCCTAGCACGGTCACGATTGATTGGTACGTCACCCTGAGCGTGATTTTGTTTACGATCGGGGCGCTGGGCGTTTTGCTGCGACGGAACGCCATCATCATTTTTATGTCGGTTGAGTTGATGTTGAACTCGGCTAACCTCTTGTTTGTGGCCTTTGCCCGCCACCTGGCGGATTTGGATGGGCAGGTGCTGGTCTTTTTCGTCATTACGGTGGCCGCCGCGGAAGTCGCCGTCGGGTTGGCCCTGATCGTGGCGATTTTCCGCACCAAGCGCAGCATCAACATCGATGAGATTAATTTGATGAAGGGATAAGGAGGCGCGGCGCGCGCGGCGACCGCGCGTGACGCGAATTTTATGAATGCATTCGGATTAGCTCCCCTCATTTTGATTCTGCCCGCCATTGGCATTTTGTTCAGTGGCATGGCGGGGCGGCGCATTATCGCCGCTGACCGCCACGCAGGCGAAAGAATCGTGGGCTGGTTTGCCAGCCTGATGGCCCTGGGAGCGCTGGTGGTGTCTGTGCTGCTTTTGTTTAGCCTGCAAAGCAGCCACTACCACGCCGAAATTGTGCCCTTGTTTACGTGGATCGACATCCCCGCGGCCAATTTCACCATCCCCTGGGCCATTCAAGTCGACACGCTGTCGGTTGCCATGATGCTGGTCGTGACGGGCGTCGGTTCGCTCATCCACATCTACGCGATTGGCTACATGCACGGCGACCCCAACTTCTCGCGCTTTTTCGCCTATTTCAACCTGTTCATCTTCTTCATGCTGATCCTGGTCAGCGGCAGCAGCTACCTGATGCTGTTCGTCGGCTGGGAGGGTGTGGGGCTCTGCTCGTTCTTGCTGATTAGCTTCTGGTTTGACCGGGTGGACAAGGACGGGGTAGCGATGAACGCCAACGCCGGGCGCAAGGCGTTTGTGGCCAACCGCGTGGGCGACTTTGCCATGCTTGTGGCGATGGTCTTGACCTTCTGGACCTTTGGGTCGCTGGAATATGACGTGGTTTTCGGCTCGGCGCTGGAGATGTTTGCGAGCGGCCAGGTGGTGGAGTTCGGGCTGTTTAGCGCGTCGCTGGGCGGGGTGCTAACGGCCGTTACCGCGCTCTTCCTCATGGGCGCCGCCGGCAAGTCGGCCCAGATTCCGCTCTACGTCTGGCTGCCCGACGCCATGGCCGGCCCCACCCCCGTCTCCGCCCTCATCCACGCCGCCACGATGGTCACCTCCGGCATTTACCTCATCGTGCGCAGCAACGTCTTCTTCGAGATTGCGCGCGCCAGCGGGGCCCAGATTTTCGGGCTCATCTCCTCGCCCGACCTGGTGGCCTACACCGGCGCGCTGACGGCGCTGCTGGCGGGGCTGATTGCCTTCACCCAGTTCGACGTCAAGAAGGTGCTGGCCTACTCCACCGTAAGCCAGTTGGGCTTCATGGTCGCGGCGGCGGGCATGGGCGCCTATGTGGCGGCCATGTTCCACCTGATTACGCACGCGCTCTTCAAGGCCCTGCTCTTCTTGAGCTCCGGCTCGGTGATTCACGGCATGGAGCACGGCCATCACCACCTCCACGACCACGGGCATGACGCGCATGGCGACAGCCACGCCCACGACGCCCACGCGGCGGAGGCGCCCTTCGATCCGCAGGATATGCGCACGATGGGCGGGCTGCGCGACAAGATGCGCATCACCTTCTGGGTGTACATGATCGGCACGCTGGCGCTGGCGGGCATCTTCCCGCTGGCCGGCTTCTGGTCCAAGGACGAGATTTTGGCGCACGCCAGCAAAAACGCCGGCTTCCTGCCCATCTACGTCATGCTGAGCCTGGCGGCCATCTGCACCGCTTTCTACATGGGGCGCCAGATCAAGATGATCTTCTTCGGCCGGCCGCGCCACCCCGCCGCCGAGCACGCCACGGAAAGCGCGCCGCTGATGACCGTGCCGCTGATGATTTTGGCCGGGCTGGCGACGCTGGGCGGGCTGTTGAACCTGCCCTTTTTCAGCCAGGGCGCCTACAAGGCCGCGCGGGCGGCGGAGAGCTTCGGCGCGAACCTGGCGCTGGAGCATTGGCTGGAGCATTCCATCCCGGCCTTTGAGCTGACGCGGGAGGGCGCGCTGCAAATGCCGATTACGCCCACCTGGCTGCAATTTGACGTGGCGCTGATTTCGACCGCGCTGGCGCTGGCGGCGCTGGCGGCGGCCGTGTATGGGGTCTACCGGCGCAAACCGGAAACGGCCGTGGAGCCCGACCCCCTGCAGCGCACCCCCATCTGGTGGTTCGCCATTCTGCCCCTCGACACGCTCTACATGCGCGGCCTCATCCCGCTCTTTAACCGCTTCGCCGCCTGGCTGGCGGACGTGATCGACTGGGCTTTCTGGCACGACTTTGTGCACGACAACCTGATTCGCGACATCTTTGTCGGTTTTGCCAACTTCGCCTCGGACCTGCTGGACGGCCGCGGCGTCGATGGGCTGGTCAACGGCGCCGGCAGCTTTACGCGTCGCCTGGCCGGCGCTATTCGCCTCTCGCAGACGGGCTACGTGCGCAACTACGCGCTCAGTATTTTCCTGGGAACCGTTGCCCTCCTGGCATACTTCCTGCTCTTTGCGCTGCGTTAACAAGGGGAATCGGAGAGAAAATGGGTCTTCTAACGATTGTCACGTTCCTACCGCTGCTCGGTATAGCAGCCATCCTGCTCCTGAAACCGCTCAAGCGGGAAACCGACACGCTCATCAAGCAGGTCGCCATCGGGACCTCCGTGGTCACCTTTGTGGGCACGCTGCTCGTGCTGGCCAATTACAACACGGCCGTCGGCGGCCTGCAGCTCGTGGACCGCGCCAACTGGATTCCCTCCTGGGGCATCCAATATTACCTGGGCGTGGACGGGCTCAGCATCCTGATGGTCCTGCTGACGAGCTTTATCTCCATGCTGGCGATTGCCTCCTCCTGGAACGCCATCACCACCCAGGTCAAGCAGTACTACATCTTCATGCTGCTGCTGGAGCTGGGGATGATGGGCGTCTTTTTAGCGCAGGACCTCTTCCTGTTCTACGTCTTCTGGGAGTTCACCCTGGTGCCGATGTATTTCCTGATCGGTATCTGGGGCGGCAAAAACCGCGTCTACGCCTCGATCAAGTTCTTTCTCTACACGATGGCCGGCTCGCTGCTCATGCTGCTGGCCATTTTGTACATGGGCATCACCAACGGTACCTTTGCCGTGCCCGACCTGATCGTGGGGCGGGCGGCCTTCGCCGGCGTGCAAAACTGGCTCTTTGTCGGCTTTGCGATTGCCTTCGCCATCAAGGTGCCGCTCTTCCCCTTCCATTCCTGGCTGCCCGACGCCCACACCGAGGCGCCCACGGCCGGTTCGATCATCCTGGCCGGCATCCTGCTGAAGATGGGCACCTACGGCTTTGTGCGCTTTAACCTGCCCCTCTTCCCGGAAGCGTCTTACACCTTCGCCCCCGCCATCGCCGTGCTGGCGATCATCGGCATCATTTACGGGGCCATCGTCTCCTTCGCGCAAAAGGACGTGAAGAAGCTGGTGGCCTACTCCAGCGTGAGCCACCTGGGCTTTGTGATGCTGGGCATCTTCTCGCTCAACAACGCCGGCATCCAGGGCGCTATTCTGCAGGGCGTGAACCACGGCCTCAGCACGGGCGCGCTCTTTTTCCTGGTGGGCATCCTCTACGAGCAGCGCCACACGCGCGAGATGGCGGAGTTCGGCGGCATCTGGAAGATTATGCCGGTCTTCAGCATCCTGTCGCTGATTGTGGTCTTGTCGAGCATGGGGCTGCCGGGGCTGAACGGCTTCGTGGGTGAGTTCACGATCCTGCTGGGTTCGATGGGCGCCGAGTCGCTGGGCAGCCACGCCTGGATCTATACCGCCTTTGCGACGACGGGCGTGATTCTGGCGGCCGTTTACCTGCTGTGGATGTTCCAGCGCGTCTTCATGGGGCCGCTGGACAACCCCAAAAACAAGGCGCTGCGCGATCTGAACGGCGGCGAGCTGGCGATCATGCTCTCCTTCGTGCTCTTCATTTTCTGGATTGGGCTGGCGCCGGCCGCCTACTTTGGGCTGATGGACAGTTCGGTCGGTGAACTGGTGGCTGATTTGCGCTCGCTGATCGTGGCGATGCCCTAGGCGCGCCCGGATGCGCACTGCGCGCAAGCAGTTGCTGAAGGCCGGCTATGCACATGGCGCCTACCGAACCGCTTTACTTTGTTCACATCAGCGACACGCACATTGGGCCTGACGCCGGCTTCAGCCGCCACGGCCACGTGGCGCTGCCGTGCGCCCAGCGGCTGGTCGACGTGATCAACAGCCTGCCCGCGCCGCCGGACTTTGTGGTGCATACCGGCGACGTGGTGGCCGATCCCCATCCGGAGGCGTTCCGGCTGGCGGCGCAGACCTTTTCCAAGCTGCGGGCGCCGGTCTACTACGTCAACGGCAACCACGACGCCGCGCGCGACATCGTGACCTATTTGCCGATGGGGCCCAGGGAAGATCTGACGGACGACCCGGACGTGTTGAGCTACCGCTTTGAGCTGAAAGGGTACCGCTTTTTGATTCTCGACGCGCGCGGCCCGCAGGAAATTGACCCGCACGGGCTGCTGTCGGAGGCGCAGTTGGCGATCGTGCGCCGGGAGGCGCAGCCGGAGGGCCCGCCGCTGGTGGTTTTTATCCATTTTCCCGCGCTGCCGCTGAATTCCATCTGGATGGACGAGCATATGCTCATCCTGAACGGCGAAGCGTTCCATCAGGCGCTTCTGCCGGCGCGGGAGCGGCTGCGCGGCGTTTTCTACGGCCACGTGCACCAGCCCATGCAAACGCTGCGGGACGGAATTTGCTACGTGGCCTGCGGCAGCGCCTTCTCGCAGTTCACGGCCTGGCCGCCGGAAACGAAGATGGGGTATGACGTCCATGCCCTGCCGGCCTACAATTTTGTGCATTTACTGCCGCGGCAAACGCTTGTGCACCAGCACACGTTCCCGCGGCCCTGAGTTTTTATGGAAAAGCTGCGCGTGCGCGGGGTCTGCCCGCATGATTGTCCGGATACGTGCGCGGTCTTCACCGAGGTGGAAGACGGCCGTGCCGTGGCGTTTTACGCCGATCCGGACCATCCGGTGACGCAGGGCTGGCTGTGCGCCAAGGTACGGCCGTATCTCGACCACGTCTATCACCCCGACCGCCTGCAATACCCGCTGCGCCGCGTCGGGCCCAAGGGCGGCGGCCAGTGGCGGCGCATCAGTTGGGCGGAGGCCATCGCCGAAATCGGCGCGCGCTGGCGCGCCATTATCGACGTCTACGGGCCGGCCGCCATTTTGCCCTACAGCTACAGCGGCACGCTGGGGCTGGTGCAGATGAGCGTCGCCAGCGCCCGCTTCTGGAACCGGCTGGGCGCCGGCCGCCTGCAGCGCTCTATTTGCGGCGCGGCGGCCGAGCTGGCGGTGGAACTGACCCTGGGCGCGCGCCACGCCCCGCCCTACAGCGACGCGGCCCACAGCAAATTGGTCATCATCTGGGGCCATAATCCCGTCTCCACCGCGCCCCACTTCATGCCCCACCTGCGCGCCGCGCAGCGCGCGGGCTGCCGGCTGGTGGTGATTGACCCGCGCCGCACGCGCACGGCCCAGGGGGCCGACTGGCATCTGGCGCCGCGCCCCGGAACCGACGGCGCGCTGGCGCTGGGGCTGGCGCACGCGCTCACAGCCGAGGGGCTGCACGATGACGGCTGGTTGGCGGCGCACGCGCTGGGCTGGCCGGAGTTCCGCCGGCGGCTGGACGACTACCCGCCGGAGCGCGTCGCGGCCGTGACCGGGCTGGCGGCGGAGGAGATTGTGGGGCTGGCCAGGCTGTACGCCACGACGCGGCCCGGCCTGATTAAGATCGCCGACGGCCTGCAGCGCAACCGCAACGGCGGCC
>Ga0209498_1002315_pt1 | contig 11548 bp, 8 predicted proteins | sample WalLakDeSediment_FD_184131 | JGI IMG/M metagenome (GOLD analysis project Ga0209498, IMG submission 184131) | Lake sediment microbial communities from Walker lake, Nevada to study Microbial Dark Matter (Phase II) - Walker Lake 11/02/13 Deep... | ecosystem: Environmental > Aquatic > Freshwater >...
AAGTTCTCAGTTTCAGCTATCGTTTCAGTATTTACCTCAGGACCTTCTTTAGACATAATGTTTCTCTCCTTCTTTCTACGGGGCGGGTAAGACGAACCAGGGGTTGACAAAGCCTCCCATGTACCTAACTTCAAAATGTAGATGCGGACCAGTAGAATTCCCGGTGCTGCCAGCATATCCAATCAACTGTCCTTGAGAAACGCTTTGCCCACAACGCGCGCTAACTTGGCTGAGGTGAGCGTATAACGTTTGGTATCCATTACCATGGTCAATCATGATCATATTGCCATAACCACCAAATGCTGCCCCTGAAAATACAATCACTCCACTATCAGCGGCATAAATCGGTGCCCCCAAAGGCGCACCAATATCAATTGCTAAATGGCCTGACCAGTAATCGTTTCCGACGACAAAACGATAGGTGGATGGCCAGATGAAGGACCCTGTACCATAAGCGCCCTCGTAACCACCAGGGCAAGCCCCTGCCCCTAAAACATCCGGAGATACTCCAGCTCTTCCTCGTGGAATTGTAGGCACCAACCACTGCCGAAATTCTCGCTTGCCCCCAGGTACCATCACCAGTTGACCAGCTCGAATCTCAGGATTTATCAAATCTACTTTATTACCCGGCCAATCGATGATCTCTTCAGGCTTTGCTTCAAATTTGGATGCCACACCACCAATTGTATCCCCTTCCTTCCATTCGTATAAAACACCATCTACAGGTGGTATCCTTAGCACCATTTCCAATGTGAGTCTATCAGGGTTATCGTTTAAAAGATCATAGTTTGCCCAAAGAACCGATTCAGGGGTGATACCAAAACTTCGTGCAATGGCAAACACAGAATCCCCTACCTGAACTGCGTAGTTTGTAATTTCTTGTCTTGGTCGATTCGGGATGATCGTGCTGTAGGATGCCCGCCGAGATACCGCGCTCACACCCTCAGATGCCGGCCAATCAGGTAAGGTCGCCTGGCTTTGTTCTGTGTCATCCTCTGTTTTAAGTTCATCCACGGCAGCCCTTACCGGTTCTGCAGAGCTTATATCTGCATTCCATGCTTGCCAACCAAGATAGCTGGCAAATGCCAGCAGACCACAGGCTAAAGCCCATGCGCTCCAGTAAAGCAGACGATTAGCGTGTGAAGTCGACTGTGAACTGGTATTTCTCACAAATTTTCCTCGTGCAGTGTTTCCAAGAATTCCTGATTGTTTGCTGTGCGGGCCAGGCGTTGAATTATGGCTTCGGTTGCTGTTGCTGAATCCAGTCCTGCCCCTTGGGGAGGTGGTGAAGCCATTTGATCAAACATCCTACGCATCAGCCATACACGCGGGGTAATGTCTGGTCCCAGTAATAGCTCTTCCCGACGAGTGGACGAGCGTTCAATATCAATGGCAGGAAAGACTCGTCGCTCTTGTAACTTCCGAGAGAGATGAAGTTCCATATTCCCAGTACCTTTGAACTCTTCATAGATAACGTCATCCATCCGAGAACCAGTATCAATCAAGCAAGTGGCAATAATAGTTAATGAGCCACCTTCTTCGATATTCCGGGCAGCACCAAAAAAACGTTTTGGGGGATATAGAGCAGATGGATCAATACCACCGGAAAGGGTTCGCCCAGAAGGTGTCACTACCAGATTATAAGCTCGTGCCAGGCGGGTAATCGAGTCCATCAAGATAACTACATCACGGCCTACTTCTACCAAGCGTTTAGCTCGTTCAAGTACCATTTCAGCCACACGCACGTGTGAAGTTACCGGTTCATCAAAGGTTGAAGAGATCACCTCCGCATCTACTGACCGATCCATATCGGTAACTTCTTCCGGGCGTTCCCCTATCAACGCCACCATTAAGTGAACATCAAGATGCTTGGTGGACACCGAATTCGCCAGTTGTTTCAAGATAGTGGTTTTGCCTGCTTTGGGCGGTGAAACAATAAGACCACGCTGCCCACGACCAATAGGGGTAACAAGGTTTATTAATCGAGTTGCTAAATCGTGGCGGTCAGTTTCAAGGTCGAAACGCATGTCCGGAAAAATTGGGGTGAGCGATTCGAAGATCGGGCGGCGTTTAATTTCCTCCGGATCAATACCGTTGACACTTTCCACCTTAAGCAAACCATAATGTCTCTCAGATTCACGTGGAGGTCGTACGTGACCGATAACCAGATCTCCGTTACGAAGACTGTAGCGGCGAATTTGGGACTGTGAGACGTAAACATCGTAAGGGCCTGGTTGGTAGTGTCCAGAACGCAGGAATCCAATGCCCTCACTCATTATTTCCAAGATTCCACCGCGCAACTCCAGACCCTGACGCTCAGCCTCAGCCTGCTGGATCTTAAGAATCAAATCCTCTTTCTTTAAACGGTTTGCATTTTGGACATTCAAGTCTCTGGCCATCTGGCGAAGTTCGCTCAGAGGTGTCGTTTCTAATTCAAGAACTTTCATAATCGGTATTCTCAACAAATAGTGAATTTTTTATACTGAACAAGAAGTGGTTTATTGATTGTAAGGATCTATATTGTTGCTCAATCAATAGATTTTCCCCACCCAAAATATGGAGAGGGCATACCTGCTCGCTTTTACCAATTTCTAAGCGATAGGAGTCGCGCTTGTTATCACATGCCGAACGCGGCGGGGGAGCCGTTGAGCAAAAATTTAATCATTAAAAGGGATAATCTCAATTAGAAAAGGGAAATTTCCTTGCACATTATAGCACGCAAGTTTACAGATTGCAAGCTTTGCGCTGTCAGCTACCCCTCGAAACTTTCACGCAATGAACCAGATACAATTATAAAGTATGAATGCAATAATTGGAAGAGAATATCTTAGTGTTTAGGCATCAACCTGTTATCTGACAGGCTTTAGCCTGATTATAATTAGTAATTGAAAGAGTCTTCCGGGAATCTAATTCCACATACCTATAAAATTTAAATCTCGGTCTTTTTCCCGGAAGACTATTCTTGTTCAATAGACGACAGACGATGGCATAAAGTTCCAATGGTATAATTTGAACTGATAGCAACCAAGTTAAGACACGGAGCGCACGACGAAGTTGCTGTGAACTCCGTGTTTTTCTGATAGATAATCACAATCAGGGTTTGTTTGATAATGATGTTGGAAAAAATAGAAAAGATCGAAGAACGTTATGAAGAACTGCTTCAACTACTGATGGAAGTGGGTGAAGACTACCAGCGAGCCATGGAGTTAGGCAAAGAAAGATCTGAGCTTGAACCTCTGGTAAATAAAGCTCGTCAATATCGCCACTCACTGGTTCAGCTCGAACAAGCCCAAGAGCTTTGCGACTCACCAGACTTTGAGCTGCGTGAACTTGCAGAAACCGAGATTTCTGAGCTTCAACCAGAAGCAGAGCGCCTTGAACAAGAACTCAAATCGATGTTACTGCCTCATGACTCACGCGATCAACGAAATGTGATCATGGAGATTCGCGCTGGGACCGGAGGAGATGAAGCAGCCATCTTCGCTGCTGATCTATTTCGTATGTATAACCGCTACGCCGAGCGTCGGAACTGGGAAGTTGAAGTGCTTTCCACCAATGAAATAGGTATAGGAGGTTATAAAGAAATTACATTCTTGATTAAAGGTCGTGGTGCATATTCTCGCCTCAAGTACGAATCCGGTGTCCATCGAGTGCAGCGTGTTCCAGTAACTGAGTCCCAGGGACGGATTCACACTTCCACTGCCACAGTGGCTGTTTTGGCAGAAGTGGATGAGGTCGAAATATCCATACCAGAAAACGAAATTCGTATGGATGTGTATAAGGCAGCAGGCGCGGGTGGTCAGAGTGTCCAAAAAAATTCCACTGCTGTTCGTCTTACACATCTCCCAACAGGCATGGTTGTTCAATGCCAGGATGAACGATCTCAACTCCAGAATCGAATGCGAGCAATGAGCATTCTTCGCGCCCGTCTTTTTGAAATTGAACAAGAAAAACGTCAGGCTGAGATTGATGAGGATCGCCGCACTCAAGTAGGAACCGGTGAACGCTCTGAGAAAATCCGAACATACAATTATCCTCAATCACGAATTACTGATCACCGGATCAACCTCTCCTCCTATAATATGCTGTCAGTAATGGAGGGGGATCTCGATATGTTCATTGAGGAATTAGCCACCCGTGAAGAAGCTGAACGACTATCAGCTGCTGGCATTCAGGATTGACACACACTCTCTCTTGTATTCTGCGAGATATTCACCGACGTTTGATACCGCTGACAGACACACCCACTATCGACGGACAAGTGTTGTTAGCCCACGTATTGAATAAACCACGGACATGGGTGATGGCACATCCCGAAGCGAAGATATATACCGAGCAATATAAATCTCTTGAAGATAGCCTGGCTCGCCTGGAAAATAATGAACCGCTACCATATGTCATTGGTCATTGGGAATTTTTTGGGCTTGACTTTATCGTCACTCACAATACACTTATCCCTCGCCCAGAAACAGAATTATTGGTGGAGCATGCTCTTGCATGGTTACAAAAAAACCCACTTCGAAGATTAGCCGTGGATGTAGGTACCGGGACTGGCGCTGTTGCGATTGCTCTGGCTGCACGCGTATCTAATTTAAGAGTCCTGGCTTCCGATATTTCCCATCCAGCCCTTCAAGTTGCCCATCTTAACTTCCGCCGGTATGGATTACTTGACCGCGTATCACCTGTCCAGGCTGATCTGATACCAACCATTTCCTTGCCATTTGATCTTATCTGCGCAAACTTACCCTACATCCCAACCGAAACCCTCCACAATTTAGCTGTCTATTTGCGAGAACCAGAGCTGGCTCTAGACGGGGGTCCAGAAGGGTTGGATCTGATCTCTAGGTTACTGGAAGAACTTCGCCAAAATCCTCAAAATCTTTCTACAGGTGGTATGTTACTACTGGAAATCGATGCAACCCAGGGCTGTTCGATAGAAGCTCTGGTAAAGAAATTCTTGCCTCAAGCCCAAATGCAAATATTTCGGGATTTGACAGGTAGAGACCGTTTAGTTGCAATAAAGATGAATAATTCTAAACAGGATATGCCATGATACCTCTTCTCCAAAATCAAAAAATCTTATTAGGCGTCACCGGCTCAATTGCTGCATACAAAGCTGCTGAATTGGCTTCAAAGCTGACACAGGCTGGAGCACTGGTTGACGTCATTCTGACACAATCAGCACAACAATTCATCACCCCCCTCACCTTCCAATCTGTAACCGGTCAGCGTGCATATAGGGATAAAGATCTTTGGGGCAGCGAAGGACATATCCAACATATTGGTCTGGGCAAAAGTGCTGAGATTCTAGTCATAGCCCCAGCTTCAGCGAACACGATAGCAAAACTGGCTTGTGGTATCGCGGATAACCTACTAACTGTAACAGCTCTGGCCGTTGAATGTCCCCTGTTGGTTGCCCCAGCCATGGATGGAGGTATGTTCAAGCACCCAGCCACCCAGACAAACATTAAGATTTTACGAGAAAGAGGCAGCACGATTATTGGTCCCGTTGAGGGGCACCTGGCTTCTGGTTTAATTAGCATCGGTCGTATGGCTGATCCAGCCGATTTGCTGGGACATATCCGGCTGATCTTTGCTCGGACAGGACCCCTGGTTGGTCAGCATGTTGTTGTGACCGCTGGTGGCACCCAGGAACCAATCGATCCAGTCAGATCGATAACAAACAAATCGTCAGGAAAACAAGGTTATGCAATTGCTCAGGCAGCTTTGGACAGTGGTGCAAAGGTTACGTTAATTAGCGCACCTACAGCACTAACCCCTCCAACAGGCGTTAAACTTGTGAATATCTCCACTGCAGAAGAGATGACCAAAGCGGTTTTAAACAATACGCCGAATGCTGACATCTTGGTTATGGCTGCTGCAGTTGCAGATTTTACCCCAAGCACCCACATCAACCAGAAAATCAAACGAGAAAAAGGGATACCAAAGATCGAGCTAACTGGAACACAAGATATCTTGATTGAAATATCAAAACAAAAAACGCAGACCAATAAACCTCAAGTGGTGGTAGGATTTGCCGCTGAGAGTGAAAACCTGCTTGAAAATGCTCTTGCCAAATTAGAAGCAAAGAAATTAGATCTGATTGTTGCCAATGATATCACCACACCTGACTCTGGTTTCGCCACGGATATGAATAAGGTCATCTTGATCGAATCGAGCGGAGATACAACAACCCTGCCCCTGATGCCAAAAGAGCAGGTAGCGCAGATTATTATTGAACGGGCCCACAACCTCCTGCTTTGATTGAGTACAGCCTTTATTGGTCGATCAAGCAAAAAACATGAACCTGGCGTGGTCCGTGGACACCGACGGTGAGCGTCATCTCAATATCAGCCGTCCGTGATGGTCCACTCACCAGAACTGCTGATGTCGCTGAATGTAATTCTGGAAGCGTAATTACCGATTTGAGATCTGCATAGATCTGGCTGGCTTTTATCACAATCAGATGGATTTCTGGTAAGAGTGAGGCAGTCAGAGGTTTTCCGCGACCAGCCGGGATTGCAATGCTGCCTGTGCTTGCACAAGCAGCTAAACCACCTGTCAAACCGGCTATCAAAGAAGGATCCATTTTATAGCTGATATCAATGCCTTCTTTCGCCAGTACCTCCAACAGACCATCAGGAAAATGTTCCTGATCCCAGGCCATGATTGATCTAATTTCGTGTTCACGCAAAAAGGTTAACAGCTTTTTAGCCAGTTTAGATTGGTCGCAAAGGGTATACGTGCCATTTATTTCTTCCAATTCACGCGTAAATCGGTCTACCAGGGGTTGGTTATCACTTAAATCACTACGAATATCTGCAGTTTTGAATTCAGCTTTATCCCCAGATCGCACGCCAGATATTGATTCTGTTTCAGACTGAATTTCTAGCGGTTTTTTTATTTCTCCAGACACCCACAACTGACGGAAAGTACGGGTAGCCGGGACGGGAAAATCGCGGCTTAAACCCCAACCCGTGATAGCTGGAAATCTCCACCACAGTTTTTTCGGAGTAGCAAACCGTGAAAACAGACCAACCATTTTTTGAGCAGCTGAGAAACGGCATTCATCCGTGGCTAACCAGGTAAACATTCTCAGACCCCAGGTCACAACCAAAGGAATACCCGGAGGTCTGGTTCCTTTTTTAGGCTTTATACCACCTGCCCTGATGCGCAGCAGCAGCTTTGGTAAATCGATGTCTACTGGGCAGGCTTCCTTACAAGCCCCACACAGACTGGACGCCTGTGCTAAATGTCCAAACTCCTTCTGGCCAAGCAATCCCGGTGAAATCACAGAACCGATCGGGCCAGGATACGGACTGTGCTTTCCTTTTAAACTAACATAGGCATGACCACCAATCTCACGGAAGACCGGGCAGGCATTCAAGCATGACCCACAACGGATGCAGAGAAGGGCTTCTTTCAAAGGAGAATTCTGGACAGCTTTTCGTCCATTGTCCAGAATTATTAGATGCCGTTCTTGTGCGCCATCGATCTCGCCTTCTCCTCTGGGAGCGTGGATCAAACTGGTATAGACGCTGATCTTTTGACCAGTAGCAGCACGTGGCAACAGGTTCAACATAAGGGCGAGGTCTTTCATGCTAGGAACCAGCCGTTCAAGCCCCATCAACGCAATGTGTACTGGTGGGAGAGTAGTAACCATGCGCCCATTCCCCTCATTAGTCACAACACATAGAGTGCCCGTTTCAGCCACGCCAAAATTAACACCAGAAATTCCGATGTCGGCTTCAATAAAAACTTGACGTAGTTCACTCCGAGCAGCAGCCGTCATAGTGGGTATGTCTTCAGTAAAAGGTAAACCTAATTTTTCTTGAAATGTTTTGCCTACCTGGTTTCGATCCAGGTGAACCGCTGGAGTAATAATATGAGCCGGATGCTCTTTTCGTAACTGGATAATAAATTCGCCTAAATCAGTCTCAACAACTCTTAAGCCCACAGCCTCCAGGGCAGAGTTTAGCTCGATTTCTTCACTGACCATTGATTTAGCTTTGGCAATAACCTTTGCCTTGTGAGTCCTGGCTATCTCCAGCACAATTTCAACTGCTTCTTGAGCATTTTCAGCCCGATGGACAATGAGACCATTTTCTTGAGTTTTTTTGATGAACTTATCAAGATATTCATCCAGTTTAGTTATGGTCTGGTAGCGAAGCTGGTGGGCGCGTTGACGCAGAATTTCCCAATCTTCCTCTAGAGAAGAAATCGCCTGCTGCTTGGCCAACAAACGGCGTGATGCATTGGCGTCAAGGGCATTTTGCAGTCTGGAGTCTTTAAGAGCTGCACGAATACGGGTATAGAATGGGTTATTCATATTTTTCCAGTATCTGAGCGAGGTGTAGGGCTTGCTGCCGCTTACCTAACCGGTGCAGCCCCCCATTTATGTTAGTAATGCAACTAGCATCGCAAGATATTACGAAATCTGCTCCACTGGCTTCTATGTTAGCAATCTTGCGTTCAAGCATAGCGCTTGAAATCTCAGGATGTTCCACAGAAAACAGGCCACCAAATCCACAGCAATCTTCAGCTTGTGGCAATTCTACCAGTTCACAATCGCGGACATTGGATAAAAGCACACGCGGTTGTTCTCTTACCCCTAGCTCTCTTAATAGATGGCATGAAGCATGATAGGTAATCTGACCTGGATAGCTTGCTTGAAAATCAGTAACCCCGATTACATCGACTAAATATTCTGAGAATTCGTATACCCTTTCAGAAAGTTTTTTTGCACGTGGCAGCCAGTCAGGATCATCAGCAAACAATTCCAGGTAACTATGACGCACCATGGCTGCACATGAACCAGACGGGATCAATATCGCCCCAGAAGTGGACTCAAAAACGTCAATGGTATGCTTTGCCATCTGTCGGGCTTGCACTCGCATCCCAGCGTTGAAAGCTGGTTGACCACAGCAAGTTTGACCACTCGGAAATTCCACTCTGACGCCAGCCTTTGAAAGTACACGAACCACCGCTTCTCCAATCTGCGGGTAAAGGCTGTCAATTATGCAGGTAATGAAAAGCTGAACAGTAGTTGTCATGGATTTTATCGCTTACCTCCAGGAAGATGATTTCAAGTTTTGTACCTGACCACCAACAAAAGATTGTCTAACCATATTTATTCTTACCTTGTATAAGAGAGCGAGTTCTCACAATTCTACCTGAGACCTAATGCCAGCTGTCAACCCAGGAAAGTCTGGCTCTTTCAATTTTCTCATTAAAAGTGGTAACATTATATTTGATTAAAACTCATTTATGGGGCAAAAACTGCTTTTTACTAAAACTAATTGAGTAAAGGCTGTATAATTGCCGACCTAAATCACTCCACAAAGGATAGAAGAAAATGGAAAATTTTCGCGCAGAGATCCCTAATCATTTTAGTTTACCAAGACGTATACGCCATTTAGCGGATCTGGCTTACAACCTGTGGTGGACATGGAATCCTGATTCACAACGTTTATTCTCTCGCATTGATCCAATCATCTGGGAGAAGACTTATCATAACCCTGTCCGGTTTCTAAGGAAAGTTGCTCGGGCCAGATTGAACGCGGTTACCCATGATCGCTATTTCCTGGAGTTCTATGACCGGATTATGCGATCATTTGATACTTATATTGAATCTGCAAATACCTGGTGTTCAGAAAATTACCCCGAACTTAAGAACAAACCAATTGCCTATTTTTCCACAGAATTTGGCCTGCATGAGACCTTGCCTATTTATGCCGGCGGTCTGGGCGTACTTTCAGGCGATCATATCAAAGGGGCAAGCGATCTGGGATTACCGCTGGTTGCTTTTGGATTTCTATACACCCAGGGTTACTTTTCCCAATATATCACCGAAGACGGTTGGCAGGAAGCGCGTTATGCCCATCTGCGCTTTGAAGAACTTCCAGTGTTGCCAATCATTGATAGTGGTGGCAAGCCAGTAACCATATCAGTTGATTTACCCGGCCGGGAGGTGATTGCCCGTCTTTGGGAAATCCACGTGGGGAGGATTCCGTTATATTTGTTGGATACCGATGTTCCAGAAAATTCATCCAAAGATCGCCAGTTAACCGCACGCCTCTATAGCAGTGACCTTGACCTGCGGATATCGCAAGAAATAATCCTGGGGATCGGCGGGGTGCGTGCCCTGCGGGTTTTAGGATATAACCCCAGTGTCTGGCATCTAAATGAAGGTCACTCCACCTTTGTAAATCTTGAGCGGGCGCGTGAGATGGTAGCTGCAGGTCATTCATACGAAGAAGCCCAAGAGAAGATCCGCACAAGCAGCATCTTTACAACCCACACACCGGTCCCAGCTGGAAATGATGAGTTCCCGTTATGGCTGATCGACAAATATTTCTCCCAACTTTGGTCAGAGTTAGGCTTGGACAGGGAACAATTCATCAACCTGGCCTTGCACAAGCACTCCTGGGGAGAGACCTTTAGCATGCCGATCTTAGCCATTCGCACCACTGGCCAGCATAACGGTGTATCTGAGCTGCATGGTCAAGTTGCTCGTAAGATGTGGAGTTTTTTATGGCCGGGTCGCCGGGCTGATGACGTCCCAATTACGCATATCACGAATGGAGTTCACACAACTACCTGGCTTGCACGCCGTTTACGTCATCTCTACGATCGTTACCTTGGTCCTGATTGGATTGAGCACATCGACGACCCCCGAGTGTGGGATAGCATCGAGAATATTCCAGACAACGAATTATGGACAGTACGACGCCACCTGAAACGGAAACTGGTCGCCTACATGCGCGAACGTGCTCGTAATCAATGGCTCAAGGATGGAGTCCATCCTGTTCAAGTGATCGCATCTGGTGTCCTCTTAGACCCCTACATCCTGACCATTGGTTTTGCCCGCCGTTTTGCAACGTATAAACGTGCTAACCTAATCCTTCGAGATATGGAGCGGTTATTAAACATCATTAACCGACCAGATATGCCAGTTCAAATTATTTTTGCAGGAAAAGCCCACCCGGCTGATGAACCAGGTAAGTTGCTGATCCAGGAAGTCTATCGCTGTGTTAAAAGAGCTGATAATGGTGGTCGTCTGGTCTTCCTTGAAGATTATGATATGAATTTGGCACGCTATCTTCTCCAAGGGGTTGACGTATGGTTGAACACACCCCGTCGACCAATGGAAGCATCTGGTACCTCCGGACAAAAAGCTGCCATGAACGGCGTTCTTAATTTTTCAGTTCTGGATGGATGGTGGCGTGAAGGGTACAACGGTCTGAATGGATGGGCAATTGGTGAAGATCAAGACATGGAGAATCCAGATCATCAAGATGAAGCTGATGCCGAAAGCCTTATTGATAAGTTAGAGAATGAAATTATCCCTCTCTACTACAAACGGCGTTCATCCGATGGCTTGCCAGGAGAATGGATTGACAGGATGAAGGAATCAATCCGCACACTCACCCCGCAATTCAGTGTTAGACGCATGGTAACAGAATACACCGAGCGGTTATACATCCCATCAATCCAAAATAATACCGTATGGGATAAAGTACAGGAAGAGTAAGGATGGATTTTTTTC
>Ga0209498_1002317_pt1 | contig 11524 bp, 10 predicted proteins | sample WalLakDeSediment_FD_184131 | JGI IMG/M metagenome (GOLD analysis project Ga0209498, IMG submission 184131) | Lake sediment microbial communities from Walker lake, Nevada to study Microbial Dark Matter (Phase II) - Walker Lake 11/02/13 Deep... | ecosystem: Environmental > Aquatic > Freshwater >...
CATCCAGGAACCGTTTTTGATCCAGGAACTTTGCGGCTGCAGATTGGGCCAGGAATCGGGTGGCACCCAGGGCCCTGCAAATCTCAACCAGCCGCAACGTCCCTGTGGAAGAGACGGGAATTTCGGAAAGCCGGACAAGGCGCGTGTCAATCCGAAGGGCTTTCATGAGGTAGGTGATGACGGCCAGGTTCAGATCGACGAGGCGATCGAATTTCCCGGAAAACATCTCTTCCACAAAATGCAGATGCTCGGGAAAATAGGGCGCTCGGTCATAGGCGGCCTTCAGACTTTCCAGGTGTTTTTTGCGCCACCGGCCTTCATGGCAGATCCTGACGTGGTTGATGTTTTGCAACCCCAACCCCTTTTTCCAAACGGGGATGGTGATCCACAGAGTCCCCTGATGGCTCTTGAACCGGTTTCTCGAAATCCAGGTCGTTCCCCGAGGAAACTGCACCTCGTCAAGAAGGACAAAGACGTCGGACAGGCAGGCCTTGTAGAAAAAGCCTGCATAGGGGGCAAAATAGGGTTGATGGGCGGAAAGGATCATAAGAGTTCGATGACCATGGATCTGCCGCCTGGTTTTCTTTATGCGGCCACAAGCCGGGAGGCTCCGACGAATTTGATTTCCGGGTTCTTGAGATCTTTTAAGAAGAGCCCTATGGCCCTGGCGGTTTCAGGGAATGGGTGGCCGATGCCGATCGCGTGCCCATAGCTCAGGCTGACACGGGCGAGCTTTTGCAGTTGGCGAAGAATGGCGTGCACCTCCAGTTGATTGTCGAGAAAAATATTTCTGCACGCCGCAGGCATGTGAAGTCTCCTGGCTGTTTTGTAACCTTTGGAGTCGCTTGCGGTGAGGCTGTCTATGAAGAAAAGCCCTCTTTCCTTGACGATCTGAAGGGTTTGGTGCATTTCTTTTTGGTGAGACGTAAATTTCGAGCCCATGTGGTTGTTAACCCCTGCGGCATAGGGAATGGCGGCAATGTTTTTTTCCATGACCTTCATGATTTTGTCCGGGCCGTCTCCCACGTATAGGGCCCCGGGTCCGGGATCGACCTCCGGGTTTCTGGGCTCCATGGGTTGATGGAGCATGATCTCATGGCCTGCGTCATGAAACTCAAGAGCCAGGTCTTCGGACCTTAAAAAGTGAGGTAAAACGGCGAAGGTGACGGGGATGCCGAAATCTGAGAAAAGCTTGGATCTGGAAACGCTGGGGCCGATATCATCAATAATCAATGCAAGGCGGGGTTCCGGGAGTTCGTCCCTGCCGGTGCATTCACAGGCAAGAGCTTTTGAAATCAAATTAGGGCCAAGGAGGCTTCCTAATAGAAAAGAGGCGCTTTTAGTGATAAACTCTCTTCTATCCATTGTTTTACTCTTCTTTATGTCATAGATATTCATCCTAATAAAAAATGAGTCTTTGTCCGATTACAATTAGTAGAGGTGGATGTCAAGAAAAAATACAATATATAGTAAAAAATATGGTAACATGACAAATATAATTAAGAAAAATAATATAAAATATATAAAAATAATAAATAGTTGATTTACATATGTTTGGATCGGTTCAGTTGAGACAGTGCCGTGCCCCCCGCAATAGGGGAAGAGAGGTTGTTGTGGGTTGCGACAATGGATGAAAACGGGAAGATGCCCTTCCTGTCCCACCTGGAGGAGCTGAGGACCAGGCTGATTGTTTGCAGTGTCGCCATCGGCGTCGGCTTTGCCGTGTCTTACGCCTTTAAGGAAAGCGTCTTCAGCCTTTTGATGAGGCCTTTGGCAAGCGTCATGGGTCCGGACCAGAAAATGATTTATACTGCGCTGCCTGAAGCGTTTTTTTCTTACTTGAAGGTGGCCCTGCTCGCAGGAGTGATTCTTTCTGCCCCCGTGATCCTTTACCAAATGTGGCTTTTTATCGCGCCCGGCCTCTACCTTCAGGAAAGACGGCTTGCCCTGCCCATGGTCTTTCTTTCCACGGGCTTTTTCGCCGTCGGCGTCTGTTTTGCCTATTTCATCGTCTTTCCATTCGCATTCAAATACCTGCTCGGTTTCGAAACAGAACTTGTGCGAGCCCTTCCGTCCATGCGGGAATATCTCGGCCTGGCTTCAACGCTTCTCATTGCCTTCGGCTTCATATTCCAGCTTCCCCTTGTCATCACGGTTCTGGCTAAAATCGGGATTTTGACGCCCCGCTTTCTCAGGAAAAACCGGAAATACGCCATTCTTTTGTTCTTTGTGGTGGCGGCCATCGTGACTCCGACGCCCGACGTGGTGAACCAGTGTTTGATGGCCGGACCCCTGATCGTGCTTTATGAAATCAGCATCATCGGCGCCAAGGTATTCGGAAAGAAGCAGGAAAAAGAAGAAGGCGATGATGAGAACCAAGGTTGACGGCCTCGTAAAAAGTCCGAAAAACGCCCTTTTCTGTCATTCCCGCGCAGGCGGGAATCCAGTCTTTTCAAGGGCGTCTGGACTCCCGCCTGCGCGGGAGTGACGACTTAGAGGACTTTTTACGAAATCGTCAACCTTGAATGTGAAATCTATAGGAGGCATCATGGGAGAAGACCTGCTCAAAAAAATGCGAGCGGAAGCGGAAGAGATTTTCAAGGCATCGGTCCGGAGGGTGGACCCTTACGAGGCGGTCAAAGATTTTGTGCGTTTGAAGAAAGGAAAGCTGAGCCTCGGGCCGGAAGGCCATACCAAGATCGAGCTGGAGCCCGATGCTTTTGAGCGGATTTTCGTGGTGGGTGGAGGAAAAGCCTCGGCGCCCATGGCCAAGGCCCTGGAGGATCTCTTGGGAAGCAGGATCGACCGGGGCCTGATCAATGTGAAGTACGGCTTCAGCGAGCCCCTTTCGCGAATTGAAATCAGGGAAGCAGGCCACCCCCTGCCGGACGAAAAAGGCGTGGAAGGTACAAAGGAAATCCTGAGTCTCCTGCGAGAGACCGGAGACACGGATCTCGTGTTCTCTCTGATCTCGGGCGGGGGATCGGCCCTCCTGCCTTCGCCTGCAGGCGAAATCACCCTTGCTGAGAAGCAGGCGGTGACCAAGAGCCTTCTGGAGTGCGGCGCCGGCATCGACGAGATGAACGCCATCAGAAAGCACATTTCTTCCTCCAAGGGAGGACAGATGGCCAGGGCCGCTTTTCCTGCAACCACGGTCAACCTTATGCTGTCGGATGTGGTGGGAGACAGGATGGACGTGATCGCCTCTGGGCCCTTTGTACCGGATTCGAGCACCTTCAGAGATGCTTGGGCGATCATGGGCAAGTACGCTTTACCCCTTCCGGAATCGGTGCGGGGCTATTTGCAGGAAGGGCTGGGAGGGAAGGCGCCTGAGACACCGAAGAAAGGAGATCCTTTGTTCCGCAAAGTTCACAATTTCATCATCGGCAGCAATATCCTGGCCCTGGAAGCAGCCCGGAAGGCCGCGGAGGCCATGGGATATGGATGCCTCATTCTTTCCTCCATGGTGGAGGGAGAAACCCGGGAGGTGGCGAAAGTCCACACGGCCGTGGCCAAAGAGATCCTTCAAACAGGGCGGCCCATGGCGCCGCCGGCCTGCATCATTTCAGGGGGCGAGACCACCGTGACCATTCGGGGCAAGGGGCTTGGCGGCAGGAACCAGGAGTTCTGCCTGGCCGCGGCAATGGAACTTGCGGGATGGGCCGAACGGATTGTGGTGCTGAGCGGGGGAACGGATGGAAATGACGGCCCTACACAGGCGGCGGGCGCTGTGGTCGATGCTCGAACAGCGGCGCGGGGTTCGGCTTTGGGACTTCACGCCTTTGAATTTTTGAGCAACAATGATTCCTACCACTTCTTTGAAAAAACAGGGGATCTCCTGGTGACCGGACCCACCAAGACCAATGTGATGGATGTGAGGCTGGTGTTGGTGCGTTGAACCGGTAGGCAGTGTTTATCCCACAGTTGCATAAAACGGCTCATTCAGACGAAGGGCGTTGATACGGAAGCCCGTGTCGGTATTGGCCGATCCTGGATACTGGTTCCTGGATCCTGGATTTTGTGGATGTCATTATTAAGGAAGTCCTGAGTATCCAGCATCGAGTATCAAGCATCCAGCATCAGCCCGTAAAGTGCACCCATCTCAGCATACCGACAATGCCGGCTGAGAAGATCTTATGCAACGTTAGGGTTTACTGGTTGCCTCCGTCCATTTCTTGACAAAGTAGGGCTTGGTCATTTCAAAGGTCAGGCAGTCTTCTTCGATGGCTTCTTCTGCCTGGCGCGTTGACATTCTCTTGGTTTTTTTCACAAAAGAAAAGGTCCTGCCGAAGTAGAGCGGGATGAGGGCTTCCATCATCAGGTCAGGGTCACAGACCCTTTGCCGGTAACTGACCGCCGTGTCATAGAGAAGCCTGGCCCAGAGGTCGGTGGGAAAAGTGAAAACCGTTCTTTTCATGCCCCGCATTTCAAGCAGTTTGGCGTATAGGTCCTTGGCAAAGATGCGTTCCCAGACGGCGCTGTACTGCTGGAACCCCTTCTGAAACTCGTTGAGCAGTTTTTCCGTGTCCACATCCACCTTGGGGGGCATTTCGACTTCGCCGAGCCCGAACCCATAGATGGCGGTGGGCTTGCTGTACTTTACCCGAAGCCAGAAGGATTCAAAGCGGCAGGCCAGGGAGAAGAGGGTCCCCACCACCTGTCTGAACATGGGTCCAAGGGCGCCGGCCGGATCTTTGGGGCGGTGGATTTTTGGCCTTCCCATGAAAGACTGACAAACGGAGACGCCCCGGCTGAGGGCGATGGTGGTCATCCAGATGTCGATGCCGAAGTCGGCCACGGCTTCATCCCAGAAATCGCTCTCCAAATAGGTGCGTGCGAGATCGCCGCTGAACCCGAAGTCCCCTCCAATGGGCTGGCGAACCCTTCTTCCGTAAAGCGCGCGCGACATGGGGTACGCAATCCCGTTGGTAATGGTTCCGTCGTATTTGTGCCGCACATAAAGGGGAGCCACGTAATCGAAATCATTGAAAAGGGGTTCGGCCAGATGCTTGATCCATTCGGGTGTGATGCTCTTCAAATCCGCGTCCACCACGACGACAGCCTTGGCGTCCAGCTCGACCACTTTTCGAAACAGATTCTTGAAATTGTTCCCTTTCCCTTTGACCCCCGGTGGGGTGGAAATGTAGAGCTTGGGCACTTTGGCCGGTGTTTCCAGGAAAGCGTTCTTGGTGTTATCCGGGGAATTGTTGTCGCAATTGACGATGACGGAACCCTTTTCAGGGAAATAGCGGAAGAGCCCTTCACTCGCCTGGAACACGGGATACGCGATGGAGTCGGCTTCATTGTAGGATGGGATCGCCACAACCAGTTCAGCTTTCTTGATGTTTTCAGGGTTGACTTCAGATTCAAACATGTCCTTGATCTCCTCAGGTCTATTCTTCAAGCAAACGTTTCATCACCGCAGCGTTCCAGCCCGCAGGCCCTTTTTCTTCCGTGGTCTTCAGGGACGGGATCTCCAGCCGGAGATCCGGATAGGCCCTTGCGGATTTCACGAGGACCGGATAATCCACCCTTTTCAGCATGCTGAAATCATTGGGGCTGTCTCCGAGGGCCATGGTCTTTACAGGACCGTAAGAGGCTTGGATCCAGCCGGAGAGCCTGTCCACAGCCTCCCCTTTGTCGCAGGGGCCGTGAAGGTGGTAAAACCGACCGCCCTCCGTAACCCGGAGGCCTCTTTTGGCAGCAGCCTCAAGGAGGCGCTCCTTGTCCACCCCCTCTCGGCCGGATGAGATAAACGGTTCATCGTATTCCCGCACGGCGGCCAGGCGGGCTTTTTCCGAATCAAGGCCGGTGAGAGCGGAAATCTCATCCACCGTCATGTCTGAGAATCCCCGGATGTTCCAACGAAGCTCATCGCGGATGTCTTGCAAGGCGGCCACAAGCTCCGGGTAGGGAGGACCCAGAGACCATTTCCGGAGATCGTCGACAAGAAGGGCGTCCGGCGGAGGTTCCCAGGCGCCTTGAACGGGGAAGAAGATGCCGCCGCCGTTTTCAGAGATAAAAGGGGAGGCAAGGCCCAATTCAAGGCGCAGGACATTCATCTCCGCCCTTGTCTTGCTGGATACCAGGATGACCGGGACGTCGAGCTTCCTGCATAAGGCCAGAGCCGGTTCCGCATGGTCCCACCGGTAGGTGTTGTGATCCAGCAAGGTCCCGTCCAGGTCCGTGAATATCAACAAGGGGCAGGCCCTTTCATGCGAAACGTCGCTTTTCACGTTCCACCACGTCGATCAGGTCGTAGTAGATCTCCGGCAACTTGTTGTGGACTCTCTCCCAGGAAACGGTCTGGGGCGTTTCAAAAATGCTCTGCCGGACTTTGCTCTCCACGGAGAGAACGGCCCGGGCCAGGCCTTGATCCAGGTAGGGCTTGAACTCATCATGACTGTTCAAGAACCGAAGGAACTTCTCCGTCATTTTGTAAGGGGAGGAGAGGAGTTCCCCGGCGTGGAGAATGGAAGGCTGAAACACGCTTTTTACCAGCATTTCCTCACTATCCCGATCATACTTGAAGTTGTTGAAGGACGCGTCATCGGAGTACTTTTTGATCAGTTCTTCCGCCACGGCACGGTAGGTGATGGCCAGATCGCGGAAAAAGGTGTCGGAGAACTCCAGTCCCTCTTCAATGACCAGGGCGTTCATGAGGGTCGTGACCACGTCCACGGCCATGCGATTGAGCCCCTTGGACTGATCGTCCTTGGATACCGCCTGATGCTTGTGATCAAAGGGGTGCTCTGTGAACATGACCTGCGCTGCAGAAGAGGCTTTCCTGTAAACCTCGATGAGGGTGAAGATCTCCACGCCCCAGTTTGTGGCAAAGCGCATTTTCTTGAGCAGGTCCGCATGAAACGCCACTTCACCCGAGAGCTGATAGTTGAACCCCAGGAGGAAATCGATGAGGCGGAGCATTTTCTCTTCCTGGCTCTCCGTGAACTTTCTCTTGAGGGAGAGGAGAAAAGGGTCGAGGAGCAGCCGTTTCACCCTGCCGTAGAGTTCCCCATCTTTGAGGCGGGCGTAGAAGGCCTTTGAAAAGTCGTAGCTGAGGACGACGACGGGGTAGAGAAGGCGTTCCAGTTGGATCCGGTGAAAGCTCCTGATATCCGCATCGATGAGTCCCACGGATTCGGCGCCCGTGGCAATGGCGATTCCAAAGCTCAGGAACATGTTCTTGCCCTTGCCCGGTTCCTGGATGTTGAAACCCGCATCGTTGAGCTTCTCGTAAATGCTGCAGAAGCCCGGACCGTCGTTCCACTGGATGAGATGATTCCGGATGTCGTGCTTTCGGATCAGGTCCCGAAGCATGAAGGCTTCCCCTTCGTCGGCCCGGTCGAGTCCGAAGATGACGGAGGACAGATAGCGGATTTCCTTGAGCTGCCTGAGGATGTTTTCGAACACGGGGAGGTTTTCCGGATCCGTGTATTCACTGGCGAGCAAAGGGATGATGATGACGGTCTTCTTCCATTTTGAATGGAGCCTGAGCTGGTTTCGCAAATGTCTCCGATCCTGATCAAGGATGTGGAAGGTGGTCATTTTGGAGCGGTTCTGGGAAAAATCGGACATGCGCCCCTCCTCATGAGTTTAAGAAAGCGGCAGCTTCTTAGCTTTTTGAAAGAGGCCGCAGCATCCAGGGGACACCGGAGCTTCATTTCAAAAAGCTAAAAGGCCATGAAAACGCATAAATCCTCCTCCACATGGGGGGGGAAAACGACAGTGGGCGAAAACTGCTACTTTATTGGAAGAGCGATGCCTTGTCAACCCGCACAGCGACGGCCGGCACGGTCAATTCGGTCTCCACTGACCCCTGTTGCGGCATCTGTCCGGGATACAAGACAACGATTGGAATTGTGGAACCCACCGGGGCAGGACAAATTCACCGTGTGAATGTCGGGACGGGCTCCAGCCGAGGGAAAGACGTTCCGGCCTCCATGTCAGAAAAGCCGTTTCTGTGATTCCTGCGTTTCTTCCAGAGGGATGCCGAAATGCCGATAGGCCAGCTTCGTGGCCACTCTTCCGCGGGGCGTCCTCTTGATGTAACCGCTAAGGATGAGAAAAGGCTCGTACACATCCTCCAGGGTGTCCTTTTCTTCGCTCACCGCCGCAGAAAGAGAATCCAGCCCTATGGGGCCGCCGTTAAACTTCTCAATGATGGTGAGCATGATGTGGCGATCCATCTTGTCCAGCCCTTTGTCATCCACGCCCAGCATGTTGAGAGCCTCCTTGGCCACCTCATGGGTAATCACCCCTTCCGCCTCGACCTGTGCAAAATCGCGGACTCTTCTGAGCAGCCTGTTGGCCACCCTGGGTGTTCCTCGCGATCGGCTTGCGATTTCGAGGGCGCCCTCATCGCGAACCGGGATATCCAGGATACGGGCCGAGCGAAGGACGATCTGCTTGAGATCCCCGGGTTCATAAAAATCCACCCGGAGGATTACGCCGAATCTTTCTCGAAGAGGAGCAGTAAGAAGGCCGGTGCGCGTGGTGGCCCCCACCAGCGTGAAAGCAGGCAGGGGGATCTTCATGGTTCGCGCCGAAGGGCCCTGGCCGATGATAATGTCAAGCTGGAAGTCCTCCATGGCCGGATACAGGATTTCTTCCACCACGTGGTTGAGACGGTGCACCTCATCGATGAAAAGAACGTCCTTGGGATGAAGGCTTGTCAGGATAGCCGCCAGGTCTCCGGGCCTATCAAGAACAGGGCCGGAAGTGCTGGTAATGTTCACGTTCAGTTCGTTGGCAATGATATGGGCCAGAGATGTCTTGCCGAGACCTGGGCTGCCGTGGAGGAGCACATGGTCCAGAGCGTCGGCACGACCTTTTGCGGCTTCCACAAAGACCCGGAGGTTTCTCTTGAGCTCTTCCTGGCCGATGTAATCCTCGAAGCTTTTCGGTCTGAGACTGACTTCTGCCGGAACTTCCTCGATTGCGGGCTCCGGATCGATGACTCTGTGCTTGGCCACCTCTTTCTCCTCACTCAAGTGAGCAACCTCAGCGCTTCCCTGATCCATGTCTCGAGACTGGGTTCTTCAAGGCGGGAACGCGCCTTTTCCACGCACTCCTTGGCCGCCTTTGCCGAATACCCCAGGTTGACCAAGGCGGAGAGCGCATCCTCATAAACCTGCATTTCATCGGGAGGCACTGCGGCCTTAGCAAGGGGCGCCGCTTCTCCCCAAAGCTTGAGGGCCTTTTCTTTCAATTCCAGGGCGATCCTCTCTGCTGTTTTTCTCCCCACCCCCGGAATCGTTTGCATTCTTAGTGCATCCCCCCGGGTCATGGCCTGCAGGAGTTCATCGGGGCCGATGCCGGAAAGGATATTGACGGCAAGCTTCGGGCCGATGCCGGTGACGGCGATGAGGAGGGTGAAAATCTGTTTTTCCAGCAGGGTCTGAAAGCCGAAGAGGATAAGGGCGTCTTCCCGAACATGGGTGTAAACATGAAGGCTCACTTTTTCCTGAAGGTCCGGAAGGGCATAAAAAGTGGACAGGGGCACAAAGACCTCGTACCCGATGCCGTTGTTGTCGATGACGACTCTTTGGGGAGTCTTGGACAGTAGAATACCATTCAGAAAAGCGATCATAGAATTTGCAATCCCACCCATGACAAATGTCAAAATCCAAAACTCAAAGGAGGTAAGAAATCTCCAAGAAACGGGCGGAAGCTTTTCCCTCAATCCCCGGGGCCTGCTGCGCACGCCTTACTGCTTACCGGCCTCCCAATCGGGGACCAGTTGAGGTGGCACACAGCGGCAGCCAAAGCGTCCGAGGCATCGAGGGCAGGAGGCCTCTTGAGCTTCAGCATGATTTGAATCATGGCTCGAACCTGCTCCTTGGTTGCGCGGCCATAGCCGACCACGGATTTCTTGATCTCCAAGGGCGAGTACTCGAAGATCCTGATCCCGCACTCTACGGCGGCGATGAGCACTGCGCCCCTGGCATGCCCGATCTTCATGGAACTCTGGAGATTCTTGTGGAAAAACATATCCTCGACGGACATCTCGGCGGGGCTGAAGCGTTCCATGATCCGGGTCATGGCCCGGAAGATCTCGTGGATCCTCTCGTAGAAGGGGAGATGGGCGGAGGTGGCGACCGTGCCGGACTCCAAGCAAATGAGCCGGCGATCCTTTTTCTCAACCAGCCCGTATCCTGTCACCCTGGACCCCGGATCCACCCCCAGGACAAGCATTAATTCCGGGCCTCGATATATTCGTCGGGAATATCGAAATTGGCATACACGTGGCCGATGTCGTCGATGTCTTCCAGGGCTTCCATGAGATTGAGCATTTGCTCGGCCTTCTTTCCCTCAATCCGAACCGTGTTCTGGGGAATCATGGTGATTTCGGCAAGGTTGTAGGGAAGGCCTGCGCCATCAAACGCCTTTTTGACTTTTTCAAAGTCCGAAGGCTCCATGACGACTTCGAACTGGTCGCCTGCCTGCCGCACATCCTCTGCGCCGGCATCAAGGGCGATCTCCAGAATCTTCTCCTCCGTCGCCTTTTCGTCATCAAAGACCATGAGGCCCTTCTTGACAAACATCCAGGACACGCAACCCGGCGAGCCGAGGCTGCCCCCGTGTCGGTCTAAAACATACTTGAGATCCGCCACGGTCCTGTTCTTGTTGTCCGTGAGGCAGTCGATGAGCACTGCAACGCCGCCGGGACCGTAAGCCTCGTAGTTCACCTCTTCATAAGAGGCGCCTTCGAGCTCACCCGTCCCCTTCTTGATGGCCCGCTCAATGTTGTCCTTGGGCATGTTTTCCGCCTTGGCAGCCTGGATGGCTGATCTGAGACGGGCATTGCCGTTGGGATCTCCGCCTCCCACCCTGGCGGCTACCGAGATCTCTCTGATAAGCTTCGTGAAAATTTTGCCCCTTTTGGCATCCATCGCGCCCTTCTTGTGCTTGATGGAAGCCCATTTCGAATGGCCCGACATCGTTGTGCCCTCCTGATTGAATCGGTTAATCCTTAAAGCCAGTCGTCAGTGTTCAGGGTTTCAGTGTTCAGGGAAAATGAAAGCTGTTTTCTCAGATTTCATAGAACGCTACAATCATTTCGATAAATCCCAATGCCAAAGTTCAAATGCCAAATGAAACCCCAAACCCCAAGGTCAAATGCTTTGGGTCTTGAACCCTGGTCGCCATTGGCGCCGCCGAAGCGGGTAAACCTTGCCGTTGCCCTTTTACCTTCCTTGCCTTGTGGTTTCCCTCATGAACTGACGAACTCATGAACTTCTTTGCTGAACCCCTGCACGCTGAACCCTTGACCCCTTGAACCTTTGAACCCTGAACCTTTGAACCTCTGACCCCTTGAACCTTTGAACCTCTGACCCCTTGAACCTCTGAACCCTATTTCCTAAATCCGAGGCCGAGCAGATAGACCTCCCTGCTTGCCTTGCGCACTGCCGCAGGTCGAACCGTGCGGCCCTGATCAAAGTTTCGCAGCACCTCTTGTCTGAATGTTTTGAGATCTTCTCCCTCGAAAACCTTGCACAAAAAATTCCCGCCCCTTCTCAAG
>Ga0209498_1002318_pt1 | contig 11524 bp, 10 predicted proteins | sample WalLakDeSediment_FD_184131 | JGI IMG/M metagenome (GOLD analysis project Ga0209498, IMG submission 184131) | Lake sediment microbial communities from Walker lake, Nevada to study Microbial Dark Matter (Phase II) - Walker Lake 11/02/13 Deep... | ecosystem: Environmental > Aquatic > Freshwater >...
TATTATTGTTCTCTCTGCCCTGTTGATTTTTCATCGAAAACATCGGCGGTAAAAGTATATATAGTTACTTCCGGATCATGAAGATGAAAATCATGTATGCCTGCCTTTTTTCCCAGCTGGGTAATGAATTTCTCTGCATCCCAGGCATTCTCGACTGCGACCTGGGGAAGTAATAGACCGCGATGATATTCACCTTCAAGATATATGCCGTGTACACCGATAATTATAGATCCCACGTCAGTCAATAACTCGAGTTGCGACAAAACGGAGATTTCAATGGTAATCTCATCAAGTTCATCAGGTGAAACCGGCATAAATCTCGGATCTAGCGTTGCAGCTTTTACGGCAATATCGGCGATTGTCTCCGCAAGAGATTGTTCACTGACCACATATCCGATACATCCCCTCAGGTGTGCCTGATTCCTTATCGTGACAAAAGCACCGGATTGTAATGCAAGATTCCCCCGGATTTGCGATGCACCGACGGTAAATTCCCTTTGACAAAGCTTTTCATAGACCGCGGTACGGGCAATAGCGAGTAATTCTTTCCGATCATCGCTTGTCAGGTGCATAGACATAATCCGCTTACTTGTACTATAATTACAGCTAAATAAGTTAAACAAAATGATACTAACATTCAAGGAAAAAACTGACGATATTTGTTGATTATCGATTGATCTCTTTGTAATTTAGGGATATTTTTAAACTCAGCTGTCTATTCTCACTTTTACTTGATATACCATGTCACTTATGGAATCCATTTCCGGTGTTCGGGGCATTGTCGGGACATCGCTTACACCGGAAGTCATCGTACGATATGCAAATGCCTTCGCCGAATTTTGTGATAAAAAACCCATCGTGGTAGGGCGGGACGGGCGTATAACCGGAAAGATCTTAACGAACATTCTTGTCTCGGTGCTGCTTGCCAAGGGGTGCGATGTTCGGGCAATCGGCATTTGTCCGACACCGACAGTTGCTCTCGAAACTGAGCACTCCGACGCTCAGGGCGGAATCATCGTCACCGCAAGTCACAATCCGATAGAGTGGAACGGATTAAAATTCCTGAATGCAGACGGTATCTTTCTGGATGCGGATGAAAATAATGCATTGAGAGAATATTTTCACGGAAATCACGGCTATGCGGAGTGGGACAATATTGGCGCACATGTTTCAATTCCCGAAGCAATAGACAGACATATTGATGCAGCACTCGCATTGGATTCAATGGATATCGAAGCTATACAAAAACGATCATTCAAGGTAGTACTGGATTGCGTCAATGCAGCGGGTGGTGTGATCGTGCCGGCATTGCTCGAGAAACTCGGATGTGAGGTCGTTCCGCTGTATTGCGATGTAAGCGGAATTTTTGCCCATACACCCGAACCGCTTCCTGAAAATCTGACGGTGCTTGCCGACACGGTGAGAAAAGAAAAAGCCGATATCGGTATTGCGGTCGACCCCGATGCAGATCGTCTGGTACTCATTGACGAAAAAGGCAACCCGATCGGCGAAGAATATTCAATTGCCACCGTCGTCAAATATGTTCTTTCCCATACTCATCCGACCCAACTTCATCGACCGGTTGTCATTAACCTCTCCACGACACGAGCGGTAGAGGATATTGCCGCCGAATTCGGTACACCGGTTATCCGTACCCCCGTGGGTGAGATCAATGTTGCGAAACGAATGCGCGAATCAAAAGCAATAATCGGCGGCGAGGGAAGCGGCGGTATCATTCATCCGGATGCACACTACGGCAGAGATGCTATTGTCGGGATAGTTCTCGTACTGAACTATTTGGCGGAATTTGGAGGGACGTTATCTGCCCTCCGGGCTTCGCTTCCGGATTATGTTATCAGGAAAGACAAAATCCTTGTCGGCGATGCAGAGCCCGATGCAATTCTTGCTTCGATTGCCGGATCAATCGACGGAAATTTTAAAATTAATACGGATGACGGTATCCGGATCGATCAACCCGACTACTGGGTACACTTCAGAAAATCAAATACAGAACCTATCATTCGTATTATTGCCGAAGCACACACAACCGGCGAGGCATCAAAGGTAGTCGAAAAATATAAAACGATCATTACAAATCTTTTGCACAAAACCGGGGCATAACATATGACTATCGGAAAAGTTACAGGCACATATGTTGCGACACAAAAGAACGATCAGCTTATTGATAAAAAGATATTGATCGTTCAACCCGTCACCCCGAAAGGTACCTTCTCCGGGCGTGAAATTCTCGCCGTTGATGTTGTCGACGCAGGCGTCGGCGATACTGTTCTATTGATGAGTGAAGGGACATCAGCCCGTCAAATACTTGAGAACGATAAAATCCCCGTACACACGGTCATCATCGGTGTTATCGATGATATCGATGTATCCATTCAGTGATTCTGCGAATTTCTTCCTGTTTGCGACCCGGATACAGACACCGGGAACGACATATACACACATAGTCATTATTACATATGAATGAAAAAGCAATACTCACGCTCTCACTTATTCCGGGTGTCGGGAATCAGCGGCTCCGTGCTCTGCTTGATTATTTCAATGATCCGACGGATGCATTCAATGCGTCCATTCCCGAACTAAATTCGATTCCATCGATCGATGCCCGAACTGCACGTGAAATATTCCACCATACTCCGGATTTGAACAGCATAGATACGCTGCTTGGCAAACTGCAGCGGCTGGGAGGGAAAATTATTTCAATTAAAGATCCCGAATATCCCTCATCTTTAAAACAGATTTACGATCCACCTGCTTTTTTATATATGCTCGGTAATCTCGTGGAAACCGACCATGATGCAATCGCCGTAGTCGGCACGAGAAATCCGACTCAATATGGTAAGATAATTACCGAGAGACTGTGCAGCGGACTCATACAGTCCGGATTTACGATCGTAAGCGGACTCGCGCGTGGTATAGATACGGTCGCGCACGCAACCGCAATTCAAAGCGGGGGACGGACCGTTGCAGTTATCGGATGCGGCGTCGACATTGTTTATCCACCGGACAACATCAATATACATCAACAGATCAGACAAAACGGGGCGATACTTTCCGAGTATCACATCGGGACAAAGCCGGAGGCGGGCAACTTCCCGAAGAGAAACCGGATCATCAGCGGCATGACACTCGGAACCGTTGTAATTGAGAGTAGTCCAAAAGGCGGAGCGATGATAACCGCATCATACGCGCTTGATCAGAATCGTGAAATATTTGCCGTCCCCGGGTCTATATTGCAGGAGCAAAGCAGCGGGACCAACAGGCTCATTCAACAGGGTCGTGCCAAGCTTGTTCAATCGGTCGAGGATATAATCGAGGAGGTTGTTTTAAAGCTCAAATATATCACACCGGCGAATGTTGAACATAAGGCACCGGAACCTCCGCCTGATCTTAACATGTTCGAAATGAAAATATTCGACGTCCTTAGCACACAGCCGATGTATATCGATGAGATTGCATCCGGGGCGGAGCTCTCGACATCGGATACACTCGTCCATTTATTATCTCTCGAATTTAAAGGGATTGTTAAGCAACTCGCCGGAAAGATGTTTTCGAGACGATAACAAAATGTGTGCCAGTTCTTTTATATTGTGATATAATTTCTTATATTGGAAATAGCCTGAACATATTCGGTATGGGATTTTGGGTTTATATTTTTTGGGATTTATTGTGATTATTGATGATTTGATCGTTCAAATTGATCTGGGATGTGTGAAATTTTCGTGCGACTTACCGGTATGCAGAGGAGCTTGTTGCACAATGGAAGGGGGACGCGGTGCACCGCTTACGGACGAAGAGCTCCCGTTAATAGAGAAATCGCTCTCTTATGCCCGTGCCTATCTCAGCCCGGCACATAGGTCCTACATCGACAGACACGGATTTTTCGAAGGGACACCGGGAGATTATACGACTGTCTGTATTGACAACAATGCCTGCGTTTTTGTATACTATGAGAACGGCATTGCCAAATGCAGCCTGGAACGCGTAAATAATGATAAAAGATCCGAATGGAAAAAACCTATATCATGTCATCTTTTTCCGATACGGGTTTCGAACGGTAAGGTCGGATATATCCGCTATGAAAAAATTCCCGAATGCGATGCGGGCATTGCAAAAGGAATAAAAGAGGGTACATCATTGATTGAGTTCCTGGAAGAACCGCTCCGGCGACGTTTCGGAGATGACTGGTATAAAGATATTATTTTACAATTAAACGGAGTACAGAAGTAAATATTTTTGATACTATACTATGCTTAATATTTCGCAACAACAAAAATTATTACAGAAACTATCACCTCAGCAAATTCAGTATCTTGAATTACTTCAGCTCCCCGTACTTGCTCTCGAACAAAGGATCAAGACAGAACTTGAAGTTAACCCGCTACTCGAGGAGGGACAGGAGCTAGATCAGGAACAGACTGAGAGTAATAATGAGCAGACCGAATCCGCCGAAGTTGAAAAACAAAACGAAAATGCCGAAGAACCGACAAGCCAGGAGAACGATTATTCACTTGAAGATTTTATGAATGACGATCCGGGCGGTTATAAAACCCCCTACGTGGCGAACGAAGAATTTGATGAATTACCCCAACCGGCGCAAGTCAGTCTGATCGAAAAATTAAGACAGCAATTCGGAATGCTGGATCTTGACGAAAAAGAATTGGTATTCGCAGAGGAAATTCTCGGCAACATCGATGACGACGGATATTTACACCGTGAGCTACCGGGCATTATTGACGATATAAATCTCACATACAACTGGAATATCTCTCATCAACAGGCTGAAGAAATACTCCGAAAGGTACAGCGTCTCGATCCCACCGGTATCGGATCGCGGTCGCTTCAGGAGTGTCTGCTTGTACAGTTGGAGATGCTTGAACATGACTCCGAATATGTTCGGATTGCAAAAACGATCCTGACAAAACTCTACGAAGAGTTCACCCGAAAACACTACGATGAAATAATTAAGGCACTCGGCATATCGAGGGATCAACTCAGATCTGCACTAGAAATAATTCACCGGTTAAATCCAAAACCGGGTGAAGGGACAATCGAAGAATTTAATAATTACATAACACCCGATTTTCTCGTTCAGAAAATCGAAGATGAGTTTGTTGTTACCCTAAACGACCGCAGCGTACCCCCTCTCCGTATCAATAAAAACTACCGGGACATCATTTCACGAAAAAAACGAAATCCGGCAACGAGCGAGACACGGGATTTTATCCGGAAGAAATTCGAAGCGGCAAAATGGTTTATCAACTCCATTCATCAGCGTCGGGAAACGATGTTGAAGGTAATGAGGGCGATCATTGAATTACAAATGGATTTCTTCGAGCACGGAGAAGATCATCTCAGACCGATGATATACAAAGACGTAGCCGAGCGCATCGGTATGGATATTTCAACCATTAGCCGGGTTGTAAACGGGAAATACGTACAGACCGATTACGGTGTCTACGAACTCCGTTATTTCTTCAGTGAGTCGATAGAAACACAAAGCGGCGATGGTATTTCCAATAAACAGGTAAAACGGATAATAAAAGAACTCATTGAGAAGGAAGATCCGAATAAACCTCTGAGCGACGATAAGATTGCAGCGCTGGTAAGAGAGCTTGGTATTCATATCGCACGACGCACAGTCGCCAAGTATCGGGAGCAGATGTATATCCCGGTTGCCCGGCTCCGGAGAAAACTCTGAAAATTTATTTTTATAACCATTATTCATACACAGAAGAGTAAATACTTTATGCACGCACCTATGCACGCAACCACGGTAATCGGGCTTATTCATAAAGGTAAAGTAGCACTCGGCAGCGACGGTCAGGTTTCTATGGGAAACACCGTCATGAAACATAAAGCTGCCAAGGTCCGACGAATGTACAATGATCGTGTTCTCGCCGGATTTGCCGGCGGTTCGGCAGACGCATTCGCATTGTTTGAGCGATTTGAAGCAAAACTTGAACAATACCGCGGGAATCTGCCACGCGCTGCCGTCGAGCTCGCACGGGAATGGCGTACGGATAAATATTTCCAGAGACTTGAAGCATTACTGTGTGTCATGAACGCGGAGACGGCACTCATCATATCCGGTACCGGTGACGTCATCGAACCGGATGATAACATTATCGCTATCGGATCCGGAGGAAGCTATGCTCTCGCGGCGGCACGGATGTTGGTGAAACATACCGAGCTCTCACCGCGGGAAATTGTTGATGAAGCACTGCGTACCGCCTCAGAAATCTGTATTTACACAAACGATAGCATTACAATCGAAGAATTATAAGGATACTATGTCAAAACTTGCAGAAACAATAAAGAAGCACGTTGATGTCATTAAAAGAAAAGACCAGGGCGAACTGACACCAAGAGAGATTGTAAAAGAATTAGACCGGTACATCATCGGTCAGGATAACGCGAAAAAATCGGTTGCAATAGCGCTGCGGAACCGGTGGCGGCGTCAACATGTGACCGATGAGATACGCGAAGAGATTATGCCGAATAATATCATATTGATCGGACCCACGGGCGTCGGTAAAACAGAAATTGCACGACGGCTCGCGCGACTTGCCGGTGCACCGTTCGTTAAAGTGGAGGCTTCTAAATTCACCGAAGTAGGTTATGTCGGTCGGGATGTCGATTCGATGGTTCGTGATATTACCGAACTGGCAGTTACCATGGTTAAAGCTGAAAAAGCAGCAGAAGTACAGGATAAAGCACGCACCATGGCGGAAGAGCGCATTCTTGATATCCTTATACCTCCTCCAAAAAGAACCGGAACTCATCAGGACACACAGCAGGATAGAAACAATCAGCAGGCGGAGGCAGAGCGAGAGCATCAAACAACACGAGAAAAATTCCGCGAGCGACTCCGGGCAGGTAAACTTGACGACCGCATACTCGAGGTGGATGTTCCAAGCGATTCTTCACCGATGATGCAGGTCTTCGGACCTGTCGGTGTCGAGGAAATGGGCATGAACCTGCAGGATCTGTTCGGTAATCTCATGCCAAAGAAATATAAAAAACGGAAAATGTCGGTTTCCGAAGCAAAAGAAGTTCTTGCACAGGAGGAAGCCCAGAAATTAATCGATCATGATGCAGCGGTACGTGAGGCAATTGAGCGCGTTCAGAATTCCGGGATCATTTTTATCGACGAGATCGATAAGGTGGCAGGTGAAAAAGGCAAAGGTGGTGGCCCCGATGTTTCCCGCGAAGGAGTTCAGCGAGATTTGTTGCCCATTGTTGAAGGATCGACCGTGCAAACGAAATACGGTATGGTGAAAACAGATCATATTCTATTCATCGCCTCCGGCGCCTTTCACGTTTCCAAACCCTCGGATCTAATACCCGAGTTGCAGGGAAGATTTCCGATACGTGTCGAGCTAAGAAGCCTGGGTGAGGAAGATTTTGTCAAAATACTAACCGTGCCCCAGAACGCGTTAATCAAGCAATATACAGCTTTACTAAAAACCGAGAAGATCGACCTTCATTTTACCGAATCCGGTATAAGAGAAGTAGCACGTATCGCAACACAGGTGAACGAGCAGGTCGAGAATATCGGCGCGCGCCGGCTCCACACGATACTCACGACACTGCTCGAAGATATACTTTTCGATTCCCCGGATATGCTGTCGGATGAGAAAATAACTATCGACGGTAAAATCGTGAAAGATAAACTATCCGGTATCGTCACCGATCAGGATCTCAGCAGATATATACTATAATGCTTTAGAACCGAATCTTTGCATTCGCAGTAAGAGATACCTGTTTGCATGTTTGACCATAGGCAAACATGCCCACGTTTTCGGTTGCAAATTCAAGATCGAGGAATAATATATGCATTCCCAGACCGACTGCCCAGGTAAAACCCTCGTAGCCGCCGAATGCCACACCCGTGCGAAGCGGCAGATTTCTCATAAACCTCCACTCCCCTCCGATTGCTATACGCGGAGTAGTGGTATTCCCCGGCATATCGTTAAAGCCAACCGTATAATCCGCTCCGATAGAGAGTAAACTATATACGTCCCAGGAAATACCGGCACGAAATGCCGTCGGTAAAGAAGTTGAAAAAGGTCCGATTGGTTCATCCGTACCTTTATAGGCATTACTCAGACTATCCATCTGTTCGGTGCTGAAAATATCGTCGATCTCAATTTTTGCTTTCCCGATTGAACTATATGTGTTTTCAGTCCAGCGAATAGAACCCAAATCGGTGACACTCAATCCCACGACTACATTTCTAAAAAGACCGAGAGCAATACCTGCATCAAATCCAAATCCCGTTCCCGCAGGATTACCCAGGGGATGAAATGAATGTTCATCGGGAGTTTCCAGGAAGTTCGCAAACGCTCTGTGTGATAGCATATTCAGTTCACCGGTCAATCTGAATCTTTCGTCAAATCCTCCGTTGGAGACTGTTGCGGTATAGGATTCGGTACCGAAATATGAAAACCCCTCTACGTATTTAACACCTCCCCCGATTGAGAACCAGGGAAGAATACCAAACAGTTTAATCTGAGGTGTCGAATATGCAGCGGTATATTCGCGAAGCCACCATGCTTTAACATCGGTTCCGCTGAAATCGTAGACAGAGCCGTATTCGGAAAAACCATAGAGCAGCATACGCACATAATCATTCGGCATCGTAAACCTGCCGGACAAGCGATCGGATACGGATAATCCAAATCCTCCGAGAGAGCCGGTGCGAACGGATATCCCGAACCACGTTACCTGCGCATCGACAAAGATGGTACCGTAACCATCCGGAAACGTGTTGAGTAAGTCCTCTTTATCCTGCGGTGTCAGATGTTTCGCTACACGCTTACCGGTCGCCGGATCCTCGACACCGGTGAAATACATAGCATAGAGGTCAAGGTCCAGGAAATTCGAACCGACGCGGGCACCAACAGGTAGGATACTCAGTTCTATGGATGAACGGTGCGGCACAGAGAGAAGAGCCGGGTTGACACCGATAGCATCCAGACCGCGTGCCATAGCGGTCTTTGTTTGTGCCATACCGACCAATCGGGCACTGGTTCTTTCATTACCTGCATATGATTGCATAGAGACCGAGATCACAAAAGAAAACAGGAGGATAATCTGTAATGTTAATTTCGTTTTCATAAGTTTAGTTCCTCTTTCTAAATTCAATTAAAATTTGCTTTGACACTGAATGTTGTAAAGATATTTACGCGTATCGAATCCTGACTCCGGAAGACAACCGTATCCGATTGGTTATTGGTATTCAGATATAAAATCAGCTCTGTCATTTCACAATCACGGAATACCTGAACATCCTCCCGCGAGAGATCGAGTACGCGAACATCGCGTCCGGCAGTCCCGGTAGCAAACCCTTCGGAATTGACCGGGGCGGCTTTGACTGCAACAGGCGGTTCACCCTGCGTGGGGATCTGACGTAACGCGATACCATTTTTGTCAAGCAGATTTATTCGCAAATCGAACTCAATGGGCAATCCGTTTTCTGTTTCAAAGTATATGCGGCCGTAGTTGAGATAATCGAAGATGTCACGGTCAAGATCGGCATCTTTATTGCCGACCGTGAGTGTATCTCGTACCATACCGTCGCGTATTCCAAAATCAAACGGTACATCTAACCGAACCGATGTCGTAAGCACATCGCGCACGTCGATATATCCGGATGCGTAACCCGGGTTAACGATAAGGTCACCGCTTATCAGGAGATTCTCGGGCAAATGCGGTATAAAAGAATTTATAAAATCGACAACAGTGCTGTTCGAATTATTTAAAATAATATTTGTCCATCCACCCGCAGAAATATAACTTTGATCGGCAGGCAAGACAAGGGAATCCCGGACACCATATCTATTCTCTCCGATAAGCCGGAGATTTGCCAGCGCGTCAAATCCTCCTGCCATAGACAAGCCGAGACTCAATTGCACATCTTTAAACTGAACACTTCCCTCAAAGAAATTCGCCACGTCACCGATACCGAGATGAACATATTCGGACACTTCGTACCGGGTCGGAGGTATCACACCCTCTATCCTTTCCACCACAAGTTCACCGGAAGGTGATTCATCGCTCTTCAGGTGTCCGCCGATTGCATCGGACGCAAGAATGGTACGATAATCCGGTGTTGCATCTATGGTACCAAGCTGGACTCTGTATACCAATGCATTATTTAGGTCAGCATTATGTAATACCCAGTTCTGCAAGTCGAGCGAGAGAGTATTCAACGAATGTCGCGATAATGTTGTGGCAGTACTGTAGTGCCGCGACAGATTATCTCTCGCGCGTAAATCGGGAAATATAATCGTTACCGGTATATCTATGTCGGCTGAATTTTGTATAGATAATTCCAAGACACCCTGTGAAAATTGGACTTTTGATATGTACGTCGAATCATCGATAACTATTGCACCGTCAAAATATGTATCAAGAGTTTGAGACGGTATTTGCGCTTCGGCCTGACTAACTTTTAAATCCTCGAACTCCACAGAAAATGCAAGGACGGGATTATCCGGTATGCTTACACCATCATCCGGAGGACTTGAAAAGGAGAATTGATAATCCATAGTCTGAAAAAATCGTGTATCCTCAAACGCAATCGTTGACTGAGTGAATTCACCCGCCTCAATGACTCCGGGATAGGAAAAGTGTCCGACCACCGATCCGTCATCACTGTTAGTAACGGTCACTCCGTCCGATAATTCCACGGGCACTCCGGTATTGTTTGTGACCGATAAACGTACCGACCCGGATTCCACAACCATAAAGTGCATCGATTCCATAGATGGCATAGTACCTGATAATGGTATGGGTAGAACACCCGGCGAAGGACCGGTATAACCGGGAGGCGATCCCAGATAACCAACGACCGCCACATCGAAATCAACATCCGAAGGTGATAATGTAAAAAGACCGACCTCAAAAGAGAAATCGGCCGGTTCAACTTCAAGCCGCAATACATCACCGAACGGATCATGGTGCATTGTATCGGAAAATGAGTAGATGAGCATACCAGTTTCATCAACGCTGATCAGACCCGGATTTTTCTCTACTAACTCTATCAGCGTATACTGCTGGTTGCCCAGCGGCAGACTGACATCCGCGTCCCATGTCGGCAGGATCGGCTGATAGATCGGGTCGACACACTGCCAGGATGATAAGATTACACAAAACACCAATGTTGTAAGTATTAAACGGTTCACGTTCATTCCTCCTTGTTGCAATAATTCTGTATGGTCTTGACTATTGACTCGGAGGTGAAAATTGCAAAGTTTATGCCGTGCCGGAAATTATTGCCCGATATCCGGAAGCATCATTGACCTAGCAGAAGTAATTCCGGTAAAACGAACCGTATAGAAATGAATAAAAACCATAAATAACAGTTAAAAAAAGGCGATATATGCCGGTGTATACTGTATTGACCTACCATCCGGCATTCGAAAGGGATAAGCTGATTGATGAATTTTTATGTATATCACTCCCGGAGAGTGACGGTCATCACATGGTGAGTAGTTCG
>Ga0209498_1002319_pt1 | contig 11523 bp, 4 predicted proteins | sample WalLakDeSediment_FD_184131 | JGI IMG/M metagenome (GOLD analysis project Ga0209498, IMG submission 184131) | Lake sediment microbial communities from Walker lake, Nevada to study Microbial Dark Matter (Phase II) - Walker Lake 11/02/13 Deep... | ecosystem: Environmental > Aquatic > Freshwater >...
CATCATAGGGACTCAGCGGCCGGTTTACCCCCGGCTCCTTATATATAAACTCAACACCGCGCAGATAAGTCCCAAGGGCAGACTCGCACAGCATTAGATCCTTGCTGTCCAGATCATGAATTCGGATTGGCAGCACCCTGCTGGCTACGTTGCCGTTTGGGAGCTTCACTTTAAGGCCATATTGGTCCTGTGCGGCCTGCTCAATGAATGCCATAAACTCATGCTCCCAGGCAAAAGATTTAGGATCGCAATAGGTGCGTGAAATGATGGGAATAAACACCAGGCATTTCAGTTTGTCCTTCAATGAATCGGCTACATCGTGTGTTTCCAGCAAACCATCATGGGGATTGATATCGAAATACACACTGACCTCTTCCTTAAAGGTCGCTTCGAGCTCTCTTTTAAGGTTTTCGACAAATTCTGTCACCCAGCCATCGTACTTATTGTCCTTCTGGCGGTAGCTGATAAAAATGTCGTACTCGTAACCCGGTATAATGCTTGCCATGGCTTTAAGTGTTTAAAGTTTCGCAACAGCCTTTTTTGCTTCTTCTAAATGCAGGAATGCTTCATGGTTATATCTGGCATGCTCCATTCTTATATCCCAGCTTTGTTGGAGTAATTCAAGCGCTTCCTTGTAATTTCCCTGTTTGTAAAATCCCAATCCTTTAGCTTGTAACAATGTGTAACTGTCTGGTCTCAATTCAAGTGCCTTTTCAATTAGCTCCATGCCCTCACCCACATTCAATTCCTTTTCAATAAGCAGGTAGGCCAGGTTTCGCATTCTCCAGGGATTTTCTGGTTCCAACAAGAGCGCATTTCGCAAATTTTCTTCAGCTTTTTCAATTTTTCCAGCCTCTTCGTAAATATATCCCAGTTCACTTTGGATCGAGGCATCAGATGCGCCTTGCCCCCTTAAAAGTGATTCAAATCTTGCCAGGTATTCACCCGCCTGTTTGGTTTTGCCCCGGGCAAGGGCTAAAATTACTTGCCGGCGAATTATAATAATATCGTCAGGAAATTCCTTTTCCGCTTGTTTATAAAGCCTGCGCTCTTTCCTGTATTGCCCGGTTTTATGATAGGCTTCCCCAAGAACTGTGTAGTTAGGAGCCCATAATACTTGGGAGCCCCATTTTTTATTAATTTCAAGGGCTTTTTCAAGTTCAGGAATTCCTTTGTCGTATTGCCCCAGCATGTTATATGACAGACCAATCAAATATAAACCGATGGAAAATTGATCATCGATTTCCATTAGTTGCCGGTAATATTTTATCACTTCATTGGGGGTTTCAAAAAAATAAGCATAGTTTCCTTCCACACCGAGTCTTTCACCCCTGGATACGTTATTCCTTCTTTCATAAGCCTTCAGGCTCCATTTCCTGGCTTCTGCGAGGTAACCCTGGGTTCCATAAGCACTGGCTAAAGAAGCCATTGCCCACACATGGGTTGAATCAATTTCAAGCACTTTCAGGTACATTTCTGTTGCATGGTTAAAATCCCTTTTCCGAAATGATTTTTGCCCTTCCAATAAATAATAAAAAGCTTCGGGAGTTGTTGTCGATTCATAATAGTTTCTGATTAAGGGGTCTGCTTCTTTTTTCAACAATTCCACAATAAGAAAATCCCTGATGATCCTTGAAAGTGAATCGCTGAGAGAAAGGATGTTTTCAGGAGGGCCTTCTATCTGGAAAGATTTGAACACCTCTTCTGTTTTTGAGTCAATCAGTCTGGCATTAAGCCGGGTAATTTCGCCTATCTGGTTGATGCTGCCCTGCACAAATACATTGGCATCGAGTTTTTGCGAAATGCTGCGGGCCAGCGCCGGGGTAAGGGAGGCGTAAGTGGTCATGTCAGCATGATCGAGCAGGCTTAGGATCGACTCCGTTTGCCTTATTTTTAACTCCCTGGCATTCGACAGTGAAGTGATCAGGTTGTCCTGTATCATGACCTCCCAGAAATTGCGGGTGGCATCATTGGTCAGGTTCTGAAATGGCATTACTGCAACCGTGATCTCTCCTTTTTTGCTGAGAATTTCCTTCCTGTCCTTTTCAATAATTTTTGGATAGAAAAATATCCCGGCAAGGATCAGAAATGCCGCAACAACAAATCCTGAAGATATTTTTTGCCATGCTAGTTTGGCCGGTTTGGCTGCTTTTTCCCATTTATCAGTTGAAATGGGCTTTTCTATCAAAATCCCTGGCTGGGACTTTTCTGTTTCCGAGAGGTTTTCCCGGGCAATTAAACCTGAAATAATCTCCTGCACTGCATTGGCTACCTTGTTGATCTGAATCCTGTATTTTGTATTGTTCAGGTTTTTCTTTTCATCATCATCAGCTTTTAAGGGCTTATTAACGCCGGGTTCTTTATAAATAAATTCAACGCCACGCAAATAAGTACCAAGAGCAGACTCGCACAGCAAAAGGTCCTTGGCGTCCAGATCATGAATTCGGATTGGAAGCACCCTGCTGGCTACGTTGCCGTTTGGCAGCTTTACTTTCAGGCCATATTGGTCCTGTGCGGCCTGCTCAATGAATGCCATAAACTCATGCTCCCAGGCAAATGACTTCGGATCGCAATAGGTGCGTGAAATGATGGGGATGAACACCAGGCATTTCAGTTTGTCCTTCAGTGAATCGGCCACATCGTGGGTTTCCAGCAAACCATCATGGGGGTTGATGTCGAAATACACACTGATCTCTTCCTTAAAGGTCGCTTCCAGCTCCCTTTTAAGGTTTTCGACAAATTCAGTCACCCAGCCATCGTATTTGTTATCCTTCTGGCGGTAGCTGATAAAAATGTCGTACTGGTAACCCGGTATAATGCTTGCCATAGCTTTCAGTTCCTTAAATTGTTATTACCACTTCCCTTATTATCCTCTACCCTGCTCTCTGAGCCCTGAACCCCATGCTCCATGCCCTCTGCCCTTTTTACCTTAGGTTAGCAACCGCTTTTTTTGCTTTTTCAAGGTCCTGAAATATTTCATGGCTATATCTTCCGTGTTCCATCCTTAAATCCCAACTTTTCTGAAGGATTGCCAGCGCTTCCTGGTATTTTCCTTGCTTGTAAAGGCCAAGGCCTCTGGTATGAAGGAAAAAGGAATTATCTGGTCTTTGTTCCAGGGCCTTTTCAATCAAATCCATTCCTTCATCCACATTCAATTCTTTTTCAATTAGCAGGTAAGCAAGGTTGTTCATCCTGGTCGCGCTCTGTGGTTCCAGTGTAAGCGTATTTCGATAATATTCTTCGGCTTTCTCCAACTTTCCGGCCTCCGAATACATATATCCCAGGGCGCTTTGGATCGAGGCTTCACTTGCGCCAAGATTACTGCCAATTAATTCAAATTTTGCCAGGTATTCATCCGCTTGTTTGGTTTTGCCCCGGGCCAGAGCCAGTATGGCCTGCCTTTGAATTATTGCAATATCATCCGGGAAATCCTTTTCCGCTTGTTTATATAGCTTCTGCTCTTTCCTGTATTGCCCGGTTTTATGGTAGGCTTCACCAAGAACTGTGTAGTTAGGAGCCCAATCCGGCTTGGTGCCCCATTTTTTATGTAATTCGAGGACTTTTTCTAGCTCAGGAATTGCCTTGTCGTATTGCCCTAACTCATAATATGAAAGGCCAATTTGATAAAAAATCATTGTTAATTGATCATCGGTTTCCAGCAGCTGCCGACTGTATTTTATCACTTCATTTGGGGTTTCAAAAAAAACAGCGTACAATCCTTCCACCATGAGTTTTTCTATTCTGGATGAATTTTTCCTGTATTCATAAGCTTTAAGAGTCCATTTCCTGGCTTCTGGAAGATAACCCTGGTTGCCATAAGAAGGGGCTAAAGAAACCATAGCAAACAAATGGGTTGAATCAATTTCAAGGACTTTCAGGTACATTTCTGTGGCATGGTTAAAATCCTTTTTCCGAAATGATTTTTGCCCTTCAAATAAATAATAAAAAGCTTCGGGAGATTTTGTCGATTCAAAAAAGCTTCGGTAGTGGGGTTCAATTTCTTTTTTCAATAATTCCACAATGAGATAATCCCTGATGATCCTTGAAAGTGAATCGCTAAGCAGAAGAATGTTTTCAGGTGAGCCCTCAATCTGGAAGGATTTGAATACCTCTTCTGTTTTTGAGTCAATCAGTCTGGCATTAAGCCTGGTAATTTCGCCTATCTGATTGATGCTGCCTTGTATAAAAACATTGGCATCGAGCTTTTGAGATATGCTGCGGGCCAGCGCCGGGGTAAGGGAGGCGTAAGTGGTCATATCGGCATGATCGAGCAGGCTTAGGACCGACTCCGTTTGCCGTATTTTTAACTCCCTGGCATTCGACAGCGAAGTGATCAGGTTGTCCTGAATCATGACCTCCCAGAAATTGCGGGTAGCATCATTGGTCAGGTTCTGAAATGGCATTACCGCAACCGTGATCTCTCCTTTTGCACTTATGATTTCCTTACGGTCCTGTTTAAATATTTTCGGATAGAAAAATATCCCGGCAAGGATCAGAAATGCCGCAACAAGAAATCCTGAAAATATTTTTTGCCATGCTGGTTTGGCCGGTTTGGCCGTTTCCTGCCATTTATCAGTTGAAATGGGCTTTTCTATCAAAATCCCTGGCTGGGGCATTTCTGTATTTGGAAGGTTTTCCCGGGCAATCAAACCTGAAATGATCTCCTGCACTGCATTGGCTACTTTGTTGATCTGAATCCTGTATTTTGTATTGTTAAGGTTTTTCTTTTCGTCATCATCGGCTTTAAGGGGCTTATTAACTCCTGGCTCTTTATAAATAAACTCAACACCACGCAAATAAGTCCCGAGAGCTGATTCACACAACATAAGGTCCTTGCTTTCCAGCTCATGAATTCGAATTGGAAGTACCCTGCTGGCTACGTTGCCGTTTGGCAGCTTTATTTTCATGCCAAACTGGTCATGCGTGGCCTGTTCAATAAATGCCATAAACTCATGCTCCCAGGCGAAGGATTTCGGATCGCAATAGGTGCGTGAAATGATGGGGATGAATACCAGGCATTTCAGTTTGTCCTTCAGTGAATCGGCCACATCGTGGGTTTCCAGCAAACCATCATGGGGGTTGATATCGAAATACACACTGATCTCTTCTTTAAAGGTCGCTTCCAGCTCTCTTTTAAGGTTTTCGACAAATTCAGTCACCCAGCCATCGTATTTGTTGTCTTTCTGGCGGTAGCTGATAAATATGTCGTATTCGTATCCTGTTATGATGCTTGCCATGGCTATGGGGTTTTAGGAATCGAAAGGTTCATCTTCTCACAAATGGCGATAAAGCGCGGATTGCTGTACAATGGTTCCCAATAAGAAACTTTTGAGGATAAATATGTCATTTGCGGATCGTGCAACTCATAGCCCTTTTCAATCCAGTCCATGGCTTTTTCCGGCTGCTCCGCAACCATGTACCTCATAGCCATTTCCCAAAATTGGATATAATTGTTTTCAGCAAACTTCTCCAGATAGCTCAGAAGTTCTTTATATGCCTCAAAAATCCCCGACTCTTTGAATATCCTGTGAATTTCATCAAAAAAACTTTGGTCAACTTTTATAAACATTGGGAGGAGATATCTGTCTGAATTAAGCAGCTTTTCGTAATCTTTAAACCTGCTCGCCACAACGTAAATAAAAGAGTGGGCCACAATATTACCCGGATCATCGGCAGCAACTTCTTCCGCCAGAGATAAACCCGATTTATAATCACCCACTCCTATAAGCGCAATTGCATAACCCAGCTTAATTAAAGAATTCAGAGGGTCGAGACTATAAGCCAGTTGAGTCTGTGCCAGGGCTTCATCATCCCTTTGCAGTACCATCAATAAACCTGCATAGTACATTCTTGCAGAAGCATGATTGGGGTTTATGGCCAGGGCCTTTAAATACTCCCCTTCGCTCTTCTTCCAGTCCCATTCCACCATATGGGCAATCAAGGCATTGAGATAATGAACGTCAGAAAGTTCAGGATCCAGTTCCAGCGCTATATTAAGATTCTCAAGAATTTTCGGACCAGCCACAGAAGGGGGTTCATACCCCGCAGCTTGTATTGTAAACCAGACTTCAGCAAGACCAACATAAAGAGGTGCCCAGTCAGGGCTTTGCTCCACTCCGCTGTTAAGAAATTCCAGGGCTTTGTTCAGTGATTCTCTTGTAAAATCACCATAATAAGAACGAGCCTTTAAATACTGCTCATATACTGCCAAATTGATTGAGGGTGTTTTCTCAATACGTTTCTTTTCTTCAGGGGAAATCACGGCATTGAGTTCATTTGCAATGCTTTCGGCAATCTTGGTCTGGATATTAAAAATATCTTCCACTTCGGTAATTTTTTGCTGAAAAGACTCACCCCAGAGGTGTGACTCCCTGGCAGCCATGATCAGCTGTACCCTCAGGCGGAAAGCTGTACCGTATTTTTGTCCGCTGCCCTCCACAATGTAATTCACCCCTAACTCCCGGGCAATTTCAGGTATGGATTTATTTTGACCCCTGAATTTTTCAACAGAAGTACGTGAAATGACCCTGAGGTCCTTGATCCTTTGAAGATTGTTAAGGATTTCTTCCATCACCCCATTGATGAAGTAAGCATTCTCCTGGTCGGAGCTGTCGTTGATAAAGGGAAGTACGGCAATGGATCTCTCTAATTCTGTAACGGATTCGGATACCGCTTCCCTGGTTTTGGCGGATACATCTCCTTTCAGGACAGGCTGTTTTATTGTGGAGATAATTTCCTTAATGGCCAGTGCAACCTTATTGATTTGATTGCGGTATGAAGCCCGGTTCAGATTTGTTTTGGGATCATCTCCGGGGGTCAATGGGCGGTTTACCCCTGGCTCCTTATAAATAAACTCAATGGCCCTTAAAAATCCCCCCAGTTCTTTTTCAAGCAGTTCATTATCCTCGGGGTCCAGGTCGTTGATTTTTACCGGCAGGATGCGGCTGGCAACATTTCCCCCTTTGAGTTTGACATCAAGGCCAAAGGAGTCCCCCTTTGCCATTTTGTTGAAAGCGCAAAACTCATACTGCCAGGCAAAGCAATTCGGATCGCAATAGGTTTGAGATATTATGGGAATTAGTATAAGTGTTTTTAGCTTTCCTTCCAGGCTTTTGCCGACGTGATGCATCTCGAGAAGCCCGTCGTGGGGATTCACATCGAAATATATGGAAATGTCTTCCTTGAAAGTCGCGTCCAACTCTCCTTTTAGCTCATCAACAAATTTAGTTACCCAACCCCCGTACTTGTTGTCCTTCTGGCGGTAGCTGATAAAAATGTCGTACTCGTATCCTGGTATAATGCTTGCCATAGCCAAAGTCTTTTATTTTTAATTTTTCTTTTTTCTTTCTCTCTGCCCTGTGCTCTGCGCCCTCTGCCCCATGCCCTATGCCTCTCTGCTCTCTGCCCTTTTACCTCATGCTTGCAACAGCTTTTTTTGCCTCTTCTAAATTAAGAAAGGCTTCATGGTAATAAACAGCACGCTCTATTCTTAAATCCCAGCTTTTTTGCAGTATTTCAAGCGCTTCTTGGTATTTGCCTTGCTTGTAAAGGCCAAGGCCTTTTGTGTGCAACCTAGTATAGTTGTCTGGTGAAAGTTCAAGGGCCTTTTCAATTAGCTCCATGCCCTCATTTACATTTATATCGTGCTGAATAAGCAACGTGGCCAGGATATTCATTCTGGCGGGATTTTGTGGTTCCAAAACCAGCGCATTTCGCAAAAACTCTTCAGCTCTATCTGTTTTTCCAGCCTCCTCATAAATCCAGCCCAGTCTTGTTTGAATTAAGGCTTCGGTTGCTCCCTCAGCCTTAATAATTGATTCAAATTTCATAAGGTATTCACACCCCTGTTTTGTTTTTCCCCGAACCAAGGCCAGGATTGCCTGACGGCGAATGATAGAAGGATTATTCGGCAAATTTTTTTCCGCTTGCTTGTATAGTTTCTGCTCTTTCCTGTATTGACCGGTTTTATGGTAGGCCTCTCCAAGAAGTGTGTAGTTGGGAGCCCAACTAGTCTTGATTCCCCAATTCCTGTATAATTCCAGGTTTTTCTCCAGTTCGGGAATGGCATTTTCATATTGACCTAATTTAATGTAATTAAGGCCGATCAAATAATAATAAACAGCCCCCTGATCATCTGTGTCAAGAAGCATTTTGTAATATTTTATTGCTTCAACCGGGGTCCCGAAAAATGATGCGTGAATGGCTTCAATGTTCAAATTCTCGATCCGTGAAACCTTATGCCTTTTTTCATACAAGATTTTACTCCATTTCTTGGCATCTTCAAAAAGTCCCTGATTACCATATGCATGGATCAAATAAATCATTGCGAGAAAAAAATTTGAGTCTATCTCAAGGGCTTTAAAATACATTTCCCTTGCCAGGGGATAATCTTTTCCAAAATATTTCATTCCTTCAATATAATACCTGAAGGCTTCGGGATTAATGGATGTGGCTGTGGTTTCAAAATACTTGTGAAATGAAGGGGAAAATTCTTTTTTTAGCAGGTTTACAATCAGGAAGTTCTTTACCAACAGCGTGAGTGAATCGGCCAGTTGAATGATATTCTCGGGCTTGCCATCCAATTGAAAGGATTGAAACACCTGGTCTGTTTTTGAGTCAATCAGTTGGGCATTGAGTCGTGTTATTCCGCCTATTTGGTTAATGCTTCCCTGCACAAATACATTGGCATCGAGCTTTTGCGACACGCTGCGGGCAATTGCAGGTGTAAGGGAAGCATAATTTGTTAGTTCATGGCTTTCCAGTATGGTGAGTACTGACTGCATTTGCCTGACCGTCAAATCCCTTTCGGCCGACAATGAGTTGATAAGGTTGTTCTGTATCATAACCTCCCAAAAATCCTTATTGTTGTCCCTGCTAAGGTTCTGAAACGGCATTACGGCCACTGAAACCTGGCCCTGCTTCCTAAGCATCTCCATCCTGTCGCCGTTAAAAAGTTTTGGATAAATGAACAGGCCAGCAAGGATCAATGCCACTACAATAAAAAAACCCGAAAGAATTTTTTGCCAGGAAGTCTTGCCACTTTTGGCTTTTCTGGCAAGGTTAAATCTTTCCATTACCCTTTCTGCGGAAACCTTCTGTCCGGCTTCTTCCTTTAAGGCTTGTTGAGCCCCTGCCTTGATGCCAAGGATGATCTCCTTAATTGCATGGGCCACCTTATTAACCTGGTCGCGGTAATAGGTGCTATTGAGGTTCTTTTCAGGATTGTCATCGGGCTTCAAAGGGCGGTTTACTCCCTGGGCTGTTTTGAAAACAAAATCCATGGCACGCAATGCGCTACCAGTTTCTTGTTGAAACAGATCAATGTCTTCAGGCTCCAGGTCGTGTATGCGAATGGGAAGTATCCGGCTGGCATAGTTGCCCCCCCTGAGTTTAATTTCCTTTCCAAAATGGTCTTCTGCCGCCATTTTATTAAAGGGCATGAGTTCGAACTGCCATGCATAGCTGCCAGGGTCGCAGTAAGTTTGTGAAAGAATGGGGATAAAGATCACGCACCTAAGCTTTCCTTCCAGGCTCTTTGCCACGTGATGGGTTTCCTGCAATCGATCGTGCGGGTTTTCATCAAAATACACCGAAACGGTTTCCTTAAAAGTTGCTTCGAGCTCCCCCTTGAGCTCATCAACAAACTGAGTTACCCAACCACCGTGCTTATTGTCTTTCTGGCGGTAGCTGATAAATATGTCGTATTCGTAACCTTCAATAATACTTGACATGGCGGCTGTATTTATTGGTTATTTTTTTAAAATCCGGCAAATCCCATAAAGGTTTCCATGTGGGATCCAATAAAAGCAGTTTTACAGATATTGGGCCTGGGACTGAAAGCAAATGTTCAAGCAGTTTTAAAGCTTCCTGATATTCACCTGTCATAACATAAATCCTGGCCAGATCTTCTACCCTGAAAACGCCCCTGTACGCTTCCTTTTCGATGGGCATTAACTCAACCCCTTTTTTACCTGATTCAATGGCTTCTTCCTTCAAGCCCAAGCCTGCATAAACTTTACCCAACGTACTAAATAAGCGGGGATCATTGGGGTCTTGGTTTATTCGGTTTTCAAGATCAATACGGGCAGCTTCATAATATTGACGGGCTAAATCCATATTACCCATAATCCGGTAAATATTTGCAATATGAAATGATTTCAGATGGAAATAAAATTGATTTTCAATAACCTCTAAATCTATAGAAAGCAAGAAGGTGATGGCTTTTTGATAATGGCCGTCGTAAAGGTCCAGCAAGGCCATTGTTTCAACTATCTGAGGGTTTGTTACTGCTCCCTTGAATTTTAAAGCCTCTTTAATCGTTTCCCTTGCCTGAACAGTGTTACCCTTCGATTTAATAAGCATTAAGCTTTTCAGCCAATAGGGCTCAATAAAAGCAGGATTGAGTAAAGTTGTTTTATTAAAAAAATCTTCAGCCAACTTGTATTCTCCAAGGAGAAATAATGTTTCCGCAGTATTGAAAGCTATTCGGGATGAACCGGGATCAAGTTCGGATGCAAGCAATAAATTTTCCCTGGCGGCTTTCCATTCTCCGGCCCTTCGGTAAACACAAGCTTTAAAATAAGTACTTTCCGGGTTATTACGAAGTTTTTTTTCTGCAAGGTCTAATTCTTTCAGAGCCCTTTGATAATCGAGAAAACACCAGTAGTAATAACTTCCAAGAGCTAAATGAATTTCAGGAATTTCGGGATCTATGCTAATGGCAGCATCAATGGCTTCTTTGCTTTTTATAATTCTTTCGGAGCTGCGATCATAATGAAACCAATACATGGATGCGTGGCAGAGGGCTAGCCTGATATAGGCAAGAGCAAAACCCGGATCCAGTTCAATGGCATTTGTGTACATTGAAATGGCTATGGAATAATCTTGCTCTTCATAGCTTCGCAAGTAATATTCATTTCCAATAAGAAAATAATTATATGCCTCCAAATTATCTGTAGGTACCTTTTCTATCAAGGCTTTCTCTTGCGGGGTAATAACAGCTTTAAGTTCCCGGGCAATGGTCTGCGCAATTTCACTCTGTATTTCAAAAACATCAGAAAGATCACGGTCGTATATTTCAGACCAAAGGTGGGTATCGGTTCTGGCATCAATTAATTGAACGGTAATACGCAAATTATTTCCCAGCTTTCGAACACTGCCTTCCAGTATGGTAGCAACACCCAGCTCGTTTGCTATTTCCTTTAGTGAGAGCTCAGAATTTTTATACCTCATGGAAGTGGTTCGGGAAATCACTTTTAAATCACCAATTTTGAAAAGACGGTCCAATATTTCATCAAGCATTCCATCGCTGAAATACTCTTGTTCTGGATCATTGCTCAGGTTGGCAAAAGGCATTACGGCAATGGATTTGTCCATTGAAGTTTGAGCTTCCGTTTTGCTTTTGAACAAGGCAGGCATTAAAAAATAGCCTGCAATGATAAAAGCAAGTATTATGGCGGCAAAAAGAGATTGTTTATTGATTTTTTTCTTGTCGGGTAATTTCTCCGGTTTAAATGTTTTTTC
>Ga0209498_1002320_pt1 | contig 11523 bp, 8 predicted proteins | sample WalLakDeSediment_FD_184131 | JGI IMG/M metagenome (GOLD analysis project Ga0209498, IMG submission 184131) | Lake sediment microbial communities from Walker lake, Nevada to study Microbial Dark Matter (Phase II) - Walker Lake 11/02/13 Deep... | ecosystem: Environmental > Aquatic > Freshwater >...
GACCCGGCGGCGGAGGAGATCCTGAACATCTTCATGCAGTCGGGGGCCGAGATCTTCGACTGGCCCGGGGTGGAAGGAAGCTCGATCCACCTGGGAAACGCGTCCGTGCTGGCCTCCAAGCCCGAATTCACCTCGGGAGAACGGCTCAAGGGGCTCATGGAGCTCACCGAGCGCCGTGAACTCCTCGGGCGGGCACTCCGCGATCGTTCCCATGCCGGAGCCCTGCACATCACCATCGGCGGCGAGAACCCCCACTCGGAACTCCACGACTTCACCCTGGTCACGGCCGAGTACCAGTTCGGAGGTCTGAAGGGCGTGATCGGGGTCATTGGCCCCACCCGCATGCCCTATGAGAAAGTCATGGCCATCGTGGAACATACCTCGTCCCTGGTGAATCGCATTCTCAAGTAGGGCAGCGAGATCTCTGCATCCATCCCTGCCCCGACACCTCCCGACATTTCCCTCCTGAACCCGAAGGCCGATGCAGCGCATGGCTGATTATTACGACACCCTGGGCGTGGCCCGGGACGCCGCCAGTGACGAGATCAAGAAGGCGTACCGCAAGCTGGCCATGGAATACCACCCCGATCGAAACAACGGCTCCAAGGAGGCGGAGGCCCGATTCAAGGAGATCTCGGAGGCCTACGAGGTGCTGAAGGACCCCGATCGACGCGCTCGCTACGATCGCTTCGGGCCCGAGGGCGCGCGGGGCGGCGGGCCCGGGGGATTCCAGGGCGGTTTCGACATCCAGGACGCCCTGGAGATGTTCATGCGGGATTTCGGCGGAGGGGGCGGAGGGGGCTTCGAGGACCTGTTCGGGGGAGGGCGGCGACGCTCCAGGGGGGAGCGGCAGCGCCGCCAGGGCGAGCCGGTCCGCATCACCCTGCCGCTGACGCTGGCGGAAGTGGTCAGCGGGGCGACGCGTCGGCTCAAGATCCGCCTGCTCGAGGCGTGCGCGACGTGCACGGGGACCGGGGCGGCCGACGGAACGCCGCCCACCACCTGCTCCACCTGCGGCGGAACCGGAGAGGAGCGGATCGCGCAGCGTTCGGTGTTCGGCCAGTTCGTCTCCCTGACCACCTGCCGGAGCTGCGGAGGGGAGGGGGTGCGAATTCCCACCCCGTGCTCCGTCTGCCATGGCGAAGGTCGTACCCGCGCCGAGTCGGAGATCGAGGTCGAGGTCCCGGCAGGCGTAACGGGCGAGAACTACATCACCCTTCGGGGCCAGGGGAACGTGGGGCCGCGTGGCGGCCCGCACGGGGACATCATGGTCCTCCTCGATGTGCAGGAGGACCCCCGGTTCTCCCGGGAGGGGAACCACCTGGTCATCGACGTTCCCGTGACCTTCGCGCAGGCCGCGCTGGGAGACCACATCCGGGTTCCCGGGGTGGACGGCGAGGTGGAGGTCGAACTTCCCGCCGGGATCCAGTCCGGCCAGGCACTCCGGATTCGGGGGCGTGGCGTCCCTGAACTGAACGGCCGCGGCCGTGGGGACCTGATCGCCCGCATCCGCGTCTGGACGCCTGAACATCTGACCCCTGATCAGCGTGATCTTCTCCGGCGTCTTCGGGAATCGGAGGACGCCGCCCCGGACCAGGCCCCGGGGGCCGACGAGGGCGCCAGTGATCGGCGGGGATTCTGGTCCAGGGTCAAGGAGGCCTTCACCTCGTGAGCAGCGAAGCGTCGCCGCCTGAGGATCGCTGGCCAGACCGCTGGCTCGTCCTCCGGATTCCCATGCCCCGCGACCCGGTTCGTCGAGAGCGTGTGGTGGACTTCCTCATGGAAGGGGGGCTCGGCGACGCCCGGCCCCGGGGCGTGGAGGAACAGGAGGGCGGGCTCGTGGTCTATCTGCCTCCCCCGCCCGACGCCCGGGGCGGGGTGGGCGCCGTGGTGGAACGGGTCCGGCAGGGCCTCCGTGATCTGGATGAAGAGCGCGCCTCCGACGAGGTGCGACCCGGCTGGCAGGCCCACGAGGCCTGGGCGGAGCACTGGAGAGCGGGCTTCGGTACGCGCCGCATCACGCCCCGCATCGTCGTCACGCCCAGCTGGGAGCCGGTGCAGGCGGAACCCGGGGACCTGGTTCTGGTGGTCGATCCCGGCATGGCGTTCGGGACCTCCGAGCATCCCACCACTCGAGGGTGCCTGCGCCTCCTGGACCGCCACGTGGAGACCGGGTCCCGGTGGGCCGACGTCGGCGCCGGCTCCGGGATCCTGGCCATGGCCTGTGCCCTGCTCGGCGCCCGGAGCGTCCTCGCGCTGGAGCTGGATCCTTGGGCCTGCACGGCGGCGAGGGAGAACCTCGAGCGCAACGGGCTCACGGAAACGGTGCGCGTGGAGTCCAGGGCCGTGGGTCCGGAGTTCCTCTCCGGCGAGGATCCCTTCGACGGGATCGTGGCGAACATCGAGGCCGGGATTCTCAGGCCCCTGGTCGCCGGGTTCGCCCGCGGCCTCCGCCCCGGAGGCCTGCTCGTGCTCAGCGGCATCCTTCTGGCCGAGGCCCCGGAGATGCGCGAAGTCGCCGAGGCCGCAGGATTCCGCTTCCTGGAGGAAGACCGGGAAGAGGAGTGGTGGAGCTGCGCCTTTCGCCGCGCTTCCGGCGCAGACGTCGCTCCAGCGACTGGTGGACCTCCGCCTCCTCCATGAGATAGCGCTCCCACCGGGCCATCTCGACGGTGGACTCGGGATCCACGGCCTGGCCGAGGAGTCGCAGGGTTTCGCGAAGGAGGTGCAGGATCGGGTGAGCGGAGTCAGGGTCGGTTGGCGACCGAGCCAGCACCCACGGTCGCGGGGCGAGGCCCGCCCAGCGTCTCCGTCGGGGAACGAGCAGATGCAGCCGCCGGGGGTCACCGGCCAGGGCGCGCGCAAAATGATCCGCCCGTTCCGGCACCGGGGTTCCCTCCTGCTGCACGCGGTCATGAAGCTGCTCCAGCGGAAGGGCGGTTCCCGGGTGACGGCGGAGCACATCCATGACCTTGTGGGTGAGCCATGTGGGCGGATCCGGGGGATCGGCCGGAGTGGGGCCGTCGCCGGGAAGGAAGGGCAGGGTGTCGGGTGGGTGCATCGACGGGGACATGGGTCGTTCCACGGTGGGTCGGGGAGAGAGGGCAGCGGGCCGGGGGGACTCGGCTCCACGCAGGGGGATCCGGCTCCATGAGGGCCGGGGTTACCTTCCCAGCATGGCCCCATCCTGCGGGCCTTCCCATGGTACCGGGGGCCAGCTTGCGGCTCCCTGGATCAACGTCTCATCAGGAACGCGGTGCCTTACGGGGCGCCCGGGAGTCTCGACCCATGGAGTGCATCTTCTGCCGCATCGTCGCAGGAACGCTTCCGGCCACCCTGGTGCTGGAGAACGAGCACGTGATGGCGTTCCGGGATGTGAACCCACAGGCGCCGGTTCACATCCTCGTCATTCCCCGCCGCCACGTGGTCTCCGTCGCCGCGCTCGAACCAGGTGACGCGGCGCTGCCGGCGGCCCTCCTCCTGGCGGCGGCCGAGGTGGCCCGACGCGAAGGCCTGGAGGACGCCGGGTACCGGGTGGTCACCAACATCGGGGACGATGGGGGGCAGTCGGTGGATCATCTCCACCTGCACGTGCTCGGCGGGCGATCCCTTGGCTGGCCGCCGGGGTGACGGGAGGCACATGATCGTTGACCCTGAGACGCGCCTTCGGGTATTTTTCGGGGAAGCGTCCCGTGCGCCTCCGGACCGCGCCACCGTCTTTCATTCCTCGTCTCTCCGGGAGCCATCGCATGCCCGCCCCCCTTCAGGTTCGCCTCGAAGAAGCCCTGAACGACGCCCGGCGAGCCCGGGACCGCGCCCGACTCAGCCTCCTTTCCATGACCCTGGCCGAACTCCGGAACCGGCGCATCGAACTGGGGCGCGAGGTGTCGGATGAGGACATCCACGAAGTGCTGACGCGGGCGCGGAAGCGAAGGAAGGAGGCGGCCGAGCAGATGCGGGCGGGCGGACGGGAAGAGCTGGCAGCCAGGGAGGAGGCGGAGTCGGAGATGCTGGCCGCCTTTCTCCCTGAACCCATGGGCGAGGCCGAGGTGAGGGCCCTGGTCCGGGGGCTCCGTGAGGAGGGCGTGGCCGAGACCGGGCCCCTGATGGGTCGGCTGATGCCCCTTCTGCGGGGACGGTTTGATGGTCGTGAAGCGAATCGAATCGTCCGGGAGGAGTTGACCGGCGCGTGAACCCCCATGCCCTGGAGGTCCTGGATTTCCACGCGGCCCTCCAGGCGGTGGCTGCGCGCTGCGGGAGTGTACTCGGACGGGCGGCCCTGCTGGCCCGGGAACCGGGGACCGACGTTCCCGCACTCCGGGCCGAACTGGCGCGGGTGGCGGAGGCGGTGCTCCTGCACCGGACCCACCCGGACTGGTCGCCGCCTCCCCCTCCGGATGCCAGGCGGCCCCTTCGGACCCTGGCGCTGGAGGGAGCCGTCCTCACCTCTCCCGATCTCCTGGTCCTGCTTCGTCTTCTCGAGGCATCGGGCGCGCTGGCCCGGGAACTCCCCGCCCTGCTCGGTGCGGAGGCGCCGGACACCGGACTCGCGGCCCTCGGGTCCCGGGCGGTGGATGACGAGCCCGCGACGACGTATCTCGCAGGGATCGTGGACGAGGACGGAAGCGTCCTGGACGGTGCCAGTCCCGCCCTGCGCCAGCTCCGCCGGCGTATCCAGGTGGCACGAAACCGGATCGTCCGGCGGCTCGAGTCCTTCGTTGCGGCGCTCCCCGAACGGGTCCGGGTACCGGACGCCTCCGTGTCGGTGCGGGACGGCCGCTACGTGATCCAGGTTCGCCGTGAGGGCAAGTCCGAGGTAGGGGGCGTCATCCACGGCGAGTCGGCCAGCGGTGCCACCCTCTTCGTGGAGCCGCCCCTGGCCCTCCAGCTCATGAACGAGATTCAGGCGCTGGAACGCGAGGAGGAGCGGGAGGTCCATCGCATCCTGAGGGAGGCCACGGGGCGCCTTCGGCCGCGACGCACCGAGCTGGCCGCCTCCCTGGACGCCCTGGTTGACATGGACTCGCTCTGGGCCCGGGCCCTTTCCGCCGCCCGGTGGAACGCCCACCTCCCCCACCTCCTGGATCCCGTGGAGGAGCCGGATGCGGGAGTCTCCATCGTGGAGGGACGGCATCCCCTCCTCCTCGAGGCCGCCGAAGGTTCCGGGGCGGGGGACGTGGTGCCCTTTTCCCTGGAGCTGGCCCGCGGCGAGCGCGCCCTCGTGGTCTCGGGGCCGAATACCGGAGGGAAGACCGTCTTCCTCAAGGCCATGGGACTCCTCCCCCTGCTGGCCCAGACCGGCATCCTCCCCCCGGTGGGGGAGGGGACCCGGCTTCCCGTCCTCCGGGACGTCTTTGCCGACATCGGGGACGAACAGTCCATCGCCGCCTCCCTCTCCACCTTTTCCGCTCACCTGGCACGGGCCCGGGAGATCCTCGAGGGGGCGGGACCCGGGACCCTGGTCCTCATGGACGAGATGGGGACCGGCACCGACCCCGCCGAGGGCGCCGCCCTGGCCCGCTCGCTGCTGGAAACGCTGGTGGACCGCGGGGCGCAGGCTGTCGTCACCTCCCATCTCGGGGCGATGAAGCGCCTGGACACCCCCGGGAGCGGCATCGTCAACGCGTCGCTCCTCTTCGATGCCGAAAACATCCGGCCCACCTACCGCTTCCAGAAGGGACGACCTGGCCGAAGCTACGGCCTGGCCATCGCCCGACGGCTGGGCTTTCCTGCCGATGTGGTGGATCGGGCGGAGAGCTACGTGGACTCGGGGGAGCTGGAGGTGGAATCGCTTCTCGCCTCGCTGGAGGAGAAGGAACGGTCGCTGAGCGCGGCGCTGGAGGAAGCTGACCGCACCCGGGACGAGGTCACGAGCCTGCGCGACGAGGCCCGCCGCCGGGCAGGCCTCCTGGCGGAGCGGGAACGAAATGCGGAACAACGGGCCCGGGAGGAGGCGCGTCGGTACCTGCTGGAGGCCAGGGACGAGGTGGAGGCGGCCATCCAGGAGGTGCGGGAGGCCGACGAAGTGTCCCGGGTGGATCGGGAGCGGGAGGCTCGGAGCCGCGTGGAGTCGGCGGCCCGCGTGCAGCAGCAGGCCGCGGAGCGGATTGCCGGGAGGGGGCGACCCGGGCGAAGAATGGATCGGGGGGAGCGAGCCGCTGCTCCGGGAGCACGGGCCCAGCGAGGGGCTCCGCCGGCCCCACCCCCGATCCAGGTGGGTGATCGGGCCCGGATTCTCGGCAGCGGAGCCCGGGGAAAGGTTCGCGACGTGGAAGGGGACCGGGTGACGGTGGAGGTGGGAAGCCTCCGCTTCGAGGTCCATCGAGGGGAAGTGGAACGGCTCCCCTCGACGGAATCGCCCAGGGAGCGGGCCGAGCGTGGCGGGGGCGGGACGCTCCGCTTCGCGGAGGTGGAGGCCCGTCCCGAGGTGCATCTCCTGGGACTCCGGGTGGAGGAGGTGGAACTGGAACTGGGGCGGGCTCTGGACGGCGCCGTGCTCGCTCACCTCCCCGAGCTCCGGATCGTCCACGGGAAGGGTACGGGCGCGGTGAGGGCCCGGGTCCACGAGCTGCTTCGGCGGGATCGCCGGGTCCGGGAGTTCCGGGGCGGGGTGCACGGCGAGGGCGGGGCTGGCGTCACGGTGGCGGTGCTCCAGTGATCCCCGACGAGGTGGTGGAGGAGGTCCGGCAGCGGGCGGACATCGTCGAGGTCGTGGGGGAAGTCGTCTCCCTCAAGCGGGCCGGGAAGGACTACAAGGGAAAGTGTCCGTTCCACGAGGACCGGTCGCCGTCCTTCTTCGTCGTGCCGGACAAGCGGATGTACCACTGTTTCGGATGCGGAGCGCAGGGGGATGTGTTCCGGTTCCTGATGGAGCGGCAGGGGCTGGGCTTCCTGGATGCCGTACGGGACCTGGGCGGCCGTTACGGCGTGGAGATCCGGGAGGTGCGCCGGGGCGAGGCGGACGACGACCCCCTCCGCCCCCACTACGAGGCCAACGCCTTTGCGCGGGACTTCTTCCGGCAGTCCCTGGCGGATCCCGAGCTCGGCGCCACGGCCCGGACCTACCTCGCCGAGCGGGGGATCGACGAAGCGACGCAGGAGCGCTTCGGGCTCGGGTATGCACCCGATGACTGGCGGGGGCTTCGTACGGCCGCCGGTCGTCACGGGATCTCCGACGAGCTCCTCCTGGAGGTCGGGCTCCTGACGACGTCGGAGCGCGCCAGCGAGCCCTACGACCGGTTCCGGGACCGCATCATCTTCCCCATCGAGTCCGAAGTGGGGCGGGTGGTGGGCTTCGGTGGCCGCATCCTGGGGGTGGCCGGCAAGAACGTGCCCAAATACCTGAATTCCCCGGAGACGCCCGTCTACCACAAGGGCTCCGTACTGTACGCCCTCGGGTGGGCCCGCAACGCGATCCGGAAGGAAGGGGCCGCCCTGGTCACGGAGGGGTACATGGATGTGGTGGCCCTGGCCGCCTCGGGGATCCAGCACGCCGTGGCCACGCTGGGGACGGCCCTGACCGTGGAGCAGGCCCGTCTCCTGCGGCGCTACACGGACCACGCGCTCCTCCTCTTCGATTCCGACGAGGCGGGGCTCCGCGCCACCTTCCGGGGCGCCGACGTTCTCCTGGCGGCCGGGGTACAGCCCCTCGTGGTAACCCTTCCCGAGGGAGATGACCCCGACTCCCTCGTTCGACGCGTGGGAGCGGACGGGCTCGCCCGTCACCTCGACGATGCCCTCGATGTGGTGGACCGGAAGCTGCAGCTCCTGGCCGAGCACGGGTATTTCGAGAGCATCGATCGGACCCGGTCGGCGGTGGACAAGCTGATGCCCACCCTTCGCGCCGCCGCCGATCCGACGCTCCGGGACATCTACGTGGCGAAGGTGGCGGAGAAGACCGGGGTCCGCCGCGAGACCCTGGAAGACGAGCTCCGCCAGTCCGCCACCGGCAGTGGTGCAGGCCCGGGAGCGGGGCGTGGGAGTGGGATGCGGCCTCCCGGACCCCTCCCTCCGGGGGAGCCCGGCTCCTGGAGCATGCCGCCCGCCCCGGGCGGCAGCCCGACGGGCTCCCGCCCAGGCTTCGGCCCGGGATCCCGCCCGGGGTCTCGTTCGGGCGGACGGGCTGGGGACCCCCGGTCGCGCCCTCTTCCCAGCCTCGGTCCGGAGCGTCAGCTTCTTCTCGTACTCCTCCGAACCCGGGACTGGGTGGAGCGGGCGGCGGAGCGGATCGGACCGGGAGAGTTTCGGGATCCGGTGGATCGGGCCATCTTCAAGATCCTCCTTGATGATCCGGACTTCGGCGAGCTCCCCCCGGGGTCGCCCCCCGAGGTGGTACGGCGCCTCGAGGAGCTGCAGGGCGACCCGGAGGAGCTGGAGCATACGCAGCGGGTGTTCGACGCGGCCATCACACGGCTCCTGGACCGGAGCTTTGACCATCGCCGTGAGGCATTGATGCGGGAGCTCGAAGCGGCCCCGGATCCGGAAACGAAGACCCGGGTTGCGGGCGAGATGCAGCGGCTGCGGCGGGAACGCCCGGGACGCTGGAACGTGGCGCGGCGGGGTTCGCCTGCCGCACCTTCACAGGAACAGGAACGGACGGACGGATGACAATCTCGACCATTGGTTCTCTCCGGGAGCTACAGCACCTGGACCGCAGGATTCGCGACGTCAACCAGGAGATCGAGGGATTCGATCCCCAGCTTGCCGAGGTGGAGGATCCGGCACTTCGACTCGAGGGCGAACTCGGGCAGCTTCGCCGGCGGCTGGAGCAGATGCAGGAGGATGCGCGCCGTCTCCACCGAAGCACCGAGGAGAAGAAGGAGCGATCCTCGAAGCTGGAGGAGCGACTGAGCCATGTGTCGAACCTCCGGGAGGAGGCCGCCGTCAAGGCAGAGGCCGACATGCTTCGCCGGGCGCTGGAGGCCGACGAGAAGGACCGGATCCAGCTCTCCGAACAGATCCACCGGGCGGAGTTGGCCGAAGAGGATGTCGCAACCCGGTCCGCCGAGGCCCGTGCCGAGGTGGGGCCGCGCCAGGAGGCGCTCCTCGCGCGCCGCACCGAGCTTCGGGAGCGGGCGGCCGAACTCCGCGCCCGTCGGGACGCCGCCATGGAACTGCTGGGAGGGGGCGAGCGGAGGGTCTACGAGAGCTTCCACGCCTCCGGCCGGGCGGTGGTGGTGGCGGTCCTCACCGAGGACGGGGCCTGTGGCCACTGCTTCAACATGGTCCCCCTCCAGCTGCAGAACGAGATCCGGGGAGGGCGCGGCGCCATGGCCCGGTGCGAAGCGTGCGGCGTGATCCTCACATCCGAGCCCGAGCCCGAGCCCGAGGTCGAGCCCGACCCGGACACCGAGGCGGGGTCGACGGACGGAGACGCGGGGGAGGCGGTGGCGGCCCCCGTCGGCGAGGGTGCGGAAGCCGGGGCAGGCGAGAAGGCGTGACGCCCCCGGCGCCCACGCTCCCTCCCCCCCCGGACCCCGTGTGGGAACTGGGGGACCCGCCGGCGCCCGATGCGGTGGGCTTCCTGTCCGAACAACTGTCGCTTCCGCCGGCCCTGACGTCGGTCCTCGTGGCCCGGGGGATGACCGACCTGGATCGGGTGAAGGCGTTTCTACGCCCTCGGCTTGAGCATCTGCATCCCCCTGCAGGGCTTCCGGATGCGATGCCTGCCGTCAACCGGATTCTGCAGGCGCTCGAGCAGAACGAGACGATCTTCGTTCACGGGGACTACGATGTGGACGGGGTCTGCGCCACGGCGCTCCTGACCCGCTGGCTCCGCCACCTGGGAGGAACGGTCGTTCCCTTCGTTCCCCATCGGACGGAGCACGGGTACGACCTGAGCGAGGCTGGCGTGGCCGCGGCCGAGGCCGCCGGCGCCTCCCTCCTCATTACCTGCGATTCCGGGATCGCAGCCCACGATGCCGTGGCTGCGGCCAGGGACCGGGGGATGGACGTGGTGGTCACCGATCACCACACGCCGGGTCCTGTACTTCCGGCCGCGCTGGCCGTGGTCAACCCGGTCCGCTCCGACTCCACCTACCCGGAGGCGGTGCTCTGCGGAGCCGGGGTCGCCTACAAGCTGGCTCAGCTCCTGGCGGAGCGTCGGGGGATCGACCCTGCGGAACTCCACCCCCTCCTGGCCCTGGTGGCGCTGGCCACGGTTGCGGACCTGGTGCCGCTGGAAGGCGAAAACCGCATCCTGGTTCGCTTTGGCCTGCGGTACCTGGCTCACACCCGGATGCCGGGGCTCCGGGCGCTCCTGGAGATCGCGGGACTCCGGGGCGAGGTGGACGCCGGCCAGGTTGGCTTCGTCCTGGGACCCCGGATCAATGCCATCGGCCGCATGGGTGCGGCGGACACCGCACTTCGCCTGCTTCTGACCGAGGACCGGACCGAGGCCCTGGCCCTGGCTCGGGAACTGGACGAGGCCAACCGTGCGCGGCAGGAGGAGGATCGCCGAACCCTGGCCGAAGCCCTGGACATGCTGGCCCGGGAGTACGATCCGTCCCGGGACCATGGGGTGGTGCTGGCCGGGGAAGGGTGGCACCCCGGCGTCATCGGGATCGTGGCCTCCCGCATCGTGGAACGGATCCATCGACCCGTGGTCCTGGTGGCCCTCAGCGGGGGGCGAGGGCGGGGCAGCGCTCGTTCCGTGCCCGGCGTGCACCTCTACGAGGCCCTTCAGGGGTGCGCCTCCTTCCTGGATCGGTTCGGGGGCCACCGGCAGGCCGCCGGGATGGACGTGGCTGCGGAGCGGATCGACGCCTTCCGCTCCGCCTTCAACGCGCAGGTGCGGGACCAGCTCCAGGGCCGGTTCCCCGTGCCCCGGCTTGCGGCGGGCACCCCGCTCTCCATTGCCGAGGCGGACGGGGGGCTCCACCGCCTCCTCGAGTACATGGCACCCTTCGGCATGGGCAACCCCCGACCCGTCTTCTGGGCCCGGGGCGTCGAGCTAGCCGGGCGACCCCGGGAGGTCGGGGACGGCCATCTCAAGCTCCGATTTCGGGATGCGGGGCGGGAGCTCGAGGCCATCGGGTTCGGCCTGGCGCGGCGACGTCCCCCGGAGGCCCTGGCGTCGGGGCGCGTGGATGCCCTTTTCCAGCTTCGTACCCACGAGTACCGGGGGCAGGTCAGCCTTCAGGCCCGGCTGCTGGATCTCCGGCCTTCTTCGGGGGATGCGGGGTGAGGATCATTGCCGGCACCTGGGGAGGGCGGAGGATCGAGGCCCCCCGAGGGCGCGACGTGCGCCCCACCACGGACCGGGTTCGGGAGGCCTGGATGTCGGTTCTCCACCCCTGCCTCCCCGGGGCCCGCGTCCTGGACCTCTTTGCCGGGTCCGGCGCGCTGGGCCTCGAGTGCCTCTCCCGGGGGGCGGCGGAGGTGGTCTTCGTGGAGCGGGCCCGGGCTTCCCTCGTCTCGCTCGGGGCGAACATCGAGGCGCTGGGGGCCGGGGAGCGCGCCCGCGTCGTCCAGGCGGACGCCCTGACCTGGGCCCGGGAGCTGGACGCCGGTGCGTTCGACCTC
>Ga0209498_1002321_pt1 | contig 11515 bp, 8 predicted proteins | sample WalLakDeSediment_FD_184131 | JGI IMG/M metagenome (GOLD analysis project Ga0209498, IMG submission 184131) | Lake sediment microbial communities from Walker lake, Nevada to study Microbial Dark Matter (Phase II) - Walker Lake 11/02/13 Deep... | ecosystem: Environmental > Aquatic > Freshwater >...
AGGTACAGTCCAGCAGTACATGCGACGCATGACCCAACTCAAGGGCATCACGGACGAGCGCAGCACGGATTGGATCGGCAAGCTTTTTCCCTCCACCTGCAAAGCCATCCACGGCTTGTGCCATGTGAAATAGACATCCCTCGTTCCCTGTCTCGAAATAGTATTGGCGGCTCGTTTGTCCGACATGTCTTGTCCTTGTAGGAGCGACCTCCCGGTCGCGATATGATCGCAAGCAGGAGCTTGCTCCTACAGAAACAGTTATTCGCGAGCGGATCAATGGATGACAAAACGACTAAGAGACGAATAACAAAACTGCCGGTCTGAAGGCGAGCGCTTTTCAGCACTCAGGGTCCTGGTGGGTGCGGATGACGTCTTGCAGGTGAAACAGGTTGTAGCGCTCCGCCAGGCGAGGGAACCAAAACATCATGGCTATCGCAAGCAGTCCGCCCGTGACGGCAAGCCATGGCTCGACGGTCAGGCCGGCTCCCACAACCACGTAGAGCAATGTCATGGGAATCATGCCCAACCCGGTGGCCAGAAGAAAGGCGCGCATGCTCATCGCGGTAAGGCCTGAAGCATAGCTGACCAGGGCAAAAGAAACCACCGGGATGAGGCGGGCGCCGAGAACGACCCAAAAAAGCATGCGATCGCTGCACTGCCGGCAGAAGGCCACATGACCCCGCAGGATACGCTCCACCAGGGGTCTTCCCGCCAGCCGGGCGATCCAAAAGCTGATGGCAGCCCCTGCCAGAGCGCCGATCATCGCGTACAAGAAACCGAGGGTCGGGCCGAACGCGATGCCGCCGGCCACGGAAATGGGCACTGTGGGGATGGGTCCGATGACCACGGCCGCGATCATGGGACCGATGATCAGCAGGGGCGCCCAAAAGCCCGCCCCCTCGACCCAGCCTGTCAATACCTCGTGCTCCAGGAAGCCCCTGGCGTAAAGCAGCCAGCCTAGTGTGCCTGCCAGGATGAGAATTAGAACAACTGCTCCAACGCGCCAAAGATCGCGCATGATAAGTCCAACCTTTCTAAAGAAATCCGTTGCTGCGAATACTTTTTCAAAAAAATAATTCATTTGTCCAAAAGAGGCAACAAGGATGATGCCCCCGGACACCCCGGAAGAGAAGTTATGAACGGTCTCATAATAGTTTTAACATTGCTTTTGCAGGCTGCGCCTACTGCCGTCATTGCGAGCCCGGCTTTATCGGGCGTGGCAATCTGTCAGCTCGAACAACGAGATTGCCTTTCGGCCGTGAGCCCCTCGGCCGTGAGCTCGGGGCCGAACGGCTTCACGGAGTTTATCCTGAGCCATTCGACCTTGCTCATGGCCCTGAGCAAAGCCGAAGGGCCTGTCGAAGGATTCGCAATGACATTGTAGGCAATACTATTTCGAGACGGTCAATACAAAGTCGGCCACCGTGCCGACCTCAGGCAGGCGGAGTCGCCTGCCCTACGTAAGGGAACGCACTGGGGGGTATATTTTCACGGTAAAAAGAAAACACACATGATCGCCAATTGTAAGGTTTCGATTTTCCGAACGACTATATGAATAATTTCGAGCGGGCATCAAAACAAGCGGGGTTTTGCGAGTGCCCCTATTGGATACCTAATACAGGATTCCACCTATTGACATGAACAATTCTAAGCCTAGTGTTGTAATATAATTTGTAGGTTCCACTGTTTTTGACTGGAAAGCGCCTTGATTCGAGAATATGGATTTCGATTTCAGGCTCCTCACGGATCAGAAAAAGCCTGTGGGGTGTGCCTGCATAGGGCAAGGGGTCTTTGGGAGTAAATAGACAAAAGGAGGATCATGGCATGAAGAGAAAAATGGCGGTTTTGGCGGCATTGGCGGTTTCATTGGCATTCCTTGCAGTTGGGAGCCTCTCCTTTGCAGAGGAGGCCAAAAGAATGACCAAAGAAGAGCTCAAAGCCATGCTGGACAGTCCGGATCTTGTGGTCGTGGATGTGCGCGCGGGCAAAGACTGGACCGGCAGCGACCAAAAAATCAAAGGGGCTTTGAGAGAAGACCCGCGAAAAGTCGATGAATGGGCAGCCAAATACGGCAAGGAAAAAACCGTCGTGCTTTATTGCGCCTGACCCAACGAAGGAACGAGCGCCAGTTCGGCGCAGAAGCTGACGAAAATGGGTTTTTCCAACGTTTACGCGTTGAAGGGAGGCTGGAAGGAATGGCAAGGCGCCAATCTTCCCACTGAACCGAAGTAATTCGGTAGGGAGCGGGCCTTTCCCCCCTGCCTGGGCCCGCATCCCCCTGCGCATCTTTTGACGACTTTTTGCGAATTGATCAAGTTCAATGCGTTCGTAAAAAATCTCCGCAGCCGTCACTCCCGCGAAGGCGGGAGTCCAGAAGTGCTTGAAAAGGTTGGATTCCCGCCTTCGCGGGAATGACAGAAAAAGGCATTTTCCGACTTTTTATGAGACCGTCAAATTTGATGGCTGAAAGCTTTGCGGCTTTGCCCACCTCGGCCCGGTCGGAGCAAGCCCTTTGCATGAGGTGATCCAGGCCCTGCGGAGGAAGACATGGACACGGTTTGCGTGGCAAAATCAAGCCCTAACCCTGCACTGGCCTGGACAACCCTTGCTTTCTTTGCCGGCTTCGCCGGGGTTTCTCTTTTCGGGCCAATTGTGCAGAAGCTCCAGGAGCCCATGGCCCTGAGCGGCCTTCTCATGAGTCTTCTTGGTGCAAGCCCTGCTCTAACCGGTTCCCTTCTTCGCATCCCCTTTGGCGCCATGGTGGATCGTTTCGGGGGCAAGAAACTTCTGCTCACCCTCCTCGGTTTGACCTTCCTGGGCCTGGCTCTAACCACCCTCGCTTTTCTCCGCTTTCCCGACCCTCAGCCGAAGCATTACCTGCTTTTTCTTTTCTGCGGCGTTCTATGCGGGTGCGGGATCGCCACATTTTCAGTCGGCGTGCCCACGGTTTCCTATTGGCATCCCCAAAGGAAACAGGGGACCGCTCTCGCTCTGTACGGCGGGCTGGGAAACCTGGCGCCCGGTCTTTTTGCATTGGTTTTGCCGGCGCTCGTGCTGCAGATCGGCTTCTTCGGGTCTTACAGCCTCTGGCTTCTTATGATCGCAGTTACCATCGTTCTTCTCTCCCTGTTCATGAAGGATGCTCCCTATTTCCAGTACAGGGAAATGGGGCTGGCCATCGACAAAGACGCCCTACTTCTAGCATGCGGCCAGGAACTGGTTCCTTCCGGAAAAGCCATGACCTCCATCAGGAAAGCGGGGGCGGACTATCGCACCTGGATTCTCACTTTCTTCTATTTCGTATCCTTTGGCGGTTTCATCGCTTTGACCGTCTGGTTTCCAACCTATTGGAAGGAATACTTTTCCGTGACCCTAGTCCAGGCCGGAGCACTCGCCGCCCTGTATTCCCTTTCCTGTTCCCTTTTTCGCGTCCTGGGCGGTTTTGCCTCCGATCGCTTCGGCGGCGAGAGACTTATTGCCTCCTCTTTCGCGGCAATCATGGCAGGAGCAACCTTTATGATGATCTCGTACAACTCAATGAACCTGTCTTTGGCGGGAATGGGGCTCATGTCGCTGGGCATGGGCTTTGCAAACGCTGCGGTTTTCAAGCTGGTCCCAAAGTATATGCCTGACATGGTTGGGGGGGCCTCGGGAATTGTCGGGGGTCTGGGCGCCTTCGGCGGTTTTGTGATTCCCGTTCTCATGGCGGCCTTCGTGGACTTCCGCGGCGTAAAGGGGCACCCTGCGGCATTTTCGGTATTTGTTGCACTGGCGGCAGGGTCTCTCGCGGTCTTCCTGCTTTTTCTTCGAAGACCGACGGAAGAGGCCATTCCGGCACCCTCCGCCTGAAGGAATGCATCATTTGACTGGATCCTTAGTGCAAGGTTTCATAAATACGAGTACGTATTCACCACGGAGGCACAGAGGACGCAGAGAAGTTCAAATCTTTCATTTGCCGGGAGATACCGGCAAATGAAAGGTGTGCATCCGCTTCTATCAACAGAACGAGACTCCAATATCGAGCAAAGGGGCTGAACATGGCTATGGATCAACCTCCGCCGAAGGCGGACGAGCAACTTGCCCATTCGCGGTACTTGTCCCGCCATAGCCCTGAGCCTGTCCAATGGGCGACGGCGGATCTCCCGCGAATGGGCAAAGACTCTCTTCTCCGTGCCCTCTGAGTCTCTGTGGTGCAATAATTTTCGTCACCGTATTTACGAAAACGAATCCTTAGGACATGGAGGAGAAGGTAGAACAGATGCAAGGAGTCGACCATGAGCGAAAAAAAGCTTCGATGCACGTGCGGGTATTGTTCCACGGGCTGCAATCTCCTGGTGTATCCTAAAACCATGGAAGTGACCCCCAACCCCGAATACCCCGTAAACAGGGGATCCGCCTGTCCCAAAGGGTATCTCTTCCTCGAACCCCTCAAGGCGGAAGACCGGGCCTTGACTCCTTTAATGAAAAACAGCCAAGGCGAACTAGTGCCTGTGAGCTGGGACACGGCCCTAAAAGCTTTCACGGAAAATTTCAAGCGGATTCAAGAAAAGCATGGGAGAAGCTCGGTGGCTTTTATCGGCACCGGACAACTTCCAACTGAGGAAATCGCTTTCTTTGGTGCCCTGGCCAAGTTCGGCATGGGCATGGTGCATGGAGACGGAAACACACGGCAATGCATGGCAACAGCAGTGGTTGCGCACAAGAAAGCATTCGGTTTCGATGCTCCCCCTTTTACCTACAGGGACTTTGAAGAGTCGGACGTGCTGGTTTTTATCGGCGCCAACCCGGCCATCGCCCATCCCATCATGTGGAACAGGGTCAAGAAGAACCCGCACGACCCGGAAATCATCCTTATCGATCCTCGCAAGACCGAGAGTTCAGGGAGAGCAAGCCGGCACTTCCGTATAAAGCCTGATTCCCTTCTGGCCTTTCTTTACGGCACGGCCCACATTCTCGCTGAAGAAGGATGGATCGACCGCAAATATATTGATAGCCATACTGTGGGGTTTGATGATTTTGCCGCCCGTGTGAAGACCTTCACTCCCAAAAAAGTAAGTGAGCAGACAGGTATTCCGGAAAAGGATCTCCTTGCTCTTGCCGGGACAATTCACGAAGGGGAAAAGGTATCCTTCTGGTGGACCATGGGTGTAAACCAGAATTACCAGGCCGTGGCATGCGCCACCGCGGTCATCAACCTGGCACTCATGACGGGCAATATCGGCCGGCCCGGGACAGGCGCCAATTCCATTACGGGCCAGGCCAACGCAATGGGTTCGCGTCTCTTCGGCAACACAACCAATCTTCTCGGAGGTCATGATTTCCTGGACGCCTCTCACCGTCAAAAGGTGGCCTCTGTGCTCGGCATGGACGAGGCTCTTATTCCAAGAGAAAACAGTTGGGCCTATGACCAAATCCTCAAGGGAATCGAGGAAGGAGCAATCAAGGGACTCTGGGTCGCCTGCACAAATCCCGCCCATTCGTGGATCGGCAAGAATTGGCTTTTCGAAGTTCTGAAAAAGCTTGAGTACCTTGTAGTTCAGGACATGTACCACACAACGGAAACCGCTCAACTTGCAGACCTGGTGCTCCCTGCCGCCGGATGCGGCGAAAAGGAAGGTACCTTTATTAACTCGGAGCGAAGGATCGGCGTAATTCGAAAAATCACGGATCCCCCCGGCGCCGCCCTGCCGGATTTCGAGATCTTCAGGAAAATCGCACAAGCGTGGGGGTGCGCCGACGTCTTCAAGGAATGGACTTCTCCTGCCGCGGTGTTCGACATTCTTAAGAGAGTCTCAAGAGGCCAACCTTGCGACATATCGGGGATCGCCGGATATGACATGATCGAAGAGATGGGAGGGATTCAATGGCCTTGCCCTGAGGGCTTGGGGTCCATGGAACAGGAGCGCCGTTTGTTTGAGGACGGCCTTTTTTACCATCCCGATCGCAAAGCTCGCTTTCTGTTTGAAGACGTGGCCGAGGTCCCTGAAAGGGAAGGGGGCGACTATCCTTTCGTCCTTCTGAGCGGAAGGGGCAGCGTGGCTCAATGGCACACCCATACAAGAACAGGCAAAGTGGACATGCTCAAGAAAATGTATCCCCCGGAGCCCTACGTGGAAATCCACCAGGATGATGCGTCTTCTTTGGGCATTGAGCCGGACGGCCGGGTTATTGTGCGGTCAAGAAGGGGGGAAGTCAGAGTAAGGGCTGCAGTGGGAGAAAGCGTCGGCAGGGGAGTGGTCTTCATGCCTATGCATTATTTTGAGACAAACCTGCTGACCTGCCCGGCTTTCGACCCCCTGTCACGGGAACCTTCTTACAAATACGCAGCCGTCGCCATAAGCCCCGCCCGATAATCAGGGGGGAGCAAAAAGGGAACAGAAGCAGAAACAAGAACGCGCGTCACAAGTACAGTCTCTTCGACCCCAAAATAGGGTGTTCACCCCATTTACCGGCAGAGGGAGAATCAATAGCTTGGTCTACAAATTTTAAAGCAAAGGAAGGAGGCACATTATGATCAAGGCAATCGGTGTAATATTCGTGTCCGCAGCGGTAGTGGCGTTCCTGTCGGGGTCAGGTATGGCCAAAGGGACCAGCCCGGAACATCCAACAACAACAGAGCACCCAAAGGCGGCGCCCACGGAGCCCGAACACCCAAAGGCGGCGCCCAAGGAACCGGAGCACCCAAAGGCGGAGCCTAAGGAACCCGAACACCCGAAAGCAGAAGAAAAGAAGCCCGACCATCCGAATTGATGAGAGCTTCTTAACGCGGGTTTCACCATGTTAGGCAAGGAGGCAATATGAATCGGCGAACCATAATTTCGGCAGTTGCGGTACTTTTTCTGATGATCACGGGCGGAGGCGTGCAGGCCGCTCCCGATTCGACAACCGCTTATATTCAGGCAGGCATCGAGAGGCACATTGAGGAGCAGGTCCGCTTGGGGGAAGGATATTTCAACCTTACCTTCCGCAACCAGGAACTTCGTCTAAATCTGGTCCGGGTCCACACCGAGTACCTTTCGAAACTGGGCCCTGACAGCTACTTCGCCTGCGTGGACCTTGTGGACGTCAACGGCGACGTATATGACGTTGATTTTTTTCTTGCCGGCAGTCCCGATGCGATGAAGGTCACCGAAACGATCGTCCACAAGCTGAACGGGCGGCCTTTTTACGCCTGGGAGCAAAAAGAGGACGGCACCTGGCATCGGATACCGCTGGAGGATGCGTCGGAACGCCACCTTGGCGTCATAAAAGGGACGGACGAGTTCACGTTCCTGTACAAGGCCAAATTGCCCTACATTACCGGTGCAGCCCGCATGTGGGTGCCACTGGCGTCTACGGATTCCTTTCAGACTGTGGAGGTAAAATCCCTGAACGTTCCAGGCAGGCACAGACAAATGTTCGAGGAGGAACATGGGAACAAAGTCCTTTTCATCGAACTCGGTCCGTTGGACAGCGGCAAAAAGGTGGAGATCCTGTACCAGGTGAAGCGACTGGAGAAGTCCGCCTATTCAGATGAGACGCCCGACCCGAAAAAATACTTGAATCCTGAGCGTCTCGTTCCTGTCAACGACGATTTCCGCCGGATTGCCGAGGAGGTTGTCAAAGGCAAGGAGGGGGATTTGGTGCGTGCCAGAGCGCTTTACGACCATGTTATCGAAAGTATGCGCTATGCAAAACACGGCGAAGGTTGGGGGAGGGGCGACGCGGTTTACGCTTGCGACGTCCTGACCGGCAACTGCACGGATTTCCACTCCTATTTCATCGCCCTGGCCAGGGCGGCGGGCATCCCGGCGCGATTTTCGATCGGCGCGGCCATCCCTTCGGAGCGGGACGAGGGGGGGATCGACGGCTATCATTGCTGGGCCGAATTCTTTGCCGACGGCAAGTGGTGGCCTGTTGACGTCAGCGAAGGCAACAAGCATGCGAGCCTGGTTACTTACTATTTCGGCAACCATCCGGCCAACCGCTTCGAGCTCAGCCGTGGCCGCGACCTCGTGGTTGACCCCGGGCCGGTTTCAGGGCCCATCAATTTTCTGGCCTATCCCGTACTGGAAATAAGCGGCGAGCCGGTAAGGGCGGCGGTGGAATTTTCCTTCGAAAGAACCGGCAGAGACTTTTAGATCGGACCTGCATGCCCCTTCCGGTCCATGCATCGAAGACGGCAATCGGGATCCGGGCCGTGGAGCGGCCCGGCATCCTGCAAAAGCATCCGAACCGCACTTGGGTCATAAGCTTGGGCGTATGGTGGGCCGGTTGCTCTGACCGAATATCGCGGATTTTAGATTTGCTGTTTCGGGTTTCTGGATCTTTTCATGGTCTTTCTTTGCGGAACAGGATGTCCCCGTAATACGCGGTGGCCGATTCTCCCGTGTTGTCCGTATCGGTCATGATGGCCACCCCGGAAATCGCGGGGGGCTCCTCATTGAATGCCTTTTTGTAATCTTCAAGGATGTTCCTCTCCTCTTCGACCCAGGCATTCAAGTTCTCTACGCCGCTTTGGACGACGATCATCATGGACCGATCCGTGTAGGCATTGGGAACCACCAGTCCCACCGGCGCCTTGGAGGCCCAAAGATAGTTGAGGACGGCATGTGGAGGATGCTCTCCATGGAGCATCTTGGCCACTCCGTACTTGATCCTTTCCGAGATGCTCAGTTTGGCTGGATCATATTGAAAGGCGATGTAGATTCTCGCAGGATAGTCGTCGCCCTCCTTGCGGTGGATGTCGGCCTTTTCCAAAACATTTGCCGCCTTCCAGCGCCACTGAACAATGGGATATTCCCTGGGATCGATCGCGATCCGTCTCATCAGTCCCGAGGCCGAAGCGTGAGCAGTCGCTTTGACCACGACTTTTCCGTCCTCCTCGACGAGACGGTAGTCGGTGTGCCGGTCAATGCCTCTGAAAGTGAAGGGCGCCCAGTCCTTCGGAAGTTCACCGCCCGGTTTTCCCGCTGAAAACCGTCCCACATCGAGAACCCCTGGAGACTCCGCCCGGACGGCCGGATGCCCCGCAAGGAGCAGGAATGTTGCCGCCAGGAGGATAGTCGCCATGCTGTTGCCTCTATTGATTGTCATATGGCCTCCTTACGTCTACTTCGACCTTCTGTAAGGGTTCACAGGTTCTGGGTTCAACGTTCAAGGTTGGGGACAAAGACAGACTTGACTACCCCAAAACCTGCCGAAGAGGGATGTCTTTGCTAAAGCAGGTTCCCATGGACCCCTGGTTTTCATGGGGCAACGCAAAGATCGGGGTTGTCATAAGACAATCCGCCTCCAACGTGGAATCCGGGGGGGCAGAAATGAAACCCTGAACCACGCCGAAGGCGGGTAAACCTCTGAACCTGTGAACCTGTGAACGGTTACGACCTTCTTTTGGAACGTCTCATAAAATCAGCAATTATTCAAAACCATATGAACCTGAAAACCCAAGCCCCCCAATATCCAAGATGATCAAGCTTGATGCATTCGCAAAAAGTCCGAAACAGCCCTTTTCTGTCATTCCGGCGAAGGCCGGAATCCAGGAAAAACAAGGACTTCTGGACCCCGGCCTTCGCCGGGGTGACGGCCCGGGGGACTTTTTACGAATCCATCAAGCTTGATGAACTCGTAAAAAGTCCCAGCCGGTCATTGCGAGGCGCAACGCGCCGCGGCAATCTCTTGGCGATTCAAGGAGTTATGAGCCTGCCCTGGCGCAACATGCCGGAGAGCATCGAGGTAGATGGCGACTCATACGATTTCACCTTGGAATCCGAAGTGTCATTGCCAGGTCTGGGCCAGGGATTGCCGCGCTTCGCTCGCAATGACGAGCCGCAGCGGCTATGGCGCGCAGGAGGCCGCGCCGACCGTAGAGCGGGCTTGCCTGTCCCGCCATAGCCTGCGGCGACGGCGGATGCCCGCCAAAGAGGCAGCCGCGGTGGGCTGCCCTACAACAGCACAGGGACCGGTGTATTTTCACGGTAAAAAGTCCTATACTGTCATTGCGAGAGACGGAGCGCGGTGGCAATCTCTCGGCGATTCAAGGTGCGACGAATATTATGAGTTGACAGGCTCATATTATCGCGATAATGTGAGCCCATGGACTCAAAAGATTATCTCCCCCGCAGCATTGAAAACTACGCTTTTGATGAAGCGCTTGTGGGTCGCCACATGGTCTTCATCGCCGGTCCGAGGCAGGTCGGCAAAACAAGGCTGGCCCGGCGCCGGCTCACCCAAACGGGGTGTTCTCCCTTATATTTCAACTGGGACGATCCGATCATCCGGCGCAGCTATCTTCAAGACCCCCGTTTTTTCGAGTCCCCCGCAAGATCTATCGATCATCCGGACCCATGGATCGTCTTCGACGAAATTCACAAGCGCCCGCGCTGGAGAGATATCCTGAAGGGGATCTATGACTCTTTCGGAAGCGAGTTTAGGTTCCTGGTTACCGGAAGCGCCCGTTTGGACCTCTTCCGCCGCTCCGGCGATGCTCTTGTGGGCCGCTACAGCCTGTTCCACATGCTGCCCCTGAGCCTTTCCGAAGCAATGGGATCTCCAAGAGATTCCTGCTTTCTCGCCGCCTCGGGGCCCGAAGGTGTGGCAGCAGCGCTGTCCCAGGAAATCGAAGCAAAGAGCCGCGTGCGCACTAAGGAGACCTTCCAAAACCTGTTGAGGTTCGGGCCTTTTCCTGAACCCTTTCTTCGTCAGAACGACCGCTTCTCCCGGATCTGGCATCGGGATTATATCTCGCTTATGGTCCGAGAAGAACTCCGGGATATCAGCCGGGTGGTAGAACTCGACAAAATCGAAAACCTAGTCATGCTTCTTCCAGGCCGCATCTCTTCCCCATTATCGATGCCCAACCTGGCAGGAGAATTGGAGGCGGCCCACACCACGGTAAAAAAATGGCTTGAACAGCTTCGGCGGCTGTATCTGATTTTTCCGGTCGCTCCATGGCACAAAAAGGTGTCCCGTGGGTTGAAGAAAGAAAAGAAGTGGTATTTCCTGGATTGGACTTATGCCCCGGAGGGAGGAAGCAGGCTCGAAAACATGGCAGCCGCGGCCCTTTACCGCACCTGCATGATGCTCACCGATATGGGAATGGGAGATTATTCGCTTCATTATCTCCGCACCCTGGATCGAAAGGAAATCGATTTCATTGTCTGCAGGGATCAACGACCGGTCCTGGCGGTGGAAGTCAAATCCGGCGATATTTCACTGGCCAATTCCTTGGCGCACCGGCAGAAATGGTTCCCGGGACACATGCCCGCTGCCATCCAGGCGGTAGATCAGCCCGGGATATTGCAGAAGCATCCCGACAATACATGGGTAATAAGCCTCCATCGAATGCTCGGCCTGCTGCTCTGAGTCGAATCTTTGAAGCCGGTTTAATTGAATTCCGGGAAATTCTCCGGGTCTTTTTCAACAAGGTGCCGCTCCAGCAACTCTGCGAAGATGTCGAACACCTCGCTCACGGGATCGATCTTGTCGTCCGCCAGGGCGATCTTGACATGAGCGTGCATGCCCCAACCCAATGAAA
>Ga0209498_1002323_pt1 | contig 11512 bp, 10 predicted proteins | sample WalLakDeSediment_FD_184131 | JGI IMG/M metagenome (GOLD analysis project Ga0209498, IMG submission 184131) | Lake sediment microbial communities from Walker lake, Nevada to study Microbial Dark Matter (Phase II) - Walker Lake 11/02/13 Deep... | ecosystem: Environmental > Aquatic > Freshwater >...
GCTTGATCAGGAGCTTGTTTAAAAAGAAAAAAACTCATTTTGCCATTGAAAATCCGGAAAGTTTTTTAAATTTTTTTGAGGCTGAAAAACAAAAATTAGAGAGAAAAATAGATTTGGCCAAAGGTTTGATGGAAGAATTGCAAAACCTCGGTAAATTGACTACTGAAAGGACCAAGGTCAAATTTTTTGAAGGCAAACAGGGCTTGGCTTTGATCCATAAGGACGTGTTGAAATCAAAAGCCAAAAATTATGATAATATTTTTAATATCAATCTGGCGCTGGAGCTTTTCCCCCTTAAGCCTGATGACCACCGCCAGAAAATATTCAATAAAAAGAAAATCAATTACCGTTCCATTGTTGTTTATAATCCCAAAGAGCCTATGCCTCGGTTCCCTGTTTTACGGGGCGAGGAAAGGAAATACTTGCCTTCTGACAAGTTCCCTTTTTATGCGGATATGGTTTTTTATAAAAATAAGGCAGTCATGATTTCCTTAAAAGATAATTTGATGGGAGTGGTTATTGAAAATGAAGTTATTGTCAACGGCTTAAAGTTTTTGTTTGAATTGGCGTGGCAAGGCGCGGAAAAATACCAAAGTTTAAAAAATTGCAAAAAATAAAAAAACCGCCAGTGTCGGTTCTAAGAAAAAAGCCCTAAAAAAGTAATTTCAGGGCTTAATGAGTAACTTGAAAGCGAGAAATAAATAATAGAATTATTTTAAAAGCAGGTCAATCAAATCAACTTAAAGTTGATTTTTAGCAAATAATAAAAAATATTTTTTCATTAACTCATTAAGCTCATTAGCTAAGCGCCGGCCAGGCAATTTGCCGCTGGTCTCAAGAACCAGCCGCGTCTGGCTATTGGCGATAAAAAATTTTTTTGTTCAAATTCAGATTCTTCTTCAATTAGCAGTTTTGCAATTTTAATTATTCTGGTGGCATTTAACATTTTCCTAACCTCTAATCCGTGTTTGAGTAAGCCGAGTTTTGTTATTGGTAGAAATTCCGCCGAGCTATTGCCGCGTTTGATGCTTAGCTTTGCTTACATTTTTATTTCCCCCTTCCATTGATTTTTAAAAGAACAGCTGTTCTTTTATCCTGTTTTTATTATAGCATAAAATGTCAAGGTTTGGTTGTTGATAAGTTTGTCAGCCAGAAATAACAAAATTGAACAGAAAAATTCTGATTGTCAATGAGTTTTATCAGTTTTCTCCCATTTATAATTCCCCTTGACGATTGATTGTTTAAATTTGTTTTTTTTAGTATAATTAAATTATAGATTTAAAATAGAGCAAAATTAAACCCAAATGACAGAAGAACAAAATCAAGCTTTTTTCACCAGCTTGGAAGATTTGAAAAAAAATTTGGAAGGCGGCTCGGCAGAGGATAGCCGTGTTTTGGATTTATCAACTCGGCCAGATTTTTTATCGCCAGAACAGGAACAGTGGTTTAGCGAAGATTATGAAGGACAGCTCTCAGTAGATATTTATCAGACCAAAGATAATATTGTTGTCAAATCAACAATTGCCGGTGTCAGGCCTGAAGATTTGGAAATTTATATTCATAATGATTTGCTTACTATCAGAGGGAAAAGAGAACAGGAAAAAGAAGAAAAAGAGGCGGATTATTTTTATAAGGAATGTTATTGGGGCGGGTTTTCCCGTTCAATAATTCTGCCGGTTGAAGTCCAGGCTGACAGGGTGGAAGCAACTTTTAAAAACGGCATTTTGAAAATTATCCTGCCCAAAGCCCAAAAATCAAAATTGATTAATGTTGAAGTCAAGGAAGATTAATCATTATGGCCAAGCTAAAAGCGATAATTGACCGTTTTGAAGAACAAAAAGCTGTTTTGATTTTTGCTGACAGTCAGCAATTGATCGTAGAGAGGGATGTTTTGCCCCCGGGTTCAAAAGAAGGGGATGTTGTTTATTTGGATTTTGTTTATGATCACCAGGCTACAGATCAAAAAGAAGATGAAGCCAAAAATATTTTAGAAAAAATATTAAGGAAAAAAGATGTTTGAATTAAAAGATTTTTTGGAAAATATCAGGACAATTAAAGATGTTTTTGATAAAAAAAAGAAGGCTAAGAAAGAAAGAAAAAAGTTAATTGTGATATTAACTATTTTTTTTGTTTTTTTAATAATTTTTATTTTTATTGCCGCGCCGGTTTTTGCCTACCAGTTTATTTATCAGGATAAGATTTATCCCGGCGTTTATATTGACGGCGTTAATCTGGGCGGTCTGACCCAGGAAGAGGCGATTGACCGTCTAAACCAGTCGGTTGACAACCTTAAATTAAGGGGCCTTAATTTTCGTTACCAGAATAAAAGCGTCCAAGTTGAAATGACAACTTTGTCGCCGATTGATCCAGACTTGGCTTATCAGATTTTAAGTTTTGATGTTGAAAAAATGGCTGAACAGGCTTATAATTTTGGCCGGCAAAAAACTTTTTTTGCAAATTTAAGCAAGCAGATTAAAGCAATTTTGGTTCAGCAGGAAATCCCTTTATTTTACAGATTGAATGAAAAAGAGTTGGCTAATATTTTGGAGGAAAATCTGGCAGATTTTCAAAAACCGGCCCAAAATGCCGGCTTGGCTTTTGCTGAAGGCGACAGGATCGAAATTGTAAATGAAGTTAATGGTTTTGTCATTGATTATGATCAAGCCATAGAGGATTTGAAAGAAAATATTAATTTAGTTGCCATTAACACGGTTGAATTAAAAACCCGGCCGTCTTTTGCCAGAGTTTCCAGGATAGAAGCAGTTTCTAGCCTGCCTTTGGTTAGGGAATTTTTGGATTTGGAAAAAATTATCCTAAAAAATGCTGATCAGGAATGGGTTGTGGAAAAAGATGAGTTCAAAAATTGGCTGGTTTTTGAAAAAGAAGAAAATCAAGTAGTTTTAGCTTTTGCCAGCGAATTTTTATTTGAAAAGTTAGAAACATTAGCTGAGGAAATAAACCAGCCAGCCAAAGACGCCAAGTTTTATTTTCAGGACGGCAAAGTCACTGAATTTCAGCCTAGCAAACCAGGGTTGGCTTTGGATTTGGAATCCAGCAGTTTAAAAATAAATGAGGAGTTTTTTAACAATAAGAATACGGCTATAGATCTGGTTGTCAAAGGATCAGAGCCCAAAGTCAAAACCGGCGATGTTAATAATTGGGGGATCAAAGAATTAATAGGCAGCGGAGCGACTGATTATGCCGGCAGTTCTAGCAATAGGGTTAAAAATATAAAAAACGCAGTTTCTCATCTTAATGGCATGTTAATAGAGCCAGAATCAGAATTTAGTCTGGTGCAAGCTTTGGGAGAAATAAATGCCGCTGCCGGCTATGTGCCTGAATATGTGATCAAGGGTGATCGCACAATTCCGGAATATGGCGGAGGTCTATGTCAGATTGCGACAACTGTTTTTCGGGCTGCCTTGCATTCTGGTTCGCCAATTACAGAAAGGAAACCACATTCTTATATTGTCTCCTATTACAAGCCCATTGGCATGGACGCGACCGTTTACGGCCCGCATCCGGATTTAAGATTTATAAATGATACGGGCTATCATATTCTTATCCAGGCTAGAACAGAAGGCACTATTTTGACTTTTGATTTTTGGGGGGCAGGCGATGGCAGAAAAGTGGAAATTACCGAACCAGTACTTTATAATTGGAAAGCCCAGCCCGCTGACCGCTTGATTGAAAATCCAGCTTTAAAGCCGGGCACGAAAAAATTAATGGAAAAAGGCCGCCGCGGAGTTGACGCTTATTTTTACCGCTATTTGACTTTGGCTAATGGCGAGAAAAAAGAAGAAATTTGGCGCAGCCATTACATACCTTGGCCTAATATCTATGAAATAGGGGTTGAGCCGCCAAAACCTGAAGAGCCAGTTGATGATGGAGAAGGTGATGGGGAGCTTGTTGCTGAAGATTAGAGTGCAAAAAACACCAGTTAATTTTACAGTCCTTAGCGCAATTAAGAGATTAGCCCGTCAAGCGGCTTTGCAGTCGGAAATTATTAGCTCGTCGGAGTCAGTCACAATTGAGAAAATTGCCAGGCTGATTGATTTGATTATTGAGGGTAATAAAGATAGCAGTAACATTTAAGCAATAAAAATATTTCTAAGGAGGTGAAGAAAAATGCCTGATCGTTGTACGCATTTGCGGGAATTGTTAAAAGTGCAAAAATATATTATTGAGCGGCACATTGATGACCATAAATGGTTTTTGCATATTCCTGACAGGCAGGAAGCAATAGCTGATTTTATCGAAAAATTCGGCTGGATCATGCGCGAATTATATTGCGGCTATATTTGCTCTGTCCGTCTTGAATGTGAGATCGCCAAGCAATACTTGCCGCCAAGAGCTGATCCTAATTAAGGATCGGCTTTTTTATGTGATAACAAAATATTTTTTTGCCAAAACAAAATGCCATGGCTGAATTTGCCATGGCATAACAGTTATTCTCAAAAGCCTGCAGAGAAGAAAACGATATTCAGGATTAATCTAGCCGGAGCCGGATTGAATCCTTGGATATCGCTCCCATGCTTATCGTCCCTGCAGACTTTTGGGAACAATTTGGAAATTTATTCCCTAAAGTCGCTTACTGAACCAGACTGTTTCAGGGGGAAAGAAAACAGTCTTAATGATTCAGTAAAGCGATATTTAAGATTATCATAGCTTTTAAAAATTGTCAAGCGTTTTTATTTTTGTCCGAATTTTAGCCCCCAAATCCCTTTTTAGTTTTATTTTATGATTTTATCAATCAAGCCGTATTTTTTAGCGGCTTCTGCTTCAAGAAAAAAATCGCGATCAGTCTCCTTTTCAATTTTGCTGATGGACTGGCCAGTATGGCTGGCTAGAATTTTATTGAGAGAATCCTTGATTTTTAAAATATGCTCTGCCCGGATTTTAATGTCAGTAGCCTGTCCTTCGGCGCCGCCCATGACCTGGTGAAGCATGACTTCAGAATTGGGCAGGGCTAATCTTTTGCCTTTGGCCCCGGAAGCTAAAAGCACAGCTGCCATGGAAGCGGCAATGCCAATGCAGATTGTTGAAACATCAGGCTTTATATATTGCATAGTGTCATAAATCGCCAGGCCAGATGTTACGGATCCGCCCGGGGAATTAATATAAAGCTTGATATCTTTTTTTGAATCTTCGCTTTCCAGAAAAAGCATCTGGGCAATAACAGTATTTGCCACAGTATCATTAATTGGCGACCCGAGAAAAATAATCCTTTCTTTTAAAAGCCGGGAATAAATATCATAGGCCCTTTCTCCATAACTGGATTTTTCAATGACCGTGGGAATTAAATATGAGCTTTGCGGCTCTTGATTTTTTTGTTTTGCCATATTTTTTTAAAAATTATTAATTAATAGCTTGATTTTGGCTGATTTATTACAGATGGCAGAATGATAAGCTGATAATAATAATCTGTAATCTGAGATCTTTTAGATTATCATTATAGCAAATAATTATTTAATATACCACCCTTTTTCATCTTTGGCAAGCTGGCCTTTAATTTTAAAACCAGCTGCTTTTTTGTGGCCGCCACCGCCCAAAGATTCGGCGATTTTGCTGACATCGACATCATCTTTAGTTGTTCTTAAGCTGCCTTTAATAATGTTATTATCTTCTTCTGCCAGAACCATGACAAAATCAACGCCTTGGATATTGCTTAAAAAATTAGCCAGTCCATCGCGGGCTTCTTCTAGGGATATTTTTTTATTTTTGAGGTCATTTTTGGTAATGACAGTGTAGGCGGCATTATATTGGGGATTAAATTCCAGCCGGTAAAGGATTTCTCCCCACAATTTTAAAGATTGAATGTTTTTGTTTTGGCTGATTCGACTGATAATTTGGTTGACTTTTGCGCCTTTAGTTAATAAATTTGAAGCTATTTTAAGGCTTTCATGGTTTGTTGCTGCGTTAGTAAAATTCATAGTATCGGTTAAAATGCCGGTTAGCAGGCTAGTGGCCATGTATTTGTCAATGCCAATGCCGTTAAGTTCAAAAAATTTATAGATGATTTCACAAGTTGAAGAAGCCTGGGGCACAACCAGATTATAATGGCCAAAATAGGCATTGGTCTGGTGGTGGTCAATATTGATAATAAACCTCTTATCCTTGATTTTTTCTAAATTTTCAGCAATTAAAGCCCTTTTCAGGTCGCCGCAATCCAAGGCGATTATCAGATCATGCCCGCTCCAATCAATTAAATTATGGTCAGTTGTTATTTTTTCAATTTTGGGCAAGTAATTGAAATAAGACGGTGGCAAATCAGGGCAGAAATGACTGTGTTGTTTATTTTCTTTCTCCAGGTAATGGGCCAAAGCTAAAGAAGAGCCCAATGTGTCTCCGTCAGGCTTTTCATGGGAAATCAAGAGAATATGATCGGATTTTTTGATTTGTTCCAATATTTTTGGCGCTGCTTGTTGGTACGGCATTTTTTTTATCTAGTCTTAAATGATTACTGCTCAATTTCAATTTAATTTTAAATTTAATAATTTAGCCTTTGGAATTTAATTAAGTTAGCAGAGCTATTTTAGTTCGTCAAGCAGCTTGTCAATTTCTGAAGCAAAAATTTCCTGTTCATCAACCAGAAAATTCAGATTGGGGACAAACTTGGTGGTCATCTGTTTTTTAAGCAAATTTCGGATGTTTTTTTTATTTTTTCTTAAAGTTTCCAAGGCCGTGCCGCGAAATTTTTCCGGCAAAACACTAATAAAAACTTTACTGGCTTTGATGTCAGGCGTAGTTTGAACCATAGTAATAGTTACGAGGGCGTTTTCCGGGAATTCTATTTCTTTGGCGATTATTTGCCCCAGTTTCTGCTTGATTAATTCATTGACTTTGGCGATGCGTTCAGCCATAAATTTGAAGTAATTTAATTAATATTTTGAAATGTTGGTGTTTGGAGTCAGGGTTAGAGATAAAGGTTTAGTTTAGAGCCTGGAGTCTAGAGCTTGAATTACGCCCAGCCCCTACTCCTAACTAGACTTGCATCCCATACTCATACTAATGACCATTATATTATTGTATAATTTTCCAGCTTTCTTGACAACTTTTCAGTCTTTTGTTAATCTAAAACTACTACAGATTTCCCGCTATAGGTTAAAAAACTAAACAATAAAAATAGTGGGGCTTAATAAATCCTCTTAATTGAATATTAATTTTTAATAAAACTCGCCGACAAAGACGAGAGGCGAGGTATTTTTTATGTCTATAAAAAAAGCACTTTCTCTTAAGACTTTAAACAACACCAAAGAAAGGCAATTTGTTTCTGATTTTTATAAAGCGCTGGAATTGCCTGATTTGGTTGAAGTGCAAAAAACTTCTTATAACTGGTTTTTGGACCAGGGCTTAAAGGAGCTTTTTGAAGAAATTTCACCGATTAAAGATTTCGGAGGCCGCAATTTGGAGCTTTCTTTTAGAGATTATTATTTGGACGAGCCTAAGTTTGATGAAACTACTTCCAAAGAAAAGAATATTACTTATGAAGCTCCTTTAAGGGTTAAAGCTGTTTTAGAAAATAAAAAAGACAAAACCAAAAAAGAACAGGAAATTTATCTGGGGGATTTTCCGATTATGACAAATCGGGGCACTTTTATTATAAACGGCATTGAAAGGTCTGTTGTTTCCCAAATCATCCGTTCTTCAGGTATTTTTTTCACTTCAAGCTATATACGGGGCAAAAAATATTATGGCGCAAAAATTATTCCCAACCGCGGCGCCTGGCTGGAAATAGAAACAGATTCCAACAATGTTTTGTGGGTAAAAATAGACCGCAAAAGGAAAGTGGCAATAACTTCATTATTACGGGCTTTTGGCTATTCAACTGATGAAGAGATTTTGGCTTTATTCAAAGAAGCAGATACTAATCCAAATGTTAAGTATATCAAAAATACACTGGAAAAAGACATTGCCAAAAATCAAGATGAAGGCTTGATTGAAATTTATAAAAGAATCAGGCCAGGAGATTTGGCCACGGCTGACAATGCCAAATCCTTGATTTACGCTATGTTTTTTAGGTTTGAACGCTATGATTTGGGTAAAGTCGGACGTTATAAAATCAACCAGAGATTCCATCAGAATATTAAAAATATACCGGAAAACAGAATTTTAAGGAGGGAGGATTTAATAGAAGTTATTAAGGAGATTATCCGCTTAAACAATACCCAAGAAGAAGCTGACGACATTGACCATTTAAGCAACCGCAGGATCAGGGCTGTAGGCGAATTGATTCAGAATAAATTTAGGATCGGCTTGGCCCGTATGGAAAGGATTGTCAGGGACAAGATGAGCACTGTTGATTTGGAGAGTATGACTCCGGGCCGTTTGGTAAATGCCAAGCCAGTAATGGGCGTGGTTAAGGAATTTTTTATGTCTTCCCAGCTTTCGCAATTTATGGACCAGACAAATCCTTTGGCAGAACTGGAACACAAAAGAAGAATTTCTGCCATGGGACCAGGCGGTCTTTCCCGGGAAAGGGCAGGTTTTGAAGTGCGTGATGTTCATGCTACTCATTATGGCAGAATTTGTCCCATTGCGACTCCAGAGGGACCTAATATCGGTTTGGTCGGCCATTTGGCTAGTTACGCCCGGATTAATGAATACGGTTTTATTGAAACTCCTTATAAGGTGGTAGAGCGCATTGCTTTAGAAGACATTAAAGATCCTATTGACAATAAAAAAATTAAAAAAGGCCAAAAAATTCCCAAAGAAGTTATTGATCATTTGCGTTCTAAAAATATAAATTTTAAAGCTAAAGCCAGGGTTACTAATGAAATTGTTTATCTCAATGCTTTGCAAGAAGAACGGTCAATTACAACCGCAGCTACCACGCCGCTTGATGAAAAAGGCAATTTCAAAAACGAGAAAGCCGAAGTTAGAAAATACGGCCAACCAGATATTTCTTTAGTGGAACAGATTGATTATATGGATGTTGCTTCAAATCAGATAGTCAGTATTTCCACGTCCTTGATTCCTTTTTTGGAACATGATGACGCTGTCAGGGCTTTGATGGGTACAAATATGCAAAGGCAATCAGTCCCTTGCATTAATCCCCAGTCGCCTTTAGTCGGTACTGGTGTAGAGAAAATGGCTGCTTTTTATTCAGGGCATATTGCTATTGCTGAAGCTAATGGCAAAGTGACAAATGTTGACGGAGGCAGAATAGAGATTTTAGAAGATAAGGGCAATTTAAAATACTATGATTTAAATAAATTTAGAAGGTCAAATGCTTCAACTTGCATCAACCAGCATCCGATTGTACAGCTAGGCGAAAAAGTCAAAAAAGGCCAGGTTCTTTCTGACGGCCCTTCCATTGCCGAAGGCGAATTAGCTTTGGGCCAAAATGTTTTAGTGGCTTTTATGGGTTGGGGTGGCTATAATTATGAAGACGCCATAATTGTTTCTGAAAGAGTGGTGCAAAAAGACCTTTACACCTCAATTCATATTGAAAACTATCAGGTGGAAGTTCGGGAAACAAAATTAGGTCCCGAAGTAGTTACAGCAGATATTCCCAATATTGGCGAAGAAAAATTAAAAAATCTTGATGAAACCGGTATCATCAGAATCGGAGCAGAAGTTTCTTCCGGGGATATTTTAGTTGGTAAAATTACGCCCAAAGGCGAAACAGAGCTTTCAGCTGAAGAAAAATTATTGCGGGCCATCTTTGGCGAAAAAGCCCGCGATGTCAGGGACAGCTCTTTGTATTTGGAACACGGTGATCATGGTAAAGTTATTGATGTCAAGATATTTTCCCAGGAAAAAGGCGACAAACTTTCGCCCGGGGTTACGGAAATGGTACAAGTTTCAGTCGCTGATTTAAGGAAAGTTCAGGTAGGAGACAAAATGGCGGGCCGTCATGGCAACAAAGGCATTATTTCAAAAATTGTGTCGATTGAGGATATGCCGTTTTTAGAAGACGGGACGCCGATTGATATTATTTTGAGCCCTTTAGGCGTTATTTCGCGCATGAACTTGGGGCAGATTTTAGAAACACACCTTGGCTTGGCAGTTAAAAAATTGGGTTTTAAAATTGCCACGCCTGTCTTAGCGGGTATAACAGAAGAGGATATTAAAGAATTGCTTCAAGAAGCAGGCTGGCCAAAAGACGGCAAAATTATGCTTTATGACGGCCGAACAGGCGAGTCTTTTGACCAAAAAGTGACGGTTGGTTACAACTATATTATGAAACTGAACCATATGGTAGAAGATAAAATTCACCAACGGTCAATTGGCCCGTATTCATTAATTACCCAGCAGCCTTTGGGCGGGAAAGCCCAATTTGGCGGTCAAAGGTTTGGTGAAATGGAAGTCTGGGCATTAGAAGCTTATGGCGCAGCCCATACTTTGCAGGAAATTTTGACTATCAAATCCGATGATGTGCCTGGCCGTTCAAAAGCTTATGAGTCAATAATCAAGGGAGAACCGATCAGAAAGTTAAACATCCCTGAATCGTTTAATGTTTTAGTCAGAGAATTAAAAGGCTTGTGCTTGGAAGTGGAATTGCTAAAAGACGGCCAAATAATCAAAGACGTAAAGAAAAAGGCAAAATAATTTATTTGCTTGGCAAGGCGCGGGTTTTTTTTGTTTTTTTAAATCCGCTTGCCCAAATTTATATTTTTTCATAAATAATATATTAATATTATGATTTTTAACCAGACTAAACCTTTAGATTTTGACGCCATTAAAATTAGATTGGCTTCTCCTGAAGCAATAAAAACCTGGTCTTACGGCGAAATTTTAAAGCCGGAAACAATTAATTACCGCACCCAAAAACCTGAAAAAGACGGGCTTTTTTGCGAGAGAATTTTCGGGCCTTCCAAGGATTGGGAATGCTATTGCGGCAAATATAAAAAAATACGCTACAAAGGCATTGTTTGTGACAAATGCGGAGTAGAGGTCACCCATTCAATTGTCCGCAGGGAAAGAATGGGGCACATTGAATTGGCAGCGCCAGCTTCCCATATTTGGTTTTTGCGGGGAGTGCCTTCCCGCTTGGGCTTAGTTTTGGATATTTCCGCCCAAAATCTGGAAAAAGTAATTTATTTTGCCAGTTTTATGGTTACTAAAGTCAATGAAGAGCTAAAAAAACAGTCTTTGGAACAATTAAAGCAGGAGTTTAAGTCCAAGAAAAAACAGATTGAAAGCAATTTTAAAAACAAAGTTAATCAGATTAAAAAAGACAAGAACCTTAAAGAAAAAGATAAAGATAAAAAAATAATAGCGTTAAATCAGGAAAAAGAGCAGGATTTGAAAGATTTGGAAGGCGAGTTTACCAGGACAGAGCAGGATTTGAAAGATTTAAAGGTTAAGAAAATCATTTCCGAAGAGCTTTACCATGATCTTTCTTTAAAATTCGGCCATATTTTTGAAGCAGAAATCGGGGCTGAAGCGATCAGGAAATTATTAGCGGAAACAGATTTAGACAAATTGGCTAAAAAACTTGAAGCAGAAAAAGAAGAAGCGATCGGAGCTAAAAAAGAAAGGGTCAGTAAACGCTTAAAATTAGTTA
>Ga0209498_1002325_pt1 | contig 11510 bp, 10 predicted proteins | sample WalLakDeSediment_FD_184131 | JGI IMG/M metagenome (GOLD analysis project Ga0209498, IMG submission 184131) | Lake sediment microbial communities from Walker lake, Nevada to study Microbial Dark Matter (Phase II) - Walker Lake 11/02/13 Deep... | ecosystem: Environmental > Aquatic > Freshwater >...
GAATGGATGACCATTTACTTTTATGAAAGGAGTAAGAACCAAAATTAGAAGTAGTACTGCCGAAACAGCTATTCGTGCTCTGTGAAATCTACCTGAAGGTTTTTTTGGATAAACCCATTTTCTTTTTCCTTCATCCGTAACTGTAGCTAATTGATTTCGAAATGTTTCGGCTTCTTCATCGTATAGCTGCTTTTCAAGTGTGTCTTCGTTCATATCTTTTATGTAAAATAGTTCAGTCATTCTGGCTTGTCCAGAATCTGGCATGTTAAAATCGTAGATTCCGGACTCTTCCCTCATAGCGGGAATCGCCGGAATGACATAAGTAATCTTTAGTCGTTATTCAGTCTTTTCTTCAACCCAGATTTCTCCTTCGGGCGCTTTCGGAGCTGCAGGCGTTGTTCCGTGCAGACTCAATACATAACTGGAAACTTCCTGCATCTGGTTTGGATTAAGCTGAGTCTGCCATGCGATCATACCTTTTTCAACAACTCCGTACTTAATTACTTTGAAAATATTTTTAATTCCGCCGCCTTGTATCCAGTAATCATCAGTCAGATTTGGACCAACAATACCGCCGCCATCAGCAGCGTGACAGGCAATGCAGTTAGCATCATAAATTACTTTACCAGCAGACAGAGAAGCTGCATCGGTTAAAAATTCTACTGTCTCTTCATTTACAAATGCGCCTGATTTCATTAATGCTTCTCTCTCAAGTGAGGCTATTCTTACTTCTTCATAATATTCTTCGTGCATCAGCTGCCCTGTTCCAAATACATGATAATGCAGCATATAATAAACAGCAAAGATTATAGTCAGGATAAAAAGCCACGAGAACCACGGTGGAATTTTGCTGTCAAGTTCCTTTATTCCATCGAAGTCGTGATCGAACATTATGTCCTTTTCACGTTCGATTGGAGTTGATTTAGTAAGCAACTGATTTATTTTAGATAATACAGATGCCTTCTTCTCTTTTACAACTTTCGGTTTCCCTTCATAATAAATTATGCTGAGAAGTGAAATCACAATTATCAGCAATAGAATCAGCGCAACTGTATCATAATAGTTTGGAGGAAAATCAGATTCGCCTGCAGCGAATAAATTGAACATAAATGATAGCACAAATGTGAATATCAATAAAAGTTTCTTAGACTTCATTTGTTCCACCTGTAAAATTTGAAACTTCTTTATTATTTTCGTTAAGCGGCAGCTCACTCATATGCTTAATATATTTTTTATCAACTTTGAATATCCAGATTATCATCCCAATAAAGAATAGAATTAAAATTAGCATCGAAACGATTGTGAAAAATTCTACACCTTCAATTGACTGCAAAACTTCCTTAAACATTTTATTTACCTGCCTGTCCCGATGCTTTTATATCTGTACCAAGTCTTTGGAGGTAAGCTATTAAAGCAATTATTTCTTTATTTGGTTCAGCAGGGGCACCAGCGTTTTGAAGATCCATTGCAATCATCTGAGCTTGTTTTTGCAGATCATCGTTCGCAACTTTTTCAAAACCTTCCGGATAAGGAACACCGATGCTTCTCAGCGCATTAATTTTTGCTTCAGTAGTAGAAATATCGAGATCATCCGTCAGCAGCCACGGATAAGCGGGCATTAAAGAACCCGGCGACATACTGGTTGGGTCTTCCATATGCAGATAATGCCAGAAGTTTGGATACTTTCCTCCAATACGATGAAGATCAGGTCCGGTTCGTTTTGATCCCCAGAGAAATGGATGGTCATAAACATACTCACCTGCTTTGGAGTACTCGCCATATCTTTCTGTTTCACTCCTGAATGGTCTGACTAACTGTGAGTGACAGTTATTGCAGCCTTCACGGATATAAATATCTCTTCCCTGCAGTTCCAGTGGAGTGTATGGTCTGACTGAAGCAATTGTCGGGACGTTTGATTTGATCAGAAACATCGGCACAAACTCAAAAACTGAGGCAAGTATAACAACAACGAAAGTCAGCACAATAAATATAGCAGGCTTTCCTTCCAGCCAGCGGTGAATTACTCCACGCTTCAAAGGATCTTTGATCTTTTCAAGTGCCGGTGCTTCTGCAGGTTCTTCTTTTGCGAATGAACCTTGCTTTGCTGTTTTAACTAAATTGTAAACCATCACAATGACGCCGACAAAATACAAAGTACCACCGATCATTCGAATTATATACATCGGAACAATCTGTAAAACTGTCTCAAGGAAATTTGGATACTGAAGAACTCCAAGCGGAGTGAATTGCTTCCACATTAATGATTGAGTGATTCCGGCAAACCACATTGAAAGTGCATAGAAAACTATTCCAAGAAAGCCAATCCATAAATGAAAGTTTGCAAGTTTCTTTGAATAGAGATTTGTCTTCCAGAGCTTTGGTACTAACCAGTAAAGAATTCCAAAAGTTAAAAATCCATTCCAGCCAAGTGCACCAATGTGAACGTGTGAAATTATCCAATCAGTGAAATGCGCGATTGCATTTACATTTTTTAATGAAAGCATCGGTCCTTCGAATGTTGCCATACCATAAGCCGTGACAGCTACAACCATGAATTTCAGAATAGGACTTTCTCTTACTCTATCCCATGCACCGCGAAGAGTAAGCAAACCATTTATCATTCCTCCCCACGAAGGAGCAATCAGCATAATTGAAAAAACTGTTCCGAGAGATTGTGCCCAATCAGGTAAAGCTGAATATAAAAGATGATGAGGTCCTGCCCAGATATACAGAAATACTAAAGACCAGAAGTGCACAATTGATAACTTGTACGAATAGACAGGTCTGTTTGCTGCTTTAGGCAAGAAGTAGTACATCAAACCGAGATAAGGAGTAGTTAAAAAGAAAGCTACTGCATTATGTCCGTACCACCATTGCACAAGTGCATCCTGAACGCCGGCATAAATCGGATAACTTTTCAGGAAAGTAGCAGGAACTTCAATTGAATTTACTACGTGAAGAACAGTGACCGTAACCCAGGTAGCAATGTAAAACCAGATTGCAACATACATATGTTTTTCGCGTCTCTTGATGATCGTTCCAAACATATTGAGACCGAATGCAACCCATACAAGAGCAATTGCAATATCAATCGGCCATTCAAGTTCTGCATATTCTTTGCTGGTTGTGTATCCAAGAGGAAGGGTAATTGCAGCGGCAACAATAATCAACTGCCATCCCCAGAAATGAATGTTGCTCAACATATCGCTGAACATTCTGGCTTTACACAATCTTTGAAGAGAATAATATATTCCCATAAAAATTGCGTTTCCAACAAAAGCGAATATCACAGCGTTTGTATGAAGAGGTCTGATTCTTCCGAATGTTAGAAACGGGATATTGAAGTTAAAAGCAGGGGCAAAAAGCTGCGTTGCAATTAATATACCGACAAGCATTCCAACCAATCCCCACACCACAGTTGCTATTGTAAACTTTCGGACTATCTCATTATCATAACTGAATTTCTCTATTACCATAAACCACTCCTCTACTTGGATTCAGAATTATTTTCTTCTTTATTTTCATTTTCCGTTTCGTTGTCGAACAAAACTCTTATGGCAGGCGTATGTGTATCTTTATACTGACCCTTTTTCACAGCGATGATGAATGCAATCAAAAATCCCAAAGCAACCAACAGACTAATACCAATTAATAAAACAATTACTGAGATAGTAAACCTCTCTTCTTAGCAAGTAAATTAGTTGAGAGAGTTGCAAACATTACAACCGAGATTGAACTTAAGGGCATTAATATTGCAGCTATTAGTGGTGAAAGCATTCCCTGTATCGCGAAACTTAATCCAATAAGATTATATAAAAATGATATAACAAAACTAATATAAATTATTTTAATTGCCGACTGTGAATAGTTCAAAAACTTTGGAAGCATATTAAGATTAGAGGCATCAAGTATCGCATCGCAAGCGGGCGAAAAGCTGCTTATGTCTTCTGTTACCGCAATGCCAATATCACTTTGCTTTAGAGCACCAGCATCGTTCAGTCCATCGCCTACCATCAGGACTTTTTTATTTGAGGATTGAAGTGATTGCACATAGTCCAGTTTATCTTCAGGAGACTGATTGAAAAGCAGTTCATCCTCTTTGTTAAAAAATTTCAAAAGATTAAATTTTTCGCCTTCATTATCACCTGAGAGTAAAGATAATTTAAACCGTTTGTTTAATGATTTTATTATTTCGCCAATTCCTTCTCGATATGAATTTGTCACACTAAAAAAGCCAAGCATTTCATCATTCATCGATACAAAAATTTTTGTCGTGATATTATCAACTTCGGCTTCCTGATTTACGAATTGCTTTGAGCCGACTTTGATAACATTACCATAAACCACGCCAGTGATGCCAAGTCCCGGAATTTCATCAAACTTTGTTACTGGATAGAATTCATCTGCCTCTAATGAATGATATATTTTCAAACTAAGTGGATGAGTAGAATTACGAACAAGCGACTTAATGATTTTTTGCTGAAATGAATTAAGAACAATGCCAGTGAAAACAAGATCAGATTTTCCGAGTTGAGTGATTGTTCCGGTTTTGTCGAAAACTATTGAGTCGACTCTGCCGAGGTCTTCTATCACAGAAGTATTGCGAAGGTAAAATTTATTTCTTCCGAAAATCCTCATCGCATTTCCGAAAGTGAATGGGACTGATAGAACAATTGCACATGGACAGGCAATTATCAATACAGCGGTGAAAACATTCATTGCAATGTTAAAACTCGACTGAAGCCAGAATCCAGCAGAAATAAAAGCAATCAGCAGCACAATTATTGTAAACCGCTTGCTAACAACATTTGAAAAGTTAGTAAAGAAACTTTCAGTTTTTTTATTGAATATGTCGTTGTTCCAGAGCTGAGTCAAATAGCTTTGCGAAACTTCTCTTATGACTTCAAGCTCAATTGCGCTGCCAAGCTGTCGTCCGCCCGCATAAATCATTTCTCCCGAAACTTTGCTGACTGGTTTTGATTCACCAGAAACAAAGCTGTAATCAATTCTCCCATCACCATTAAATAAAATTGAGTCTGCAGGGATGATTTCATTTTTTCTAACGATAATTCTGTTGCCAACCATCAGCTTGTTTATTGGTATCGACTTCTCTTTGCCATCCTGTCCGTCAAAAGCCGGATCTTTCGATTTAATCGTAACTGACAGAGGGAAAAAAGATTTATAATTTCTTTCGAAGTTGAGATAAGAGTATGTCTTCTCCTGAAAAAATTTTCCTATCAGAAGTAAAAAGATCAACCCGGTAAGTGAATCGAAATAACCTGCACCTGTTTGAGATAATGCTTCATAAATGCTTCTTCCAAACAAAGCGAGAATTCCAAGTGAAATCGGGAAGTCAATGTTGATAATTTTCTTTTTCAACCCTTTAATCGCTGAGCCAAAGTATTCCCATCCGGAAAAGAAAACAACTGGTAATGCAAGAATAAAATTAAGGGTGACAAAAAAGGTTTTCAGAAATGAATCTGTTACATCTATTCCCAGATATTCAGGGAATGAAAAGACCATCACATTCAAAAAACAAAATCCAGCAACGCCAATTCTGAGATGAAGAGTTTGTGAAGACTTGTTCTCTTTCTTCTGTTCGACTGATTCGAGAAGTATTTGTGGTTCGTAACCAATCGAGGTAAGCAGCTTCACTAATTCTTTAAGGGAAATTTTTTGCTTGTCCGCCGTCTCGTCTTTAATGATAGGTTTATTTGGATTATTGGCTGGATGATTGAATGTTACATTCAATTCTTTCCTAAGAAAATCAACCTGTGAATGAGTTACAGCATTATTCAGCTTGTATAGATTTTCAAGTAGCCAGATGCATGAGCTGCAATGCATTTGCGGAATGTGAAAAGTTGCTTTGCTGATGTTATCATCCTGAAAGTCTAATATTTTCTGAATGGTGGATGGATCGTCCAGGTAATCAAAACGATTTCCGAAATTAAAGTTTGGAGAGATACCGGGAGTTTGATCAAGGTTATAATAGTTGCAAAGTTTATTCTGATCTAATATTTCATAAACAGTTTTGCAGCCGTTGCAGCAGAAAAGTTTTTCATCAATTTTAATTGAATCATCTTTGCATTCATCACCGCAGTGATAGCACAATAACAACTGGTTCGTTTTATATTCCTTATTCAATTTCGATCAACAAAAAATTTTAAAAAAGTGTGCTGAGTTGGAAATAGACAATAGAAAAATTTCCGGGAAGAAATATAATTACACAGATTTATTAAACGAAGATTTCAACTAAGCCTGATAAAATTCTTTCTGAAACATTTCTGGAACAGAAATCCAGTCATCATAATTTTTGTTTCTGAATTACTGGTGAGAAGATAAACGTTTTTTTGATTTTGTCAGGAGTTGAGTAGTCCGCGTTAAATCAAGCAAGGATCTTAAAGCATCATTTACAGCAGCTGAATCAGAAAATGCTTTTGCAACATCCGGTTCGAGCATAACGACATTCGAACCTTCTTCTAAAATTCGTTTATAATATTTACCACGAATAGCATTAGAGTAATTAAAATTATATTCTCTTCTTAAATCACCATTAAGTTTCTTCCCTTTAGTTTTCATGTTTCTTCCTTTCTTTTTTAGTAGCATATCGAGCACTTATTATACGTACTGTCTCCCTTCGATCAGTATGTGATACCACAAGTAAATGATTTAATGATGAGTACCCGATTGTGATAAATCTTTGTTCACCAAATGAATGGTCAGGATCATTAAATGTTGCTGATAACGGATCATAAAATACTGTTATAGCTTCTTCAAACGAAACATTGTGTTTTATAAAATTTTTTTTTGCTTTCTCCCTATCCCATTCGAATAAAAGCAAGGTTTATCTCTTTCTATGCAAAATAATGTATGAAAATATTTTTAATATACGAATATTACTTATCAAATTTAATCTGAAGAAAACCACTTCAATTTTATAAGTCCGGTTTCATACCCATTAAATCTGCAGCTATCCAGGGAGTGAACAAAGCAATATAACCCCAGAAGTACAATTGCTTTGAAAGCTTGTGGTATTCATCCCAGTTAAAATTTTCTTTGTCTGAAGTAAGTGCAGCCAGCTTTTTCTGTAGCGGAACAAGTTTTGCCATAAATGCAATTCCGGAAATGATGAATAGAATACTTGACCAGAGAATCCAGCCTGTTCCTAAAATTGGGATTTTAGCATGCATTGCAAGACCAATTCCAAATAAAGTAATACCAATTACACCCGGCATAGTAAAATATATATCTGCTTTAATAATTCCCTTAAATGCGAAGGAAATCTTATCGGGGTCTTTAGTCTTTTCAGAAAACATTTTCCAGAATAATCCGATCATGATATTGCCAAGGAATAGTATTACAAAGATTATATGAATGAGTTTTATTAATGAATATGCCATTATTTACTTTCTGTTTTTTATTTCAAAAAAATAGAATTAGTTTGATAAATAAATACGAAACGAAAGTAAAAAGCCGGATAATTATCTGTTATTAAAGAACTCCATTTTTGATTGAATTCAAACCCTCTGTAAAATAAGCTGATAAGGTAACGGATTTTTATTGATTTTTGTTACTAAGGTTTCCCATACAATATTATTAAAGTTTGAAGAAGTTTAACCTGAAAACTTTATTTTCCTAAAAGCTAAGTAACAATATCCATCCCGGACACTGCTAATCTTAATACCTTATCTTTTTGGATAAAAATTATTTTGGACAGATATGCATTAATTATATTTTTATGTTCAAAGGCAAAAGAATTTCAATATGAAAATAAACCGCACAGAAGAATTTGATCTCGCATATAGTTTCGTAACCGAAACAAATCGGAATATCTTCCTCACCGGAAAAGCAGGAACCGGGAAAACAACTTTCCTTAAATATCTTCGTGCAAATTCAATAAAGAATACGCTTGTTGCTGCACCAACAGGTGTTGCGGCAATAAATGCCCAGGGCGTTACACTCCATTCTTTATTCCAGCTTCCACTTGGTTTAATTTTACCTTATTCGGATTCTTTTCAGTTAAGTAAAGACTCTTTTAAAAATCATCCGCTTCTTTCAAGAATTCATTACAGCAAAGAAAAAATTAACTTGCTGAGTAGTATGGAATTGCTTGTAATTGATGAAGCAAGTATGCTCTCCGCTTATATTGTAGATGCCATAGATATTATTCTTCGTTATATAAAACGCACGCCTGACCAGCCTTTTGGCGGAGTGCAGGTTTTATTTATTGGTGACCTGAATCAGCTTCCGCCTGTTGTTAAAAATAACGAATGGGAGATCCTGCAAGAATTTTATTCTTCAATCTTTTTCTTTGATAGTATCGTATTGCGTGACAACATACCTGTAATAATCGAGTTGAAAAATATTTATCGTCAAAAGGATTTTAAATTTATTGAGATACTTAACGGCATCCGCGATAACAACATATCAGAAGAAAACCTGAACTTATTAAGGTCGCGTCTCAAAAGAAATTTTATTCTGAAGGATGGCGAGGGATACATTACACTAACAACCCATAACTATCAGTCTGACGATATAAACAAAAGAAAATTAGAAAACCTGCCGACACGTTCATACAGTTTTGATGCTGAAATAAGCGGGGATTTTCCAGAGCATATATTGCCTGCTGAAAAAGAGTTAAAGCTTAAACTGGGTGCACAGGTAATGTTTCTGAAAAATGATACAGAAGGCAAACAATATTTTAACGGTAAAATCGGTACTGTAATAAAAGTTGATTGGGACAGCATCAGAGTTCGCTGTAAGGATGACAGTGATGAAATTGTTGTAAAGCAAGCTGAATGGCAAAACATCAGGTACAAAGCTGATCCTGAAACCCGTGAAATAACAGAAGAAGTACTGGGAACTTTTATTCAGTATCCATTAAGACTTGCCTGGGCTATTACTATTCATAAAAGTCAGGGATTAACTTTCGATAAAGTTATTATTGACGCCGGAAGAGCATTTGCATCCGGTCAGGTTTATGTTGCTTTGAGCAGATGCACTTCTTTAGAAGGACTCGTTCTTATCAGTCCAATAAACAGTAATTCACTCGCCTCACACAGGGAACTGAATGAATGGCAAAGTAAATACAGAGTTGAAGACATTCATCAGCAGTTCACTGAAGCGAGGGAAGAATTTATTCTGCAGGAGCTTCAAAATATTTTCACCTGGAAAAACTGGTATTATAAGCTTAAAGATTTAAATGAGTTTTTACAGGAAAATCAGGCAAATCTTCCACCGGGTGCAACTGTGTGGCTGAATAACCTGATGACTAAGCAAAAAGCGCTTTACGAAACTTCCGAGAAGTTTAAAGAAACTTTGATCCGACTCAGAAGTGAAAACCCTGATGCAGAAAGAAACATTCAACTGCAAAAAAGAATTAAAGACGCAGCGTATTATTTTTATAATGAAATAAATGCCTGGCGGAATTTATTCTTTAACCATCCTGTAAAAGTTCATACAAAAAAGCTGGCAAAGCCGGCTGACAGAATATTATCCGACATAAATATTCTGCTTTCAGAAATACTGAATGACATCAGTTATTGTAAAAGCGGATTCATCCTAAAGGATTATTTAAAGAATAAAAAATCCTTCAACACAGCCACTTCATTAAAAACTTTACCATTAATACAAAGCAGTTATGCAAAGGATAAAGCAGTAAAACCTGATACGGTTAAAGAAACAGTAAAGCTTTTGCGGCAAGGAAATAACCTTAGTCAAATAGCTGAGGAAAGAAATCTTGTTATCAGTACAATTGAAGGACATTTAGCCCGTGCAATAAAGCAGGGTGTAATTCGTATTGATGAGGTAATGCCGATTAGCGAGGCAAAAAAAATTGCCGAATATTTTCCTAAGAATTTGGAAGAGGTCAGATTAACTAATATAAAAGAAATTGCACCACCAGAAATAAGCTATGGGAAACTGAGAATAGTTTTGGCCTGGCTGGAATCAGAGAGAAGATAAATAAACAATTCAGACCATTAGTTAAAAATTCAATAACTCAATTCTTATGACATGTAGTAGTTACTTAATATCTTTAAACTCATTAGATTTAAATAGTGCATAATTAATATTAAAATATTGCTGATAATTTTTATGACTGATAATATAGTTGAAAAATTTATTGAAGGTATTTCTCCAGTAAGGGATAAAATTAAAGTGATGTATCTGTTTGGGTCCCGCTCGAGAGAAGACTGGAAACCGGATTCTGATTACGACATTCTGATAGTGCTTGAAAAAAAAGATCGTGAAATTATTAGTATCCTTTACGACTCCGTAATAGATGTGCTGATTTCTACCGGTAAACTGGTCTCGTTAAAAATTTTTTCGGAATCTGAATATAACCGCTTAAAATCTATACCAACACCTTTCATGAGTAATATATTAAAGGAAGGAATAAACATTGGATAAGACAACCAAAGAGTTAATAAAAAGCTATATTAAAAAAGCTGAGAACAAATTAAATGTTGCGAGAAGACTATTTAATTCCGGGGATTTTGAAGATTCTGTTTCCAGAGCCTATTATGCTGTATTTCATGCTTCACAAGGACTTCTTTTATCAGAGGGTCATAAAGCAGAATCGCACAAGGGAGTAGTAACATTATTCGGTTTATTATTTATAAAGACAGGTAAATTCAGAAAGGAGTTCGGTAAGTACTTGTCAAATCTTAAAGACAACAGGGAAAGCGGAGATTATGAGCTATTTTCATTCATAGATGAAGAAACAGCAAAGACTGCACTGAAAGAAGCAGAAGAATTTATTAACGAAGTTAATTCCTATTTAATAAAATCAGGTATTACGGCGTCTTAATATTCCAAAAATATAACTTACACGAGAAGGTTAATTGCGTTTAAGTTTAGCTAACAAAAAGTATCATTTAAATAAAAACCCCGAACGCAAAGCGAACGGGGTTAAATAAAAGTTGGCGACTACCTACTCTCCCACACACCTGCGCATGCAGTACCATCGGCGTACTGGGTCTTAACTTCTCTGTTCGGAATGGGAAGAGGTGTATCACCCAGGCTATAGTCACCAAAATCTAACAAAAAAAGAAGATTGAAAGAGCAGAGCTTGTTGAGAACGCAACACATAACCTGTTTATAAAAATAAATGGTTAAGTCGCACGACTTATTAGTACTGCTCGGCTAAATATATTACTATACTTACACCTGCAGCCTATCAACCTCGTAATCTCCGAGGAGTCTTAAGTTACTTACGTAAGGGATACCCAATCTTGAAGCGTGCTTCGCGCTTAGATGCTTTCAGCGCTTATCACAACCGTACATAGCTACCCAACGATGCCACTGGCGTGACAATTGGTACACTAGAGGTACGTTCACTTCGGTCCTCTCGTACTAGAAGCGACCCTTCTCAAGTATCCTGCGCCCGCATAGGATAGGGACCGAACTGTCTCACGACGTTCTGAACCCAGCTCACGTACCGCTTTAATTGGCGAACAGCCAAACCCTTGGGACCTTCTTCAGCCCCAGGATGCGATGAGCCGACATCG
>Ga0209498_1002326_pt1 | contig 11508 bp, 13 predicted proteins | sample WalLakDeSediment_FD_184131 | JGI IMG/M metagenome (GOLD analysis project Ga0209498, IMG submission 184131) | Lake sediment microbial communities from Walker lake, Nevada to study Microbial Dark Matter (Phase II) - Walker Lake 11/02/13 Deep... | ecosystem: Environmental > Aquatic > Freshwater >...
GTGAATGGGTTCATTGTGCCTTTTCGTGATCCTCAAAGCCTGGCTGAAAAAGTGAATTTCCTTTTCCAGAATAAAGCGCTGGCTTGGGAGTTTGGTAAAAAAAACACAACATTGATCAAAAATAATTACACCATTCAACATAGTACAGCGAGAATGATCGAAAATTTTCAGCAGATCGCTTAAATTGGAAAGAATTTATTTGTGTCATTAATCGACATCCATAAAAAAGAGCAACAGAAAACAGCGCGTCTTGGCTATCTCAAAGTTAGATATCTGATCTAAATAAATAAGCTTTGGTATTTGTTATAACGTCATTAACCGAAGGAAGCTCTCATGCATCCTTAGAAGCCATGTCGAGCGGCCTTCCGATAGTATGTACCGTAGAAGGAAGTGGTGAATATGTTTCTGATGGAATTAATGGCTATATTATTCCATTTAAAGATTCTGATAGATTGGCAGAGAAAGTTAACTATTTAATCGAACATAGAGACATTGCTTACGATATTGGCAGAATAAATCGGAAAAAGGTTGAAGCAGAATTGACATTGCCAATGATTGCCTCTCAGATTGAAAACATTTATAATGAGTTGGCAAATAATTATTAACAGTGAGCAAAAAATATGCGAAACAAACTTCAGAAAATTCAGGCAAATTGGCATCGACTTGGACTTGATGACCCGTTTTGGGCAGTATTATCTGATCCGAAAAAGCGAGGGAATAAATGGGAGAGGAATGAATTTTTCCTAACTGGTGAAGTTGAGATTCAGAATCTTTTAGATAAGATCAAGGGTCTTAATATATCAATTAGCAAGCAAAGAGCTCTGGATTTTGGATGTGGAGTTGGACGCTTGAGTCGTGCCCTTTCAAATTACTTTGATGAAGTTATTGGAGTAGATATAGCACCTTCCATGATTCAATTTGCAAAAAAATTAAATAAGGATAGAGGTAATTGTGCATTTATACTAAATGGATCTCAAGATCTGAAATTTATAGAAGATGGTAGTATTAATTTGATTTACTCAAGCGTTACTCTTCAGCACATTCATCCGAAAGTTACTTGTAGTTATATTAAAGAATTTATTAGAGTTCTTAGCTCTGAAGGACTGGCTGTATTTACACTTCCCAGCAGAAACGATTGGACAGGTAGAGGTATTCTTTTCAGATTTTTTCCTGTTTTTTTATTTAGTTATCTTCATCGACTTAAATACAAATGCTCTGCATCAATGGAAGTACACTCAATCCCATACCATAAGGTTAAGAAGTTAATACAATCTTCTGGAGGTGTTTTGGTGGCTGCTTACTGTAACAATGATGCTGGTAAAGGGTGGATAAGTTATAAATATTTCGTTCAACAACATAACGCTTCTGCAATGTTTTTTAAAAATAAAATGCAATATTCATAATTCTAATAGTGTTTTTTAATAGGGAAAATTGAGATGAATTGGACTGGTAAGCAAATACTAATAACAGGTGCAAGTGGCTTCATCGGAAGTCACCTGACCGAAAAGCTTGTTAATCTCGGGGCAAAAATCCGATCATTGGTCCATTATAACTCACGAAACGATTGGGGACACATCGATAGATTGCCGCAAATGATTCAGCAGGAACTGGAAATTATTTGGGGTGATATTCAGGATCCGTATACGATTCAAAAGGCTGTGCCCGGGTGTGAGATTGTGTTTCATCTGGCGGCGCTGATCGCAATTCCCTATTCCTATCGCGCTCCGGCATCCTATGTCGAAACGAATGTCAAAGGAACGCTGAACATCATGCAAGCTTGTTTGAGCGAAGGGGTCGCGAAAGTGATCCATACCTCCGCCAGCGAAGTGTATGGCACAGCCATTTACACGCCGATTGATGAAAATCATCCGTTGCAGGCGCAATCCCCTTATTATGCCAGCAAGATCGGCGCGGGCAGTCATTCCGACAATTATCACTCAGGCGTTAGTAAAAGATGAGGTATCATTGGGCGCCCTGGTTCTTGTTCGTGATATGAATTTCTTGAAAGATACCGTTAACGGATTTATTAAAATAACTGAATCTGCAAAATCAATTGGCGAGGTAATTAATATTGGCTCTGGTTAGGGTATTGCGATCGGTGATCTGGCAAACAAGATTTTCAAGCTAATGGGGAAGGAGGCCAGGATTGTGACGGATGAAAGTCTCGCTTCCGTCCCCCAAAAAGCGAAGTGTTTAAATTGATATGTGATTATCGTAAGGCAGAGAAATTGGTGGAGTGGGCGCCGCAGTTTACGCTCGATCAGGGATTAGCAGAAACGATTGAGTAGATCCGAATTAACCTGGATTTGTATAAAGCAGAACTTTACAATTTGTAAGAGGAAAATTATGCAGGCAGTTATTTTAGCAGGTGGAAAGGGCACGCGTCTCAAACCTTACACCACCATACTTCCGAAGCCGTTGATGCCGATCAATGAAAAGCCCATTCTCGAAATCGTTATTCTTCAGTTGAAGAAACATGGCTTTGAAAATATTATTATCGCCGTCGGTCATTTAGCGTAATTGATCGAAGCCTATTTCAGGGATGGCAGCAGATGGGGTGTTCATATTTGCTACTCTCGTGAAGACAAGCCGCCGGGCACTGCCGGTCCGCTCACGTTAATTGAAAACCTCGAAGATACGTTCCTGATGATTAATGGCGATATTTTGACGGATTTTAATTACAGCGATCTGATGACGTTTCATAAAAACTATAATGGACAAATAACTATTGCTACGTATGATTAAGAAGTGAAAATCGATCTTGGTATTTTGAAGACAAATTTTAACCACGAAATTTATGAATAAATTGAAAAGCCCACGTTAGTCTATCAAGTAAGCATGGGCATTTACATCGTTGAAAAAGGCATCTTAAAATTCATACCAAAAGATGAATATTATGATTTGCCTGAGCTAATTATGCTTTTAATTAAGAACGAGATCAAAGCATTAAGTTATCCATTTAAAAATTATTGGCGGGATATTGGCAGAAAAGATAATTACGAACTGGCGCTTGAGGAGTATGCAAATTTCAAAATCGATTCACTTTTTTTAATTGATTGAGCAGCTTTGAGATTATGAAAGAAAAACAAAATTCACATAAGAATCATGGATTGAAGATCTTTAATATTCTCTGTATATTTTTTGTTATCATTGGTTTGATTTTAATTATCTATAAAAATAAAGACAACTTTAGTCAATATAAAGATGTTTTAATTAATATAAATTATGCTACCATGTTAATCGTTCTTCTTTTGACGATGATCGCTATAATTTTTCGAAATTGGAGCTGGTACTATCTACTTTTGCCGGTTAAAAAAGAATTATCATTTATGAATCTGTTCCGAATTTCAATCAATGCATTGGTAGCCGATTTTACAGTGCCCGGTAAATTAGGTGTCCCCGTTAAAGCAATTCTATTGAAAAAAACAGAAAATATTGAAGCCGGAAATTCGTTGCCGTCAATTTTTGGTGAAATATTTATCGAGCATTCATCGGCAATACTTATTACGGTCATCAGCGTTATCATCGGCGGTCATCTATCCAAATTTTTTAGTGTGATCAAAGGAATCGTCAACGCACATAATGTGTTGCAGTATATTTTATTTTCTGTCGCTTTGCTCTTCGTGCTCATACTGATAGGATTTATTTTTAAGAAGAAGCTAAAAGCAATGAATTTTTTTCAAAACTTCATGCAGACAGTTCATATTACAAAAAAAAGAAAGGATTGTTTGTTTTTTAGTTATTTGATTACTATTGTCAATTTGATTGTTAGTTATTATGTTGTCTGGTTAGTTTTTCGCACACTGGGGCATCCGGAGATAGAATTAACTTTTATCATATTTGCAGGTACAATTACCAATTTATTAAGTCTTATTTCACCAATTCCTGGGGGAATCGGGGTTAAGGAAATTACTATCTATGGATTATATGATCTCTATTTTGAATTAGGCGGCATTGCATTCTTGTCTCTTTTAATTTTGCGATTGGTGACTTACTTATCTTTATTTTTATCGTTTTTTATTGAACGTGCGCTAACAGGACTATCTTCAATAAAAAAGAGCAAAGCATGTATTCTCACTCCGTAGGTATTACTAAGATGCTTACCAGTGATTTTATTCCAGTTGTTTAAAAAAACAAAACATTGATAATTGAATTATCGCAAGTGCTAGGAAGGATATGAATATCAACGGGACAAATCAAAAAATACCATATCGTTATTTGCTTTGGGGTGGTATTGGTTTATATATCGCCGGGATTAGTTATTTGAGCATTTTACGAATGGAAAGTTTTTCGGCAAATGTCTATGATTTAGGAATCATGATTCAGACCGTATGGAATACCAGCAATGGTTGGATTTTACAAGAGAGTGTAAATATGGGCGTCCCAATGATGAGGTTCTGGATGGCACACTGGGAGTTCATCTACATTCCAATCGCATTCATTTACAAAATATTTCCATCGCCTTATACAATACTAATTCTTCAGACTCTTGTTGTATCATCAGGTGCTTTGCCTATCTACTGGTTAGCGAAAGAGAGGCTTAATAACGAGCGAATTGCCCTTATATTTTCAAGTGGATACTTATTATATCCTGCTATTCAAAATGCGAATCTAAATGATATTCACGGGGTTACATTTGCAGCGCCATTTTTAATGTTTGCATTTTACTATTTGCAAAAACGAAAAATCAGTTTGTTTGCAATCTTTGCCGGATTAGCCATTATCTCCAGGGAGGATTCTGCCCTAATTTTGTTTATGATGGGATTGTACGCGGCTTTTATTCTGAAAGAGAAAAAGTTAGGGGCGATTGTTGCATTAACTGGGTTCCTTTGGTTTTTTGTCTGGTACGAGCGAATGGCAATTCGTTCCATGTTGGGTTTGCCCGCCTTTGCCATTATGGAAGGCGCAGAGGCTCATTGGGATCATTTAAGCAACGTAGCACATGACCCGTTTTATCTATTCACCTTTTTAGCTAAGAAACACAACATTCGATATTTTTTTTATATTTTCGGACCTGTGGCGCTACTAAGTTTTTTCAGTTTAAAGACTTTGCTCATCGCAACACCCATATTCGTAATTAATTTATTGAGTAGTTATTATTATACCCATGATGTGGAGCATCATTATAGCGCCACCATTGCCCCGTTCATATATGTCTCGGCTATCTATGGGGCTCAAAATTTATTAGGCTATTTCAAAGACAAAAGCAAAATTAAAAGCCGACTGACTTATCTTTCGATTGTCGTTTTTTTGTGTGCGTTGGTTTTCTTCTTCCTGAAATCGAATGTGTTCGATGTTAAAAAATGGCAGATTACCGATCATCATCGGATAATTAAAAGAGTGATGACACAGATTCCGCAAGAGGCATCGCTCTCTGCAGAACTTAAACTGGCAGTTCACACCGCCGAGCGGCATGAGCTTTACGTCTTCAATGATAATGTGGACAAGGTGGATTACATTCTATATGACTTTTATTCACCAACCGTTAATTTAGTTGACAGAAAAACTTTTCATTTGCCGTTTTTTTGGCCTGATAATGATTCTATTCGGAAAGTTTTATGGGATTCAAGCTACGGTGTTATCGAATACCAGGATGGAGTTTGTTTGCTCAAAAAAGGCGCTGCGTATCAGGATGGATTAAAAAAAATTACTCTAGCATCCGCGGACGAAATTATCAATCATTTAAATATCGAAATTGCTCCCAACATCTATTGTTCAGGATATAATCTACATGAGGTGCTTGAATATTATTACGCGCTTGAGCGATTGGGAGGCATATACTGGAAAAAAGCGCTTCATGTGACACTCTACTGGAAATCGTTGATTGATAATCCTGAGAATTTTGAATTGCTATTTAAAATCCAGAATGGTAATCAGGAAATGTTCAGACAACACGTCCCGGTATTTGGCTTGTACCCTTCATCAAAATGGAAAGCAAATGAATTCATTCGAGATGAAGTTTTCTGGGAGCTTCCGGATACGATGACGCCCGGGATTTATCAAATAGCAATTAACATGTCTTCCAATAACGAAAGCAAGAATTTTATTCCGCTGTTTTATTTTGAAATTAAGTGAGAGAGAAATTATAAATTTTTAGTCATGGAGATAGAATGAGCATTTGGAAAATACCTCTTTTGGGCAGCGATTTTGGTGATGAAGAAATTGCTGCAGCCACAAAAGTATTGACGTCAAAATGGCTAACGATGGGCGAAATTACCAGCAAACAATAGTCGGCGGAAAGAATTAGTTGATTATTATCGCTCACAGCTTACTAATGTGGAGGGCATAATGGCTCCTTTTAAAAATTACTGCGGGACTTCCGCCTTTTATATTTTCCCGATCCTTATAAATCCTAAAATCGATCGAGTAAAATTAATGGCATTTTTAAAAGGGTACGATATTCAGACGAGTATTCGCCATCCGCCAGTACATCTTTTCAGCTACCATAAAAAATATTTTCGCGATTGTGCCCAATTGCCAGTAACCGATGAGTTAGCTAAAAGACAGGTCACCCTAAAAAGGCAAATTTTACATGGAAACGTACAATAGAGTGAGTAACAGGGCAAAATTTTGACAACTCGCTGCAAGACGAGAAGGATCAAATTTTCGGGCAAAATCTAAACAATTCAATCGAGAATTTTTATTGGGGTGAGTGTAAAACCGCTTATTTGAAGGTTTAATTTTTTTGAAAAGCAAGTACATCGAATATAAGGGATTGGATTCACACTGGCATAAACAGGAAATCAAACAATATTTTCCTTTTAACTTGGGGGATCAGAAAGCTTAAAAAAACATTATCTCCGACCAATAAAATAATCAGCAAGTTCTATGTTTATACCTGAATCCAGAAATATTCTCAATTTTATTCCATTGACGCTCCATGAGCTACTGAATGACAAATAAATTAAAATAGAATTTTCTGGTTCATTTTAAAGGATAATGATTTTTGATGAAATGATTTGATTTGGATAACGATGATTTTTGTCACTTGTATATTGAAAAAACGATGTATGTATTAACAAATGAAAAAGTAGATTATATGAGAATTGCAATAATGGGAATACGGGGTATCCCTGCAAATTATGGTGGTTTTGAAACGTTTGCCGAAGAGCTAAGCACGAGATTGGTTCAAAAGGGACACCACGTGACTGTTTATGGAAGGTCGAATACGATTCATTACAAAGAAAGATTTTACAAAGGTGTTGAGTTGATCATACTGCCAACAATCAGTCACAAATATTTCGACACCGTCGCCCATACTTTTCTGTGTGTGTTTCATGCGTTGGCAAAAAAATTTGATATTGTCTTAATTTGTAACAGTGCCAATGCAATTTTTTCATTTATTCCGAGATTGAGCGGGAAAAAGGTTGCATTAAACGTTGACGGACTTGAGTGGCAGCGCCATAAATGGAACATCGCGGGGCAATTATTTTATCGCGTTTCTGAATGTTTGGCATCAATTTTGCCGAGTCAAGTCGTCACGGATTCAACTTTTATACGCGAATATTATTTAAAACGATTTAAAAAGTTTTCAACGTATATCCCGTATGGTGCCCCAACACAAAAAGTGCTGACTACTGAAATTCTGAAAAAATTCAATGTAAAGCCGAAACGCTACATTTTATATGTCAGCCGATTGGAACCGGAAAACAATGCTCACCTTGTTGTGAAAGCATTCGAAAAAGTAAAAACCGATTTAAATTTAATCATTGTCGGAGATGCACCTTATAATTCCACTTATATTCAGAATATAAAGAAAACAAAGGATTCCCGCATCATATTTACTGGCTATGTTTTTGGGAAGGGATATAAAGAATTTCAATCTAATGCATATTGTTATGTTCAGGCAACTGAAGTTGGCGGAACACACCCGGCATTGCTTGAGGCCATGGGATATGGCAACTGCGTGTTGGCCAATAAAGTGCCAGAACACATTGAGGTGCTGCGGGACTCTGGCTTATATTACAAAAAAAATGATATCGACGAGTTACAGCGACAATTGCAATATATTGTAGATCATCCGGAAATCGTTGACATCTATCGTGAAAGAGCGAAGAAACGTATCGAGTCCGCCTATACATGGGAAAAAATCACATATCAATATGAACAACTTTTTTATGCAATGTCAGACCGGCATCGTCGCGAAGGAAGAGAGATAAAGTAAATGAATAGTTACTTGATAAATATTATTCATAAATCCAGATGGTTGGAAAAGAAAGAGTATCTGATTTTGCTTATGCTCTTTTGTGGAGCTATCGCGTTTCGGCTTGTGTTAATGATAAATACCTATGCTGTTGGTTTCGATGAAGTGAATTATTTAAAGTTAGCAGCCGACGCCAGGCTTAATGGAATAAAGTATGTTTTACACCCATACTGGCCACCATTTTTACCAATTATTGTGGCGCTATTTTCCTATATAATACCGAATTTTGAGATAGCGGGTCGATTTTCGTCTATTTTAATCAATGCTGTTCTGATTTTTCCTTGTTACGTTTTTGTCAAAAAACACATCGATCGCCGTACTGCTTATCTGGTCGCTTCATTAGTCGCATTTTATAGCATGTATGCCGGATATAGTGTGCATGTTGAAACAGAAGCTATATATACGATGTTAGCAATAAGCGGGATTTTCCTTGGCTGGTCTGCTCTCAATCAAAGGAAACCAGTTAAGTCATTTTTGGTGGGCATTCTATTTGGGGGGGCATACCTGACACGACCGGAGGGAATTGGATTCTTGATAGTTTTCATTGGCTTGACGTTTCTTATCGCTCTTTGTCATTTTATCAAAAAGAGTAACTATCGAAGTTATGTCCCGGTTATGCTATTTGTATTGGTCGGATTCACGATCACAGCATTTCCATACCTGAATTATCTCCGCAAAGAAACAGGCGGCTGGACCCTAAGTGCTAAAGGACTATCCAATCAATTGGGTGAGATGTACCTGAGGAAAAAAGCTATAGATGAACCGCATCCATTTCATGTGCTGCGAGACAATAATACCCGGTTAATTGAAGATGAAATTTATCACATTGGCAATTTTATTGCAAATATGAAGCATGAAACGCAATTACAAAACAGGGTCTCCTTTTTGGCGATATTAAAAAAAATAGGGTGGCAAAATTATCAGATAATTACGAAAGAATTTTTAAAAGTATTTTCCCTGCCGACACTGATAATAATTGTGCTTGGACTTTTTTCAGTCCCCTGGTCTAGGAAAAATGTGCTTGTTGATGGATACCTTCTCAGCTACTTATTGTTTTTCTGGTTTCTATTAATACCGAGTTTTCACATTACAATCCGTTACTTCATACCCTTGGTGCCTATTGCATTCATCTGGCTGGTGAAAGGCGGATTTCAGATGCATAATTGGCTAAAGGTAACACTTGCCAACATAACTGAGATACACTGGACTTCGGGATTGTTGTCAAAGCTGAGTGCAGTCATTGTAATAATTGTTATCTGTGGGGGAGCAATCCTACCAGATTTTGCCAAACACATGAAACGTAGTATTGATTCCATTGAGGAATGGAGTCCGGCTATCGAACAAAAAAAAGCGGGAATATGGCTTAAGAGAAATGGGGTAAAAAGTCCTATTGTCATGGCGTACAACCATGCGGTCAGTTTTTATGCCGGCAATTTTAAAATAGCTGAGTCCGTAGAAATTCCAAAAAATGAAGCAGGCCCATTGATTGAGTATGCAAAACATCGCAAGGTAAATTATATAGTTTTAAATACTCGTTACCAGCATCGTCACCCATTGATTTCACATTTGTATCAGGGTAGGGAAATACCAATAGAATTAAAACAGATATATTATGATCGGGAGCGCAATGGATTGGAAACACGTATTTACAAGGTTCTTAATTGAAGCGATTTATTAGAAATGGTTGCAGAATTTTGGAATAATATTTGCAAAGTTATAGCTGGATATTTAAAAGAAGCATCTGTAAAAGAATTGATGGATACCGAAGGAATCTTTAAGTCATGCAAAAAATATTGGCGATAATCCCAGCTTTCAATGAGGAGAAGAACATCCGTAATGTTATCACTGATGTCAGGAAAAGTGGTTTTCCTGTGGATCTGGTTGTTATTGATGATGGGTCTATTGATAATACGGCTAATAACGCACAAAAAGATGGTGCGATTGTCATTTCCCTCCCGTTTAATCTTGGCATTGGTGGAGCTGTTCAAACTGGATTCAAATACGCTTATGAAAATGATTACGATATTGCAATTCAATTTGATGGTGATGGCCAGCATAAGGCTAGCGAGATTGGGAAGCTGATTGAAAATGTTGTAAATAACGCATGCGACGTAGCGATTGGATCGCGATTCCTGAATAATAATGGATATCGAACACCAATGGCTCGAAAACTTGGTATTCGGATATTTTCGTTTATCAATACGCTTATAGTTGGACAACGAATAACTGATAATACATCCGGTTTTCGAGCTTATAATCGGAAAGCAATTAAATTTTTGTCACGTAACTATCCTGTGGATTATCCTGAGGTCGAAGCGATTATTCTGCTTAATAAAAATCGATTTCGGATTCTTGAAGTACCTGTACTTATGCAACAACGTCTATATGGAAATTCATCTATAAATACATTAAAGGCGATTTACTATATGATTAAAGTCACCTTGTCGATTTTGATCGGGGTGTTACGAGAGCGAGAGAGGATTGATTAATATGAACCATCGAATCGAAATATTTGCTATTATTGGATGCCTGTTTCTTTGTTTTTTGATATTGGAGTTGATACGGAAAAAAAAGTTGATGGAGAAATATGCGCTCCTGTGGTTTGCTTCAGCAATTTTCTTAACTACGTTTGCAGTATGGCGCAATTTATTGGAGAAGTTAGCAGCATTATTGGGGGTGTATTATGCACCGTCTGCTTTATTTCTAATCGTTCTTTTTTGCGGTTTGGTGCTGGTGCTCCATTTTACGATTGTCATTTCAAGGCTCTCTGAGCAAAATAAAACACTTGCTCAAACGGTGGCGCTTTTGAAACAACAAGTAGATTTGCTTTCGAATAAGGATTGATTGAATCGCTATGAGAATTGAATTGGATGGAAGACGGGTAATAGCGTCCGTTCTTACAATTGGTGTGCTGGTGCGGCTGCTGGTTATCCTTTTGTTCCCCAAGCTGGGAAATCCGGAGATTATGGATTCCCAGGCGTACGATGAAATCGCTATGAACATCGTTAAAGGCAAAGGTTTTTACCTCTATGGTATTCCAACAGCGTTTGTCGCGCCGCTATACCCATTTTTTCTCGCTGGTATTTACATGGTGTTTGGGCATTCGTTTCTCATCGCAAAACTGTTTAATGTTCTACTTGCGACCGGTATGATCCTTTTAATTTATTTAATTGCTTGTGAATTATTCAATAAATCAGTTGGAACAATTGCAGCGGGAATTATCGCAGTTCACCCGGAGCTTGTCGCTATAACAGCGTTTCTATATACAGAGTCATTGAATACATTTTTACTAGTTTTCTTTTTAT
>Ga0209498_1002327_pt1 | contig 11506 bp, 8 predicted proteins | sample WalLakDeSediment_FD_184131 | JGI IMG/M metagenome (GOLD analysis project Ga0209498, IMG submission 184131) | Lake sediment microbial communities from Walker lake, Nevada to study Microbial Dark Matter (Phase II) - Walker Lake 11/02/13 Deep... | ecosystem: Environmental > Aquatic > Freshwater >...
GGATGATTTGTTGATTGTCGGGGCGGCCAGATTTATCTACGATGAATCTGGCGTGGTATTTTAAGGTTACCTGCTTTCGATGAGGTGCAATAGGTAATTCAGACTCTGCTAGTCGGGGCGGCCAGATTTGAACTGGCGACCTTGGCGCCAACGGCGCCACGCGCTAAACACGACCACTTCTCAGTCGGGGCGGCCAGATTTGAACTGGCGACCTCCTGGTCCCAAACCAGGCGCGCTAACCGGACTACGCTACGCCCCGAGATAACTTATTAAACCGCAAAATTCCTGGAAAAAATCATCAATCATTTCAAGATATATAATTTACTAAACATTGATACATTAATCAAGCATCCGAATTGTCTCAATAAAAATCTAAATGAAATGATATCTCTAGGTGGCAATATTCTGATTTGCATCTGCTATCAGAAAGATGATAACGATATGAATGTCCGGAAGTGTCCCCCTTGCCGGATAAAGATTCTTAGGGGGCTTTATGTTAGACCATAAATTTTACATATTCTTAATTTACATGAGAAATAAAGAAACTACAATAACCAAATAGTAACCATCTCAGAACCATTCCCACTGACGTACAGGATATCCCTGCCGGAGCTTTCTGGCTATCCGGTAAGAATCGATGAAACCAATCAACCAAATGCCTACGGCTATATGCGGTATAATTAACACTCCGGTAACGAGTGCAACCATAAACATAGCAACACCTTTTGTAATCTGGCCGACATACGTCTGCCCCAGGCCGATCAACAGAAAACTTAACAAAAACGCGAGAAACGGACTTCGGACTTTCGCGGTGGGATATACCATCTCCCTGGTTTCCGGTACGGTAAATGAGATCTGGCCATAATAAGATGTATTGCCGGTAAAAAACAGTTTCCTCCCGCAAGAGGTGCAATATGAGTTTTCAGAGGGTATTTCCGAACCGCAGCGAGTACAAAACATTCAAATATCTATTTAAAATTTACAAATCGGTTGTTTACAATAGTACAGTCGCAATTTCTATTCCAAATTATGTAACCGTAACCATTTAATTTATAGAGGAGAAAATATGCCGAATAACAGTCAAATTTGATTAAAATAAATTAATGCAGTGACAATATTTTCATTGGTTAAACGCTTATGATGCAAATATTACAATAATCCGGTAATAATTACTACCATTTCATGAACGGAAATTACACATCCAATTTAAAGGTAATTTTTACCGGATTGCGGGTGCGAAATAATAGCTGAATGAAAGTTTGAGTTTTGCAGATCCGATTTAAAATAAATAACGGCACTTATGTTTTTTATAACTGTGTGAAAACTTACTATTTATTTAGGTTTTCTAAAGTGCAAATACAACTGGTCGATCACTTTGAATCCCAATTTTAGTGCGAGTTTTATCGAAGCGGGGTTTGATTCTTCCGCTCCCCAGACCGGACGCTTTCCCTTTTTGTTCATAAAATTAATCATATAGGTTGCAGTCTGAGCGGCATAACCTTTATTACGATATTCTGCGAGAGTATCGATCGAAATATCCCAAAGCGTTTCGGTGTCAGCTGCTACATAGCAAAACGAGACGGGGATACCATCGACAAACAAAGCCGCAATAGGCGAACGCCGTTTTGCATCCATCAATTCGCTTTTGAGTTCATCCGGTACATGTTGAGCCGAAGATATCTCATCTGCATCCAGAAATCGAACACTGTATACATCCGTTGTTATCCTATGCGCTCTATGAGGTAATATATGTATAGTAACCGGGGATAGCTCCCAGCCCGGGACGATATTTTCGATATACCGGTAGTTGTCAACTGAAGTAAGAATCCGAAGCTGCTCACCTCCTGCCTCAATCGCACGCAACACGAGATCGGCATCGGGTTCTCCGATAATACACGTTAACCCGTTCGTCGGATGCTGGATGATGGATGCAGATGTTTCGAGTCCATCGCGTGCATAAACGCGTCCATCTCCGGTTAATATAATCCATCGCGCATATATCCAACGGGGGATATCCGGTAATTCCTGTATTATTTTTCTACCCCGGATACCCAATCTATAACATTCCCATCTGAAGAATGAATAACATATCTTTTGGCACTCTCGATATTTCCGTCTGTCAATATAGTATCGTTGTTAAAACCGTAGTGTAAACACCGTTTCCTGATCTGCTTTCGAACTGACGCTGATCGCCCCTCCGTGCAATCGCATGATCTGACGGGAAAGACTCAGACCAATCCCCGAGCCTGTTTCTTTAGTGGTAAAGAACGGGATAAATATTTTATCGATTGCCTCCGGTTCTATTCCCGGCCCGTTATCTCTGACCTGAATTACGACACGTCCCTGACTGTCCAACCATGCGGATAGTTCGATCTTTCGGTCAGATTTAGTCATCAATGCTTCGATGCTGTTCTTGACCAGATTAATCAGAACCTGTTCGATCAGCTCCGGGTCGGCGGTAACCTCAAGTTTTTTCGGCTCAACCGATGTCTTTAATGAGACGTCGTTTTCGTTAATCTGGGTTTTGAGAAGTCTCACCACACTATGAAAGATATCTTTCACAGCAATAATCTGAAATGCCGGTTTCGGTATACGTGTCAGGTTACGGTAGGCCTGAACAAAATGAAGTAAACCCTCGCTTCGCTTTTCAATAGTTTGAAATGCATCCCGAATATCTTCGATCGATTCCTCAGTCACGTCATTTTGAACCAGGGAACAACCGGTTGATGCAAGCGATGCAATAGGAGTAACGGAATTCATAATTTCGTGCGTCAGGACGCGGATTAATTTCTGCCATGCTTCCATTTCTTTTTCTTCGAGTTCACGACCGATATTCTGCAATGATACAATCGTGTATTTCTCACCGCCGAGTTTGAACACGGTGGCATACACCGCAAGGTGAAATATATCATCTTTTGTCTCGATCTTGACAATCCTTTTTCCGCCGTCACGCATCTCGATAACCGCAGCACCGAGAGGTTTGTTTATCTCTTCAAGTGATTCAATGGTCCGGAGTGAGATTTCGGACGTACTATTCCTTTTCGTGGAAATCAATGTCCGTAAAAGTTTCTTCGCGGCATTGTTCATGAGATCCACTTCTCCGTTTTTTCGAAATGCTATCAAACCAATGCCGATGTGCTGCACCACCGCCTGCAAATACCAGTAATGCTCCTCCTTCCCGGAGCGCTGTTCCCGGATAAAGGTCATAACCTCATTGAAGGCAGTGTGCAATTCTTCGAACGACTTACCCGATATTTTCGGTGTGAACGTTTGTGAGTAGTCACCGTGCCGGATTGCAAGCAGAAAACGTGACAGCTCGCGGTTTGTTTGATCCACATACCGGACTAATCCGTATACTTGCAGGATAATCCCCAAACCTACTATAAAAGAGGTGGCATAGAAATCGGTTTTGAATATAAGAAAGAACAATAACAGCACGGATGCACTGATGAGTGAGACGCGAATGATAATCTGAAGCCGAAACAGTCGATAGATCATTGTACATCGGTTGCTTTGATGACGATCATTGTCATATCGTCGTGCTGCTCGTTCGTCCCGATAAACGAGGAGACATCTTCGATGATATTATTTATAAGGTCTTGCGGTTCTCTTGAATCATTGGAGCGTATTACCTCTTCGAGTCTGGATACCCCGTATTCATTTCGACCGGTATTCTGTGCTTCGGTAAAACCGTCGGTATAGAATACAACAAGATCGTCCCGGTTCATCGATATTGTTTCTTCCTGAAGTGTACTCCCGAATATATCGCCCCGTTCGAGTCCGAGCCCGATACCATCGGGCCGGAGATGAAAATTCTTTCCGGATGTTGATTCACGATAGATTGCTGTATTGTGTCCTGCCCGTGTGCAGATTAACGTCCGGTTCTTTGAATCCAAAACTGCAAAAAACATCGTTACAAAAAACTTCTCGGAGATTGTGTTGTAGAGTAAATTATTGACCCGGATCAGCACCTCTTTCGGTGAACAGGTATACAGCATTTGTGATTGTATCATGCCTTTGGTGAGCGTCATATAAAAAGCAGAAGGTATTCCTTTCCCCGATACATCGGCAATAACGATACCTAATTTATCATCCGGCATGGGAATAAAATCGTAGTAGTCACCGCCTACTTCTTTTGCGGGCAGACAAATTCCGGCGATTTGGTAACCGGGGATCCGTGGATTTTTATCCGGTAACAGAGATTTCTGAATGGAGCGGGCGATCTCGAGTTCTTTTGTCATCCGCTCGCGTTCGAGTTCATTCTGAATATTGTGAAGAGCAACCAGAGTATATTTTGTTTCACCAAGTTTATATTCAGTCGCATTCGCAGCGAGCGTGGCCTTGGAATTATTTATAATTGAATGAATGAGTTTCGTTTCCCCTGCCTGCAGGTGCAACAAGAGATCACCTGTTTTTCTGCCTGCATTATTTAATTTAGCAATGTTTTTAATATTCGGGGCATTGAGTAGTATTTTAGCCGATTCATTGATCAAAACGATATTACCGTTTGAGTCGAAGGAAATAAGTCCGGTACCGACATGCTGCACGACTGTTTGAAGAAACTGTAAACTCTGCTCCCTCTCCGACCGCACCCGTATAAATTGCGCGGTAAAATCGGAAAATGTTTTTTGTAGTTGCTCGAACGAGGGCCCGACTTTCAGTCCGGCAAATGATGTGGCATAATCTTCATATTTCATTGCCTGCAAAAACCGGTTCAGTTCTCTGTTGGTTGTCTCGACATATCTTATAAGATACACGATTTGAAATACTATAACTGCACCTATCAGAAATAACGTCGCCACGAAATCGGTTTTGAAGTAGAGGTACAATACAATAAATACGGTAACTCCAAGCGAGAGCACCTGCATTGTAACATGTATTCTGAATTTATTGTAGGCCATACTTTTCAAGTCTGCGGTATAGGGAGGCGCGTGTTAATCCAAGTTCTTTCGCCGCCTTGCTGATATTCCCTTCGTGTTTATCTATTGCTTTCAGTATCGTGATTTTCTCGACATCATCAAGTTTAAAGGATTCAGCATGTGTACCGTATTCAGCGTGTTCGCTGCGCTGCAGTAAGAAGTCCTGCGGCTGAAGCACATCGGTATCACTCATGATTATAGCACGCTCGACGGCATGCTGAAGTTCCCTGATATTTCCTGGCCATGTATATTTTTCCAGTTTCTTGAGAACCACCGGGTCGCATCGTTTAATGTTCTTTCGATAACGTTGTGAATAGAGGGATATAAAATGTTCAACCAGGAGCGGTATATCTTCAACCCGTTCACGAAGCGGCGGAACGTGAATCTCGACCGTGTTGATCCGGTACAACAGATCCTGTCTGAATTTATTCTTATCGACCATTTCGTGTATGGGCATATTCGTTGCGCAAAGCAAACGGATATCGATCGGACGCGGCGTGTTCGAGCCGACCCGATACACCTGACGATTCTGTAATACTGTTAACAACTTCGATTGCTGTTGAATCGAAATATTCCCGATCTCATCAAGAAACAGCGTCCCTCCCGATGCGACCTCAAACCGACCGGGTTTGTCCTGCTTTGCATCGGTAAATGCGCCTTTTACGTGACCGAACATCTCGCTTTCAAACAATGTCCCGGTTATGGATCCCATATCGACGCTGATAAACACTTCGTTTACCCGTTCCGACTGCCGGTGGAGTGCCCGCGCCACAAGTTCTTTTCCGGTGCCGTTCTCGCCGATGATGAGAACATTTGCATCCGTCTTTGCAACTTTATCGATCATACCGAAGACTTCCTGCATTGCCGGCGACGTGCCGATCATATTGTGGAACGGCTGATCAAGATCGGCGCTGAGCTGCAGTTGACGCTGACGAAGCGAATCGATCTTTAATCTTGAACTACGCAATTTTAATGCCGCATTTACGGTTCCAAGCAACTTCTCATTTTGCCACGGCTTGGTAATGAAATCCATCGCTCCCTCTTTAATAGCGCGGACAGCCATCTCTATATCGCCGTATGCGGTTATAAGTATAACCACTGCCGAGGGATCGATCTCCATAATTTTATTCAGCCAGTGAAATCCCTCCTTTCCGCTTGTCGCATCGCGGGTATAGTTCATATCGAGTAAAATGACGTCGTATGACTCATTTGAAAGAAGGAAGGGAATCTTTTCGGGATTTTTTTCGGTGTGCACCGATGCGACGTGCTGCTTTAAAAACATCCGCGCTGCAGTGAGGACGTCTTCGTCGTCGTCGATGATAAGGAGTTTGCCGTGTTTTGTGGATGTAGTGCTTTTCATTATAGTCATGTGCCGATTTCAGAACAATACAAACAATTATAGCAATCTACATCAATATACGAAATCTAATTAAAAAAGTTGTCCGTTTCCGAACACCACTGTCCGGTAGCATTACACGAAATATTTTAAAACATCGAAAAGACGCTCGTTTTCAGAAATATTTATTTGGCCTGCTAATTGTAATATACAACGAGTAGTATATAATATAAAAATAATTCGTAATTCTAAATTCTTAACTCGTAATTCAAATAAATGGACCGAAAAATAGACAAAAAGAAGTGGACACCGAAGAAGATAGCGCTTATCGCGGTAGCAGGTCTTTTCATCTTTTTCACACTCTATACTTTAGTACTAAGGGATAGTGGATCTCGCCTTAATGTCGATCGCGACCGAATCACTATCTCGACCGTTCAGCTTGGAGAGTTCCTCGAGTTTATCCCCGTAAGCGGTACGGTCATCCCCCTTCGTACAATATACCTCGATGCGATTGAAGGCGGTCGTGTGCAAAAAATCCATATCGAAGACGGGAGTTTCATCGAAGAAGACGATACGATCCTCACGCTAACGAATAATACACTTCAGCTCGATGTCTTCAACCGCGAAGCCCAGATACTTGAGCAGATAAATAATCTGCAAAATACGAGGCTGAACTTACAGCAGCAGCGGCTCCAATTGCGTGACCGGGTACTCAACCACGAATACCAGATGGTGAATCGTAAACGAATGTATAATCAAAATAAGGAATTGTGGGCAAAAAATCTTATTTCAGAGCGGGAATATCTGGATTCGAAGGAGGCATACGAACAAACCGTCCGCCAGCTCGATCTGGTTTCGGAGACTCTTCGGCTCGATTCGCTGGCAACGGAAAACCAGCTTCGTCACATTGAATCATCACTCACAAGAATGATGACGAATCTTGAACTGGTACAACGAAGTCTTGACAATCTCGTGCTCACCGCTCCGGTAACCGGCCAGCTTACCTCGTTAAATGCCGAAATCGGTGAATCGAAAAGCCGGGGCGAGAGGTTGGGGCAAATTGATATCCTTGAAGGATTTCGCATCCGTGCCTCCATCGACGAGCATTACATTGCACGCATTAATATCGGTCAGCGGGGCGAATTCGATTTCGCCGGGGAAAGTTATTCTTTGGAGATCACCCGTGTCTATCCGCAGGTCCGTGAAGGCCGATTTGAAGTGGATATGGAGTTCACAGGTCGCGAACCCGACAACATACGTCGCGGACAAACATTGCGAATCAGACTTGCGCTCGGTGCACTTGAGGAAGCTACGCTCCTCCAGCGCGGCGGATTCTTTCAGAGAACCGGCGGTCAGTGGGTATATGTCGTCAGTGCATCCGGCGACCAGGCAATGAAAAGAAATATCCGGCTGGGAAGACAAAATCCTCAGTACTTCGAAATAATAGAAGGACTTGCGCCGGGCGAGCGGGTTATTACTTCGTCGTATGACGGGTTCGGGGATATAGACCGGTTGATGTTGAGGTGAAATGTGAGATGTGAAATGTGAAACGTCAAACGTGAAACGGGAAACGGTTGGCGAGAAATAACGTAATATGTAGAAACCCATAATTAAATAACAAAAAAAGTGGAGGATACAATGTTAAATCTCAATCACAAGAACCTCACGGTCTGGAAAGAAAGCATTGAATTTATAGCGAATATTTATCAGCTTACTCTATTGTTTCCGAAGGAGGAATTATATGGTTTAGTTTCTCAGTTACGAAGAGCTGCCGTCTCGATTGCGTCCAATTTAGCAGAGGGTGCCGCGAGATCCACCTTAAAAGAAAGAAAAAGATTCTATGAAATAGCCCGTTCCTCGTTAGTTGAAATTGATACACAACTTGAAATAGCATATAAACTGCAATATTGTGACGAGAAAAATTTGGAAAGTTTAAAAAACCGTATGAACCACATATTTGCAATGCTCTCAAATATGATCTCAAAAAAGTGAACCGACCGCAAACATCGTTTCACATTTGCCGTTTCACGTTTGCCTTTTGCCGTTTCACTAAATTTTATATGTAACGTAATAGTTTATTATTCGTATAACAATTAAAAAAGGGATTACAACTATGCTACGCACAGTCAACCTTAAAAAACTCTACACCACCGAAGAGGTGGAAACAACCGCTTTAAACAATGTAAACTTAGAAATCAACGAAGGCGAGTTCGTTTCTATCATGGGACCATCCGGATGCGGTAAATCGACATTGCTCAATATCCTCGGGTTACTCGATAATCCTTCAGGCGGCGAATATCATTTTCTTGACCATGAAGTATCGAAACACACCGAGCGGCAACGTGCGAATCTGCGCAAGTCGAATATCGGATTCGTGTTTCAGAGCTTTAATCTGATTGACGAACTAACCGTTTTCGAAAACGTTGAACTTCCTCTATTGTACCTCGGATATTCGGGATCGGATCGGAAACAACGTGTCGAAGAAGTACTCGAACAGATGGAGATAGCACACAGGCGAAACCATTTTCCACAGCAACTTTCCGGCGGTCAGCAGCAGCGTGTTGCCGTTGCCCGGGCGATCATTGCAAAACCGAAACTCATCCTCGCCGACGAGCCGACCGGTAACCTCGACTCCGCGCACGGCGATGAGGTTATGAAGATGCTCACCGAATTAAATGAGAACGGTACGACGATCATCATGGTAACTCACGCACAAATGTATGCCGAGTATGCACATCGTATTGTGCATTTGTTTGACGGGCATATAGTTTCTGAGAACATTCTATCGCATAACGCAAAGAGCATGGCGCAGGGTGCAGAGCGCATGGAGCAGAGCGCATAGGGCATGGGGCTTGGGGCATAGCGCTTGGCGCTGTAAGCTGCTACTAAGTCGATTATATACGCTATGCGCTTTGCACCATACTTCCTGAAAAATTAAAAAAACATTGAGTCTAACAAAATGCTATCCAACTACATAAAAATCGCCATTCGCACTATCGTTCGACAAAAAGGATACTCTGCAATTAACATTATCGGGCTTGCAGTTGGAATTGCCTGCTGCCTGCTGATATTCATGTATGTAAAAGACGAATTTGCCTACGATCGCTTTCACGAAAATTCCGATCGTATCTACCGCGTATTTCGCACACATGAGGCAAGCGGCGGTGAAGTGCGGGGAGTAGCACGAACAAACTGGCTTTTATCGGATATACTCACGGCAAATTTTCCTGAGATCGAAAAATCGGTCAGGATAGCAAGGTTCGAGGCCCGGATCAGATATAATGATATGGATTTTGTCGAACCGAACTTTTTTGTCGCCGATCCCGCTGTTTTCGACGTGTTTACAATACCATTTGTTCACGGCTATCCGGCGACGGCGCTGAACGAGCCGTTCTCCGTTGTCATCACCGAAGAGACCGCACAGCGATATTTCGGGAATGATAATCCGATTGGAAAAACGATTTTGTACGACTATCAGCATCCGTTCACGGTTACGGGTGTCGTGAAGGAATTCCCTCCGCAATCACATTTTCAGTTTGATTTAATCGCTTCGATGGAAAGCACGAAATCACTTCTTCCGCCTGGTATGTTCCAACATTGGGGAAATATCTGGTTATATACATATTTGTTGCTGTATCCCGGAGCAGATGCTGCCTCACTCGAACAGCAAATGGCAGAATTTATGGGACAACACGCTCCCCCGGAAGCACACAGAATAAACCTGCAATTTCTTTTGCAACCGTTGACCGATATTCATCTTCGATCGCATCTCGATATTGAATTGCAGCCGAACAGTAATATCACATACATGTATATCTTTATCATAATCGCATTGTTCATTCTCGCGATTGCGTGTTTTAACTTTATCAATCTCACAACCGCCCGGTCGGTGAGCAGAAGCAAGGAAGTCGGTATCCGTAAAACCATCGGCGCAAACCGGTCCCAATTAGTGCGACAGTTTATCGGCGAAGCATTCGTTATTACAATCATTGCGGTACTGCTCAGTATGTTTCTCATTGAACTCATACTCCCGTTGTTTAACAACTTTACCGGTAAAATGTTATCAATAACATCATTTGCCGGCGGGGTTGCAGCATCCGGGTTACTCGGTATTGTGCTTACCGTTGGATTCGGTGCGGGAATATATCCGGCGCTTTTCCTCTCGTCATACCGTCCCGTGGAAGTGCTTTCGGGTAAATCATCCTCCGGCAACGCCCGTAATCATGCAATCTTAAGAAAAGGTATTGTTACGTTTCAATTCGCAATGTCAATAGCTCTTATTGCAAGCACGGTCATCATTTATAATCAATTAACTTACATGCGGACAAAGGATCTCGGTTTCGATAAAGACCGGATACTGATTATACAATTAAATAATCCCGACGCGCGCCGGCAGGTTGATGTTTTGAAAGAGGCATTTTTAAGCCACGCATCGATACTCCATACTGCTGCAGCATCACACGTACCACCTGAGCAATTGAACTCATGGCGCATTAGTCCGATGGACACCCCTTCCGAGGAATACGAATTAATAAATGTTATGTCGGTTGATTACGACTTCATAGAGTTGATGGACATCGAGCTCGTTGAAGGCCGAAATCTTTCACGTGAGTATGCACGCGACGAACACGAAGCAATCCTCTTTAATGAAGCTGCCGTGAGACATTTCGGTCTTGACGAACCAGTCGGAGCTCGTTTCGATCTGTTCCAGGGGTACAAAGAGGGAACGGTTGTGGGCATCGTTAAAAACTTTCATTACGAATCGCTTCATTCGGAAATTATGCCGGTATTTTTACATATCTGGCCTCAATGGTATTCAAAACTTCTATTAAAAATCCGGCCGGAGAATATGCAACAGACGATACAGGATTCACAGGAGATATGGCATGCCCATATTGCCGATTGGCCTTTTGAATACCGGTTTTTAGATGACGACGTCGACCGTGTGTATCGCTCCGAAGAGCGTTTCGGTCAGCTTGTGTTGTATTTCTCGATACTTGCTATCTTTATCGCGTGTCTGGGTTTATTCGGACTCGCATCGTACGCCACCCAGCAACGAACGAAAGAAATCGGGGTGCGCAAGGTGCTGGGTGCAGGTGTGACAACAATCGTTATGATGCTATCAAAAGAGTTTACCAAATGGGTACTACTGGCTAATCTGATAGCACTTCCGGTTGCATACTATGTAATGAACCGCTGGTTACAAAATTACGCATACCGGATCGAGATTGGATTCGAAGTATTCCTGTTT
>Ga0209498_1002329_pt1 | contig 11491 bp, 9 predicted proteins | sample WalLakDeSediment_FD_184131 | JGI IMG/M metagenome (GOLD analysis project Ga0209498, IMG submission 184131) | Lake sediment microbial communities from Walker lake, Nevada to study Microbial Dark Matter (Phase II) - Walker Lake 11/02/13 Deep... | ecosystem: Environmental > Aquatic > Freshwater >...
GAAATTCGGCGGTCGCTGCAGGTATTGACGGCAATTTACAAAGCCAACCGAACCGGAACAAGAGTGGAGTTGCCAATTCGCACTGATGATGAATTTTATTTTAATCTGAACCCCTAAAAATAATAAAAAGCGCCAGACAGTTTTGAACCTGTCTGGCGCTTGATTTAATCAAGTTCCGCTATTCGGCATGATCTTACTGACGACATTTTTTTTCTCACCGTTTTGCACTCTGCGTTTTTACTGTCTCTAACGACACCCGGGTGATCGAAAAATTATTCATCAGAACGAGCATTTACAATAATTTTATATAAATGACATTATCCTCTGTCTCTATCGTATAGTTTACAGGATACGACAAATCGATAACTACCCTTGAAAACTTGTCTTCCGGATGATAGCCCATTCTTGCTCGAATAAACGGACCCTGTCTCATTTCAAAGGTAGTTTGCGTCTGAAGCAAGAAAATTCCAGGGAAGTCGATAACAATTCGATCCGGATTCGACATGATCGTATCGGTAAATCTCACCTTGCCATTACAAATAATTTTCACTGTCTTTGCATTCACAACTTCAACAGATTTAATAGCTGAACCCTCTGGCACAGGCGGCGGAGTTTGCGATGTGAAAATCAGGAAGTCCACCCGCCTGTTCCTGAATCTTCCAGCTTCGGTGGTATTCGAATCGATGGGTTTCATCTCGCCATATCCGACAGGCATAAAAAATCGATTGACATTTATGTTCTCTCGTGACGTGAGAAATTGAATAACACTATCAACTCGTCGCTGCGAAAGTCGAATATTATATTCATCGGGACCGATAAAATCAGTGTGTCCGGAGATGTGCACCTGTCCATCTGGATAGGTATTCAAAATTTCTGCAACCTGGTTCATGGTTGCAAAATCATCGGGTCGGATATCTGCCTTATTAAAATCGAAATTAATGCGTAACGAAAATTGGACGCTGTCCCCTGGTTCTTTGGTGACAACTTCGATTTTTCCGTCGCTTTGCTCAGCAATTTTCTGAATATAGGTCAATCGTTCACGCAGTTGTTGTTCCAGAATCTGTGTTCTTTTTTCTGCTTCTTCCGCGCTCATTCTTGCTTTTTCTGCCGCCTTCACCTCTTTTTCTAATTTTTTCCTTAACTCAGCAAGTTCCCTGGCATCCATCGTTTGAATAATCTCGGGTTGCAGCGCGGTGCTGCTTCCAAAAGCAAAAACCAAAGATAAACGATGCGCCGACATGTCAAACGCGTTCAGCGGGCTATACGAGTAATCGAGCCTGGTTTGCGAATTATAGAACCACTGCATTGGAATGATCAGTCCCATACCAACACCCCAACGCTCTGCTTCGTAATCATGCAGCTTATAGCCACCCCGAACTGCGATAAGGTCATTAATCACAAGTTCGCCCCCAAGATAGAACCGCACATCCTGGTCCATTAAATAAGCAACATCAAAATCGGTATTGATAAGCAGGCTTCTGCCGATGGGAAAATGGAATCCCAGCCCAGCACGATAAGTTTCAGGCAGATTGGATTTTTTATCAAGAAATTCAAGCCTGGTCAATCCCAGGTTCTGAATAGTCGCGCCGTAAGAAATATACTTTGTTCTGTAAAGGACACCTAAATCCAACCCCATCGCTGTAGCTGTTTGATCAGCTAAATTCTGACGAACGACTTTCAGAGCGCCGCCAAACGCGATCTTTCGCTTGAATAAATCGAGATAAGATCCATAGCCCAATGTCAGCGCCACATCATTGCTGCTGATTTCAGCCCCGGAAAGATCGAAATCCTGATTCATTTCCATGACAGAGCCTTCATTGAAATAGACCAGATCGACGCCAAAAATTCCAAACCGCGTAGGCAAACCGAGACTGAGTCCGCCTTGTTGCGTGTCTTCAATCCAATTGTGAAAATTAATTCCCAGCACCGGCTTTTGAAGATAGCCCAGTCCACCGATATTATAGCGTAAAAAGTTAATATCATCGGCTAAACCGGTAAAAGCATCACCCATGCCGACCTGGCGCGCTGACGTGCTAATTTGCAAAAAAGAAGCGCCATATTTTCCAAGACCTTTCGTGCTTTGCCCGTGGCAGGGCAATGCCACTGCGAATGAGATCACCAGCAATATGATGATCCAGCCCAATGATGGTACTCGATACAAAGGGCGATTTATGTTGATTGCGCTTGAGTTCATCATGTCAAAAATCCATGCTTAGTAAGTTTAATGTTTGAAGTTATCTTATAATGACGATTTTCCTGACAAGTGACAGATTTTCACCGGTAGCAACCACGCTGCCAGATACTTTGATCCAGTACGTCCCACTACTCACGGCAACATCATCCTGGTCTTTCAACGTCCACCAATTACTCGAAAAACCATAGACGTTTCTGGGAATCGGTTGTCCTGTTGAGAAACTTGTCTGAGTCGCATCGATTTCTCTTACTTTTTGTCCGGCAAGAGTAAAGATCTCGATCTTGTCAACTCTCAGATCGCCGATTGCAGAAGCCACCCGAATCCGCAGGATGCCATGCCGATCTTCATAGTATGGATTCGGGGCAACGTCAAAATCAAGCGGAAGATTGCCCGAATAAATTCGTGGACCCGGCGGAATCGAACCGCCCATAACATAAAGGATTGGCAGCTCCGAAATCGAATCGTTATATTCGATGCTGATCCGGCTGCCTCCTATTGTTTGAAGGATGTAGTCATTGCTAACCCTTGTCCCTTCTTGCAGCGGTAATTTTTGGGTCGATAAAAATTCACCTGGCACAATTTTACCGGAATCATCGATGACCTCAACCAGGGTAATTTCCTGACGATCGAGGGTTTGAAGATCGAAAACGACCGCATAAATCGTATCCTGTCCGGGAAAAATGTTTTGATCGTACTCTTCAACAATTCGAACCCAGATCGAATCGCCAATTGAAGCCGTATCAATCGGTGTGAAAAATCTATTTTCGAAGCGGATAATGCCTTCTGTATCCTGCACCACCAAAATGCTGTCGACTGAATGATCCGTTGGAGTTATTGGATCTATGTAGGAGACCACTAATGTGTCACGATCAAACACTTCAAGAAAGCCATCATTCGGGTTTGGCTTGCCAGCGGTCAGGATAATTGCGGGCAAGCTTGTTTTTAAGTAATACCTGCCATCGAGTTGCAAGCTCAAGTTAACTGGTTCGGAATCGAGACTTTGCAGTGCGCTTACTTCCAAAGAGATAGCATCCTGAATCGGTCTCAGGTTTGGATCGTTCAGCAGCACGTTGACACGATCAATGAATTTCTGATCGGGCTTAAAGCTTTCCGATAGCCGGTAGTAGCTGACCGGGCTTAAATTTGCATCGACAAAATTGAGGGTCGATGGCGTTGCGGCAGTTGATTCCCACTCCACTTCCCATGCATCTATCATCGGAGTGACTGAGGTAGAATTTGTGATCAGAATTGCCTGCAACTGAATTGCCTGCACTTTTTTGAGGCGTTCGACGGTGGAAAGGTCTCTGAAATTTTCATCGAGATTCTGGCTAATGGGGACATCGGTCAACCGCTCTCCTGTTTTGGGATCAATAATATAGACAATAATATCAGCCCGATACCTGAGGGTGTCGGGTATGATGGTCTTTACTTTGATCGATTTCCATTTTGTGATAATGAGTTCTTGCGGATCGCGAATGATTTCGCTGAGCACATTGCCAATTGTCCTGGTTTGATAATAATGATATTTTACCTGTACATTATTGAGGGTTGGCGTATATAACGGATCATTCGTTTCGAGAAAAGCTCTAAATTGATAAAAGCGATCGCCAGTATGTTTCTGATTAAGTGCGGCACCAGAACGTTTGTAATAAAATTCTGTTTCATTCGGTCCAGACCATCCGGAATAGGATCCGAGGATTTTTCCACTGCGCAATTGCAATTTTATCGAGGTCGTTCCGGGAATGGTATCTGCAGCCCAGAACAATGAATCAAAAATGGCATCTCGTCCTAAGTCCATCGGATCGGAAACAAAAAATTGATTGCTATAGCCCAATTGAGCCGGAAGGTTGTTATAAACAGCCAAGGTTCTATTGTCGAGCATGCGATCGGCGTCACGGAGGTTCTTCAGTCGTTTATCAAACTGCCAAACAATATTCCCAAATCGATCCACTTCAATTAATCGGTTATTTCCGGCATCACAAATCAGGACATGACCGTTGGGCAAAAAATCTGCATCAGTGGGTGAGTTTAGTCCGAAATCCAGGCTATCAGCCGCACCAATTCCGAATTGCCAGGTTATTTGAGACGTAAAGCGATTCACTTTAATAACCCGGTGAGAACCCTGGTCTGTAATAAGGACTTCCTGTGTTTGCAAATTATATTCAACATCGACCGGATCAACCAACTCCCCGGGACCATAACTCCAGATGATTGATTTGTCTAATTCTCGCACCAGGATCACACGAGCATTCCCCTTATCGCAGATGAGAATCAAACCAGAATCTGGAATGGCAATCGCATCAGCCGGTCCTCGAAGCTGGTCGAAACCGTTTCCTTCAGTTTCATTACCGTATTGCCAGATAATTTTTTTGTCCAATTTAATAACTTTTATTACACGATGCCTGCCCTGATCGGTAATTAAAACCATGTCGGTTCCAGCTTCTTTATAGCCAAACGCATCAACCGGGCGATCCAGGTACTCAGGGTCTGTCGTTCTCTGACCCTTAAACTCCCAGATAATTCTTCGATTTGGTGGATTATTTTTCACATCTAAATCAACTTCGAAGACTCTTCTTCCACCGGCATCCGTTACCATATAATAAACATCATTCGTTACAGAGAGACGGTAATCAATATCCACCGGAGAAAAAACCCTGAGATTTTCATCATCAGGCCAGGTCCAATCGATTCCATCGAGAATAAATTCGAAGGAATCCGGTTGTTCGCTCCTCCCGTAGAGAGGTATCAAGCTAATCACCGAATCAACCCTGACACTGTCAAAGGTTGCAAGCGATTGAAATGTTGGATTTCCATCACGCCAAATTCCGGTGGTTATCCCCTGGGCAAATACCTGGCTGATTACCAGGGAAACGAACATGATCACGCCAAAGGCTTTTAATGTTTTCATGGGCAGGCTACTTTTAGTTTAATAGAAAAGTTAGAATTGGATAAAAATTATATTTCTACAATTTCTTATGCACTATAGAATATATACATTTTTTATAAAAAAGCAAGTATTTTCTTTATTTTGTTACAGGTTAAGCTGTGGTTCCGGCTGTTTTGTGAAATTTGTTTGTCTTCGAAAGACAGTATTCGTTGAATTGAATTTATCAATTCGTCATGTTTAACATGATAACTTATTTAGGCTTAAAGCCTCTAATTTTCTGTTAAATTTTCAAGTTTAAAACAAGAAGCTTTTTAAAAACAAACTGAATATAATTGAAATAAAAAATACGATGGTATAGAAAATAATTTTTTTGGCAGTTAGCCGTGGATGGAGAGCTTTATTGGAAATCCAACCACGGTAGCCACAATCGTGGCAGCGGTAAGGTTGTTGTCGAAGCAATCTTTTCCGACTTTTCTCATAATAATTTTTCGTATGGGATTTGTGAAAAGAATACACTCCACATTTGGGACAGGGATTCATTGATGGCATGATGGGTCTTCCTCCAGATTCTTCGTGATCAGATTAATTCGTCATCTGAGTTCATTCCCCCTTGTTCAGTTTTTTCAGCCTCCTGTTCAGCTTCTTCAATCAATTGATCATAATCTTCATCGAGTTCATCGCCCATCTCTCGTCCCATTTTTTTCATAAACTTCACCATACTTTTGGGATCGTTTTCATCGAGATCTCCCCATTTGCCAGGATCAGCGAGATTTTCAAGACGGCTCTCTTCTGATTTGACCGCGGAAAAGCGTGACATAATACGGCGTAAATCGGTACTATTGCATTTATTGCATTGTGGCGAAAACCGCTGTGGATTCAAAACCAGAAAGCTCAATTTTTTTCCACACTGCTGGCAAACATATTCATAAATTGGCATCGTTGCATCTCCTAAAGTTGACTTTTTGCCTGCTTACTCATAAAATTTCGCACAAATATAATGAATTAATAATAAAAAGGCAATTGAAATGATTGAATTTCGCGATTAAATTTTTTAAATAATTTTATGGCGCCCACGATGGATACTCATCCGTGTGTTTTCCGAAAGTAACCCGAGTCAGACTGCTGCCGTTGACGTCGACAATATAAAGAAAATCACCCCGCGAAAACATAATTTTGCTGTCATCAGGCGACCATGCAGGATGCCAATCAAAATAACCCGTAGTAAGCTGGCTTGCAACTCGGGTTTCAAGATCAAACAGCCAGATTTCATCAAATTGGGCTTTTATAGATTTCACAAATGCCAGGAACCGATCGTTATGAGAAATCATTGGATGTTTGAATACGACTTCCTCGTTGGTGCGACCATCGCTGTAAATCTTCTGGATAGCGCCTGATGAAAGCTCCAGACGATAAAAAGAGGGGTGAAAATTTTCATCAATATTGCTTACGACAATTGTTTTTCCATCTGAAAACCACGCCGGTCGTGATCGGGCAATTTGGTCAATCTCTATCACATAATAACAAGAATCCTGATCAAAATCAGCCAACCAGATTGATGATTCCAGAAACCGATTCGACCAGAAAGCAATTTGTCTGCCATTCGGTGACCATGACCCATAACTATCATCATACAGCGATGGCGCGATATTTTTTTTCGTCATCGATGCGATATCCATTACATACATCTGCCACAGAAAGCTTCGGGTTTGACCTTTGTAAATGTAATATGAAAATAATATTCTATCGGCATTTGGTGATAACATTAAATTGGTTGGAACAAACGCATCAAATATCGCGATAGATTGAAGCGTCTGTTCCTCAGCATTCAGCATCATGAAATGATACTGTTGAGGTTGCTCTTTCAGCGTCCGTTTAAAAACAATTTTACCCGACAATTGCTCAAAGGGGATCAGGGATAACTCTTTTGATGTAATCAGTTTTGGTTCGGTTGGCGTTCTCAAACAGCTCGCCATGATCAGGATCATAAAAATTAGTAAGTAAAAATGGCTCTGTCTCATGGTATTCTCCTTTGCTTTAAATTATCTCATCAATTTAGATTCGTGTTGCAGATCGCCGTTTGAAATAAAAATAGATTGGGCCAGGCTCACTTAATTCAACAAAGCACCAGGCTTTTTGCTGAAAGCATAAAAAAACTCTGCGTTCTTTGCGACCTCTGCGGTTAAATTTGGCTAGCTGAATAGTTACTAAATTATCTCATCAATTTAGATTCGTGTTGCAGATTGCCGTTTGAAATAAAAATAGATCGGCAATCCACTTCCAATTAAAATCGCCGCAGATAAAACCCCGCCAATGGGGTATGCGATGAAAGTGCCGTACGCCAGGTAGAGCTGGGTGCCAATCGCCAGAATTGTCATCAGCCACCACGCAGGCGCATGGTAAGTTGGATGATAATCTTCACGTTTTTTCAATTTGAAAATCGCAGCATAGACCAGCGCGTTTTGCAGCAAGTAAGAAAGTGTAAAATAACCCAACAACTGCTCGATGTTACCCACAAACAGCAGTAACAGTGCCAACCCCGACTGCAGCAAGATGGAATAATCTGGCGTATGGAATCGGGGATGAACATGCCCAAATTTCGAGAAAAACAGTCCATCACGGGCAATTGCAAACTGGATTCTCGGCTGCACCATAATGCAAGCGCTGGCAGCGCCAATCATGGAAATAAACGCGGCAATCGCCAAAAAGGACGCGGCAAATTTGGCAAAAAACGGCAGGTATTGAAAGGGATTGGCAAATGAACCTGTCGCGGCTACCAATTTTTCATGTGGGACAATTGCGCTCGTTGCCAAGGCAATGAGCGTGTAAGCCAGCGTAATTCCCAAAGCAGATCCAATTAACGCACGGGGCAAATTTTTCTGTGGGTTTTTGATTTCGCCTGCCATATAAAGCACATTGGGAAAGCCAGCATAAGACCATGTTGTGGCTGCGACGCCAGCCACTAATAGCGTCCAGATTCCTTTGTCGGCGCTAACAGTGGGCGAAACAATATTCAGATTCCCCGAATTAATATAAAACAAGCCAACAACAGCAAGCAGGATGAGCGGCGAAATTTTCGCGATCGTCAAAATGATTTGCAAATTTCCCCCCTGTTTCACATCGCGATAATGCACATAAGTCAGGCTAATGATGAGAACCGCAGCGAATACCTTGCCAAGAATCGTTCCATCCAGGGGAGGATAAAAAATTTTCAACGCGGCGCTGGCGCTCAGCGCAATGATGGTTATGGATGGCGTATCGCTTGTCCAAAACACGGTCCAAACATAGAGAAAAGCCAATGGTTTGCTGCCTGCTTTTTTTAAATAAAGATAGCCGAATCCTTCTTCAGGGTACGCGGTGCCAAGCTCCGCCAGAATGAAAATTTGTGGAATCCAGATAAGCCCACCGATTAGCCAGGCAAAAACAGCAAGCATGGGACTCCCTGTCTCTCGAGCAACAATGGGAAGCGTGATAAAAACTCCCGAGCCAATGACAGTCCCCACAATGATGGCGAGCACATGTCCCAGGTTTAGTTTTCGTGTCAGCCCAGCGATTTTCTAGCCCTCCTGCATTTCGGAAAAAAATTAGTTGTCCATTGCTAATGATATTGGTTTGGAATTTGAGCGAATGATTTTGATAATCATCTCCGCACCTTTTTGGGCGCTTGCCATTCGAACATCCTCTCTCGATCCCTGGAAAAAGTATTGCGTTATGATCTGCTGACCATGAAACGCAACTCCGATGTAAACCGTTCCCACTGGTTTTTCCCGCGTTCCTCCGGATGGTCCGGCAATACCGCTCACAGCAATGCCCAAATCAGCGCCAGTCTGTTTCAAAACTCCGTCCAGCATTTCTGAAATGGTGTTTTCGCTGACTGCCCCAAATTTTTTCAATGTCGTGGCTTTCACAGCAAGCCATTTCACCTTCATTTCATTGCTATATGAAATAACACCACCAGGAAAAACCTCTGATGAACCGGGAACATCTGTAATCAATTTAGCGATTAAACCACCGGTACAGGATTCGGCTGTAGCAATCGTCAACTTTTCTGAGCGCAATAGGTTGACCAGGGTTTGATATTCTTTCATCACAGGACTCGACATTGGAACGAAGATTCATTTAAAAAATGTATCGGCTTACCAGTAAATATAGACAAACGTTATGAGAAAATCAAGCACGATTGTGAGACAAAACTTTTTTTCAAATAAACCTGATGAGCGCGAAATTTCTATTGACAGAAGACAAATTTGTTTTTATATTCATACTAGCAGCATTAAGATTTGAAAGACGATGAAGTCCATTTAATCTTTAAAACGAGACACTTTCACAATAGCAAAGAGCGATTGGTAACGATGAAAGCCATGATCCTGAAAAAAACGACTGATCTCACTCGAAACAAAACTCCACTCGAATTTAGTGAAATTCCAAAACCAGTCCCCCAAAATACAGAAATCCTGATCAAAGTGTCTACCTGCGGCGTCTGCCACACCGAGTTGGATGAGATCGAAGGCAGAACGCCGCCGCCTTTTTTCCCGATGGTTCTGGGGCATCAGGTCGTGGGAACAATAGTCGCAATGGGAATCCATGCGACAAAGCACAAAATTGGGGATCGTGTCGGAGTCGCCTGGATTTTTTCCGCCTGTGGCGCATGTGAATTTTGTCGCGCTGGCAATGAAAATCTCTGTCCCCATTTCAAAGCAACGGGACGGGATGCTTTTGGCGGTTATGCCGAATTTATGACCGTGCCAGAGGATTCTGCTTTTCCAATTCCGGATGTCTTCTCGGATTCAGAGGCTGCGCCGCTGCTTTGCGCCGGGGCAATTGGCTATCGGTCATTGAATCTGACAAACATGGAAGATGGTCAAAATCTGGGACTGACTGGTTTTGGCGCGTCTGCGCATCTTGTTTTGATGATGGCAAAACACAAATTCCCCAACTCCAAAATTTATGTGTTTGCCAGAAGCGAAAAGGAGCGTGAGTTTGCCATAGAGCTTGGCGCGGAATGGTCAGGAGACACAGAAAATGCTTCACCAGAGAAGCTCAACTGCATCATTGATACAACACCTGTGTGGAAGCCAATCGTCGCCGCAATGAAAAATTTGAAACCAGGGGGGAGGCTGGTCATTAATGCCATTCGCAAAGAGGAAGTCGATAAAGAATTTTTGTTAAAATTGGATTACCCGGAACACCTCTGGCTGGAAAAGGAGATCAAAAGTGTCGCCAATGTCGCCCGAAAAGATGTCAGCGAATTTTTACAATTAGCAGCCGAAATGAATATCAAACCAGAAATTCAGGAATACACAATGCAAGATGCCAATCAAGCGCTTGTCGAGCTAAAAGAAAGAAAGATCCGTGGCGCAAAAGTTTTAAAAATTTAAAAAAATTACTTGACAATTATGTAAATTTTTGTTAAGATTGTTCAAATAAAAAAATCCTCTCATATAACCAAAGGAGGCCCACTATGGCTTTCGGTCGTGGTACGGTAAACAAAGTAATTCTCTTAGGCAGATTAGGGAAGGATCCCGAGTTAAAGTATACTCCCAGCGGGGCTGCCGTCTCAACTTTTAGTATGGCAACAGATCTTGCCTGGAAAGATCAGGAGGGCAATCAAAAACAAATAACTGAATGGCACCGAGTCGTTGCTTGGCGAAAATTAGCTGAAATTGTTGGCAACTACTTGAAGAAGGGTAGTCTTGTTTACGTCGAAGGAAGATTACAAACCAGATCGTGGAATGACAAGAGTGGCGTCACTCGTTATACAACAGAGATCATTGCGGACAATTTGACAATGGTTGGTCCAAAAATGGATCGAGCAGAAGCGCCTTTGGATGTACCGCCTCCAATCGACGAACTTGTTCCTGGCGAACCGGAGGGCGCGCCGGCACCCTCAGAAGATGACCTTCCCTTCTAAAAGCGTCATCAGTAACAATGTAGATACTTCCAGAATCCGAGAATTAAAAGTTCTCGGATTTTTTTTAATTAAACTTGTTGCCTTTTAAGAATATTTTGATATATTATATCCCGTAAGTTCACAATAAATTTTTTAAACAAGCTATGACATTTGAGCAGCTTATAAAAAACGCGCTACAAACAAGAGAATTAGCCCTGGCGCCTTATTCGAAATTTAGAGTAGGCGCGGTATTGGTTACAAAAGACGACCAACTTTATCGTGGCTGCAATATCGAAACCAGCTCATTCGGGCTTACGATATGCGCCGAGCGGGTAGCAATATTCAAAGCTATCTCCGAAGGCGCGCGTGAATTCAAGTCGATCTTTATTGCTTCTGATGCCGATCGCTTTACCCCACCCTGCGGCGCGTGCCGGCAGGTGCTCTGGGAATTAGCGGGCAATATTGAAGTTTTTATGATCGATTGTTTTGGTAATTATCAAAAAAGCATGATGCAGGATTTGCT
>Ga0209498_1002331_pt1 | contig 11480 bp, 10 predicted proteins | sample WalLakDeSediment_FD_184131 | JGI IMG/M metagenome (GOLD analysis project Ga0209498, IMG submission 184131) | Lake sediment microbial communities from Walker lake, Nevada to study Microbial Dark Matter (Phase II) - Walker Lake 11/02/13 Deep... | ecosystem: Environmental > Aquatic > Freshwater >...
TTGCTCATCGGCGGGCCTGCCTGTACCAGATTGTGATCTGCTCCGGTTGGAGAGTTTCCTGGATGACATGCTGGAGTTCGGCCGTTAGTGCGTCCATATCCGTCTCGTCGCGGCACGTCTGCGCGAACTGCGCCAGCACCTGTTGGGCATCGTACTTTTGGCGATAGAAACGGCGGTCGATGAATGTTTGCACCCGCTTTCTCAACGGCGTAAACAAAGCCGCGATCAGCAGCGTAGACACCACGATCACCAGCGGCGATTGGGCGTCCGTGGCCTGGCCAACCACCGTTTGCAGAAGCACCACCATGCCAAAGTAAACCAGCGCCAGCAAAGCCGACAGCGCCGTGTATTGCAGCGTCTTGCGGATGATCAGATCAATGTCATACAGCCGGTAGCGCAGCACCGCCACCGCCAGCCCCGCGCCAATCACCACCGAGCTTAGGCTGGAGAGAATGGCGAAGATATTTATCCAAAACAGATCCGTTACCCAGTTAAAACCGAGCGGAAAATTCAAGCCAAATAACAGCAGTCCCGCCACAAAACCTGTAATTGCCCAACGCAGCTGCGCCCGGCTCACCGCATCCCGCTGGGTCACACCCGCATGAACCAGGCTCGCAATCACCAGGATCATCATACCCATCGTACTCACCCAGCCCACTTCAGCACGACCACCTGACAAGAGAAATATAAAGAGCAGCAACCCATAAACAAAGGGCAAAAACGCCAGCCAGGAATGACGTTGAATGACCTGTTTGGGACGGGGGAACAGCAGCGCAAAGGTCAGCAGTGAGGGGGCTAACAGCACACCATAAATGACATAGCTAAAAAACGTCGTCAAATAAAAGGCAAACTGATCGAACTGTACGGATAGACCATCCGGCACACTGCTGCTGATGGTGGTTGCACCTGAGGCGACGCCAAACATGAGCAGGGCGCGGGCACTGGGAATGTCAGGGCGGCGCAGGAAGGTGAACCAGCAGATCATGAGAAGCAATATTACACCCAACAGATTCCCAACTTGCCCTGGTGTGGCGGTATAGTAGCGCCAAACGGCCGTTCCCGTCCACGCCACCACCGGCACAGCCACCTCCATCTCCACCCCATCCCGCAACATCAGCATCGTCACCGTCTGGCCAATCTGCCAGTTTTCGGGGGCCGGGACATATGCATTTGACGCGCTGCCAGAGACGGAACGGCCGTCTACCGCTAGCACCGCATCCCACGGCTGCAAATCCGAGTCTGCTCCCACCAAATTTTCATAAAAAATCCAATTTGAGCCTTCAATCTCTCCCATGAGTACGCCCCAGCCATCCGTGGGCAGGGTCAAACGATAGGCAACCTGTGCCATACTCAGCAGCAACACCAACACCGCCGCCACCAGCACCAACCAGCCACTCCTATCCAACCGCTGAGACATTTTTTGCTCTGTCATGAGATCATTGTATCGTCAAATCGTCTGCTAATCGTTACGGTAACGGCCGTTACCTTCCTTCATCTTTCTTTCAGATTGAGCCAGATGGGTGCCCTTTCCGGCGGCATCATTATTGTTGTTTCCTGAAAAAAGTTCAAGGTTGATAGGAATTCACAAAAACGTGGGACACATCCGAACGAAAGCGGTGTAGGTTTCCGATTCTTCGAAATCAAGATGATCCCACTTTCAGCTCATTCAGATCGTTTCATTTTTATGGCTGGCACCAAACACAACCCAGCCTACGCCAAAAAGAAAGTTCACCAGAATCCCATATATTCGATAGCCGTTATATTGGTCTAAAACATCCGTGGGAATGAAAAATGACAAAAAAGCGACAGCCAGCAGTATACCCAGAAACAACAATATTCGCTGGCCAATTTGGGATAGGTTCCCTGGTTCACGGTGGGCTGAACCGAGCATGATCAACCCAATCGCCAGCAATGGCAGCAACAAAGGCGGGCCAAGCGAAATCGTCGCAAAATCAACCAGCGCCGGAATGACCAGCCCGATGATGGTCAGCACAAAACCGATGCGGGCCATACGGTTCACATCGCCCGCCAATAAGCGGTAATGGCCGACCAATCCCAGTGAAATCAAGATGCTGGCCGGAGCGCTCATCATCATGCCCCAAAACAGCGGGTCGCCGCCCAACCAGTGTCCATCCCGGTTGAAGGAAGTTGGGCCGTGTAGCTTCGTAAAAAGTAGCCACAAGACCGCCATGAGCAAACCACCTATGATAATGACCAGATTGGGCCAATTTGAAACTGACAAAATATTTTTTTTCTGCATTTCAATCCTCACAAAAACGGCCGTTCACCCTTTACCGGCTTTAACCAGACCGAAACCTGCTCTGGCTGCATCGTTTCCTGCACCACGCGCACCAATTCGGCCGTCAGCTTGTCCATATCCGTCTCGTCGCGGGCGGTGATGGCAAACTGCGCCAACACCTGTTGGGCATCGTACTTTTGGCGGTAGAAACGACGGTCAACGGCCGTTTGCACCCGCTTTCTCAATGGCGCAAACAAAGCCGCAATCAGCAGCGTAGACACCACAATCACCAGCGGCGATTGGGCGTCCGTGGCCTGGCCGACCACCGTTTGCAGCAGCACCACCATGCCAAAATAAACCAGTGCCAGCAAAGCCGACAGCGCCGTATATTGCAGCGTCTTGCGGATAATCAGGTCAATGTCAAATAAGCGGTAGCGCAGGATGGCGATGCCAATGGCTGCCGGAATCAACAGCATCCCTATCATCCAAAGGTAGTTGAACACGTTTGTTGCGTCACCAAAATCGGATATCAGGAAGGCGGGCACATAGGCCGCGACGAATACAACCGTCGCGAATAAGAGCCACTTCATTTGCTGGCGTTCCACCTGCCCGGCGCGCCGAAAGCGCACCGCCAGCGCTATCAGGCAGAGCACAACCCACACGGGCATCACAGCAGCGAAAAAGGCAAGGATGGGGCTCTCTTGAACCGCGTTGGCCTCGAAAATCCCAATCGGATTGGGATAGCTCCAGTTGGCGTCACCGCTGCCGGGCTGCATGGGCGTTGCAAACGTGGCCAAAAGTAACAGAAACAGCATCAAACCCATACCCACCCAGACAAGCCAGCCCCAGCGGCGGCCGATCGGCCGTCCGGTGGGGAATAGCAGCGTCAACCACATCAACGGAAAGATCAGCAGCGTCCAGTTCCAGTTGCTGTACCACAGCGCCAGCCACAGTCCAGGGGTCAGCGTGGGCGGCAGCGGCGCAAGGCCGTTGTTCAGCGGCAAGAAATAGGCATCTATCAGTACGAAGGCGGATAGGCCTGGCATCATCAACAGCCAACCCACGCGGTTGCCGGGCTGACGCGCCAGGATCAGCGCCCCCACCAGAGCAAACACCGGCCCGATCAGATAAGCGGTCAAGAACAAGAAAGGGATTGCGGCAACCTGTTGGGCGTTGGCCGCATTCAGCAGCGCCGCCCAAACGGAAATCAGCACGATCAGGGCAAAAGCAAACCAGGCAATCAGGGTTGTGCGCTTCATTTTTCGTATCCGTTTAGACCTGGCAGGTTTTCACAAACCTGTCAGGTCTTTGCTATGATTGTTTTTGTGAAACATGGCGGACACCTTCAACAATGTGATGACATCCATCATACATAATAACCGTCTGCTGATCGTTACGAGAATGGGAATTTCACGCTTTAACAGCAATCACCAAACTGTTGCCGGGCAGCCTGGCCAGATTGACGACGTGAATATCGCCGAAACCGGTTTGCCTGAGCCACGCCTTAATCGCGTCACTTTCATGAACACGGCCGTCCGCCAATAAATAATACTGCCACGCAATCAAACGAATCAGGGCGTTGCTCGCCTTGCCCATCACGTTACCCACAATCTGGTCCAGAATGACCACCCGCCCGCCCGGTTTCAGCGCCGCCGCCGCCTTTTGCAGCAGGTCAAGATTGCCCTCTGCGTCAAAATGGTGGATGAGATTAAACAGCAGAATGATGTCGTGACCCTCGCCCCAGTTCGTTTCCCACAAATCGCCGACGACGGTTTGCACGCGATCTTGCATCTGATAGTGGGCTATGTTTTCCTGGGCCATCTGCGCCCCGGCATGGCTGTCTAAAATGGTGGCGTGCAGGTGAGGATGCGCCTGACAGAACAGCAGGCTGTACAGGCCGTGCGCCCCGCCCACATCCAGCAGGCTGCTGGCCTGTTCCGGCAAATTCACCTTGCGTACGACGTCTGATCCGGCATTGTGGGCGCTCATCATCATTTGCTGCTGGAAAGCCCGGTAGAGTTCAGGTCGGCTGGCGGCCCATTCGTAGAAATCATACGGCCGTTTCCCCGTTTGCAGTACCGCGTCTGCCGAAGGCATCAGTTCTTGCGCCGCCGCATTCCAGAACGTGACCAGGGCCTCCAGATTGAAGGCGTCATTGGGCAGCACCCATTTTTCGGTGAGGGGGGTGTTTTGGTAACGCCTGCGCTGAGCGCCGTCGAAGTGGCCGTTTACTTCCGCCACATAGCCAATCGCTGCCAGCGCCTCCAGCAGCATCTGCATACCCCGCTCCTGGCAGCGCAGTTGCTCGGCCAGCTGGGCCGGGGTTTGCGGCCCCGCGGCCAATGCCGTAAACACGCCTTGCCGCACCGCCACCGAGACGACCTGAAAAGCAAACAGGCCCGCCATGTCAAGAATGGGGCTGGGCGCCATCTTCAGGGTAAAAAAGGCGGCGCGTTCAGCGAAACTCGTTTGGATGGGCATGGGAATCTCCTTCCGGCAGCGCCGGTTTACTTCTGGCATAGAGCCAAAACGGCCCTATCTCATCCCGCCCCTCTTTTTCAAAGGCCATGCCGATTTTCTCGGCCACGCGAATAGACGCGCCATTCTCTTCATCAATCAAGCAAATCAGGCGCGTCAGTCCCAGCGTGTAAAAACCATAATCCAGGATCGCCTGCGCCGCTTCTGTGCCCAGTCCCTGACCCCAGTGGCTTTGGGCAATCGTGTAGGCCACTTCTACTTCAGCCTGCCCATCAATTGTCCACGGCAGCAGCCCGCAGCGCCCGATAAACTGGTTGGTTGGTTTGTAAATGGTTGCCCACAGCCCCAACTCCGGGTGCCGAGGATGGCCGTGCAAAAACCAGTCCAATTGCTCTTCAACCTCAGCCAACGTTTGTGGCGCGTCAGGAATATAGCGCCGTATCTCTGGGTCACAGTACAAGTCAAACAGGCTGTCCAGATCTCCTGGTTCTAGATGGCGTAAAAGCAGTCGGTTGGTTTCCAAAATTTTCATGCGTACCTCCAGGTGACAGTCACTTTTGAAGTGACTGTCACCTGGAGCAACTATTACGAATTATCCGGCAGGGCGGGCAGCGATTGCAAATAGATCCAAATCGCTTGCAGTTCCGTGTCGCTCATCTGGCTGAAGATCGTCCAGGGCATTTGTTCGGCGTCGAGGGAACGGCCGTCCGGGGTTTGCCCCGTGCGGATAGCGGCCATGAAATCTGCCTCCGTCCAGCCGCCCAGATCGCCGCCGGGGGTCAGGTTGGGACCGGGCGGCGGGCCATCTTCGCCTACAATGCCCGCCAAATTTGCCGCATGGCATTCACCACACATGGCAATGCTCACCATATACGCGCCATATTCGGCCGTTGCCCCCTCTGTGGGGCTGTTGGCGCCCACGTTGGCGTGGTCAATGCCGTTGATCCGGGTGAAGTCGTTAAAGCCAATTGTGCCGCCCAGCACCGAACCGGGGAAGCCGATGCGCCGCACGCCCAGGTCGTTGTCCACCGGCGGCGCGGCTTTGAGATAGGCGATTATCGCCCCCAGGTCGGCGTCGCTGAGATGCTGGTAAAAGTTGGACGGCATGATCACCAGGACACGGCCGTCGCCGCCCACCCCATGCCGGATCGCCCGTTCCCAATCGGCGTCGCTAAAGGTGGCGCCTATGCCGCCCGCGCCCGCCGTCAGGTTGGCGGCAAAGACGTAGCTGCCCACTTCGCCGTCAAAGAACACCTGTCCGCCCAGATTTTCGCCATGACACATGCCGCACGAGCCAACGTTGTTTACCAGATGCTCGCCCCGCGCCAGCGCTGCCGCATCGGTGGGCGCCGCCACCGGTTTTGCCGCTACCTCTGGCGCATTGTTCAGCCGGGACAGGCCGACAAAGTGCAGGATAACGGCCGTTAACAACACAAAACCCGCCAATCCACCCAAAATAATGCCAATCCACTTCAATATCCGTTTCATCGAGACCTCCTATTGATTTCTATAGAGATTTCCGTCTAAACGGAAACAGCGCACGTATCGTTGTTTCCATGTTATGATACAAGAACTTTACCAACTGAATCTAACCCGATAGTTAATGCCGTAGTGCATCAATTTAATGGGTACATCATGCAACTCTGAGCAAAGTCGCTCATACGCTTCTTGCATCGGGGCTCGTGGGAAAGGATGGGCGTATACAGTAGCAATTTGCTGGTCATGGTCAAATTCAACCCGGTCGCCAAAGGCCAAAAAGGAACGACGGAGTCGTTCTGGCCCCGCTTCCGGCAGACCCAAACGACGCGCCAGGATTTTTAGGGCGACCAGCGCATGGAGCTTGAACAGGTTGAGTAACGTGAGTTTGCGCACATCCAACACTTCGGTTGGGCTGGACAGAAGTGGCTGCTCATCTTGGTCATATGCGAGATGGGCAATCTCATGAGAGAGGGTCTCGATTTCCCGGTTCGCTTTGTGACGCAGTCGTTGCGCCCGCTGGCTCAATAGATTAAGCTGGTGTTTGTCCAACTTGCCTGCCTCATGTAACTGTTGTTGCTGCTGTTCCAGAACGGTGTACTTGTCTAATCTCCGTTGCGCATTGTCGAGTTGTTTTTTGGCGCGGTCAAGGTCATACGGTTCTGTGAGGCTGGCTGGGTACGTTTTATGCGTGGGTAAGGCATCGCTGTCCATTTCGTTTACTTCGACCTTGAAGCGATTTTCAATCCGTTGCTTGTAGCGCATCGCGTCTATCAAGCTCACGGTACCCATCCCCTGTTCATCGGCTAAGGGGACAGCGCCAGGGAGCGGGGCGGTGGTATAGATAGCGATTCGTTTTTGCTCGTTTGTTTCCAGAATGACGACTCGTTGTTGGCCTAGCTGCGGGAAATCAAGCATGGTATCCGCCAAGTTAACGATCTGTTGTCGGTCTGTTTTGCCCAACGCCATCGCGCTATCAATGCTCACAAACTCGTCGTCGTTCACTGCATGCAGCCGTTTGACGTTGCTGTTAGTCCGCTTGACCCAAGTGATCGGCACAATCCCGGCTTCCTGTAACCAGGTCAACAAGTCGGCATCCCAACCGGCCCGGTCAAAGGCGAGTTTGCCAATACGGCGTTCGGGCGGCAAACAAGCGTTGGCTTTGGCGACCAAATGGCGCATTGCCTGGGCATAGGAGACGGTGACGGGGAAGTATTCGCTTAACGAACAGAGGCCATTGTGCAGCGTGTAGCGATTGACTGATTTGACGCTGACCTGCTTGGTGCCGTGTTTGGTCTTTCCTATCCGGGCCTGACCGGTATACTCGATGACATGGTCGTCAAAGTACCAAATATCGCCTTCGGTCAAACCAGCTTCTACCCAATAACCAAAGGAGGTTTGTTGCGCCAGGTCAATGATGCCGCCGGGTCTTATTTGTCCCAATCGCTGTTCCACGGCGATATCGCTGTCTACTTCATCCAATTCGATGATTTGATTGAGGAGCCGGTCTAACGTGTCTGCATCTGGTCGTCGTGGCTTGTCCAGCAAAACGCCCCATGGTTCAATTGGCTGGTCGCTGATGTGGCTGAGACGCAACACACCCCAAGCTGGCAGCAAGACCAAACTCAAGAGCAATTGTTCATGGGTGTACCGGGCATCGGTTTGTTGGTGACACAGCCCTTGTAACGCTTGTTGATAATTGCTTTGGCTTAAGCCATCCAGCAGCGTTAAGGCGAGGGCTTGTTCGCAGGGGATAACTTCGCCCCCTTTTTTTTACCCTCGTCTTCTTCTGGCTCGGCAACTGTGGCTTCATTTCCAGCGATGACTTGGTGTAAGTCTTGGAGGCCATGTTCCTTGAGTAACAGGTACACGGTGCTGCGGTCCATCCCAAATTCTTGCCCCAACTCGCTATCACTTCGCTGGGGGTGGAGCGCTTTGGTTCGCAACACGGCCGCTTCTTCTTCTGTGGTTCGTTTACGAGGAGCGGCGCCCCACCGTTTATCAACCAGGGCCTCTGTGCCCTCAGCTTTGAATTTATGCCACATTTCATAGAGGTAGCCGTGAGAGAAGCCGAACGCTTCGGCTATGTCAGCGACAGCATAACCTTCTTGGTAAAGGCGATAGGTTTCCAACTTGTGTAAGGTAGGGTCATCTATTCCCCAAGACAACAGGCTTTTGGGGTCGTTCTTCAGTTGTTCAAGTTCAATTGTTTGGCGCTTACTGCGCCGACGTTTTTCTGTCATCTTGTTACCTCACGCTATTTTTATGGGCATGAGTGTAACCGAATGTCGTTAAATACCAACCTTATACACTCGTGTCAGGTTGACTTTTCAACAAATAAAACAGGTTTTCCCTTAACCGGAAATCTCTATTCTACCAAACCAAAACCCCAATGCCAAACCATAAATCAGGTGCGCCAGACCAAACTGCCAAGGGAGAATCTGCGCTAAGGGTGCGCCAACGGCCGTTAACACCAACCCCAGCGCCATCAGCCACAGCAGCAGCCCATACCCCAACCCCAGCAGCCAACCCCAACGCACCAGCGACGGCCGTATCCGCCCCACCGCCCCCCACAGCAGCCCAAACACCGCCCCATAAATCGCCGACACCGCCAGATGGGCCAGCAGCCCCGTTAGCCAACTACCCGCCTGCGCCGGGTCAAAATGACCCAGCAGTTCCAGTGGCGACCGGCCTGCCAGCCAACCCACCAGCCCCAAAAACAGGCCCATCACCAGCCCGCCCACCAAGCCAGCGAGCAGCCCGTCAACGGCCGTATCCCCCCACGCCTTCTCTTTTCGCATCAAACTCATCTTCGTCATAACTCTCGTTCCTCGCGTCAGTAAGCAGTAGTCAGTAAGCAGTAGTCAGTGAACGGCGCTCACTCATCACTCATCACTCATCACTTTTCACTCGTCACTATAAATCAAGTCCGTCTCCCAAACGTTACGAAACGTCATTTCATGTTATAATCTTCGGCACAGGTAAAAAGTCGAGGACAAGATCATGCAGTTTTCCTATGCCCAAATACCACGACGACAGGTAAACAGAATGAATATCGAAGAACCCCTCCACTTTGTTGCGCCTAAAGTACGTGATGCTGCCATCAAAACAGCCGCGCAGTTGGAACATTTAGGCATTCGTTATGCCTTAGCCGGTGGGTTAGCTGTCGGCGCGCATGGATATATTCGCGCCACCATGGACGTGGATTTTTTGGTTGGCGAAGAAGCCTTTGAACATCATGGTTTGCTGGTCACATTCAAACCGGGTGTGCCCATAGAGGTAGACGGGGTGCGCATTGACTATCTTTCGCCACTCGCTTTGGGGGCGCAGTTGGAAGAAACCCTCTCCTCGCCCCTCGTCAGCAAAGGGATTGCAGTTGTCCCGGTGGAAGTGCTTATTTACATGAAACTGGTCGCCAGGCGGCGCAAAGACCTGGTTGATGTCGTTGAATTGCTCCGCGCCGGCGCCGACGCCAAAAAAGTGCGTCACTATCTGGAACAGTACGCGGCTGATTTGCTGCCCCTTTTTGCCGAATTACTCGACGAATCTCAGACTTCGTAATGAGGCGGTTATGGGCATTGTAAAGCTCTATTTCCTTGGCCCACCCCGCATTGAACGAAACGACCAGATTCTGGAAGTAGACACCCGCAAAGCCACCGCCCTGCTGGCCTACCTGGCCCTAAGCGGCGAACGACCGTCCCGTGACTGGTTAGCCGCTTTCCTCTGGCCGGAGTTCGACGACCGCCGGGCCAAAGCCGCCCTGCGCCGCACCTTGTCTGCCCTGAAAACGGCCGTTGGCGCGGCGGCGATTTTTGCCAACCGGGAGGTGATTGGCCTGGAAGCCGACCCCTGGTGCGACACGATCGCCTTCCAGCAGGCGCTGCGGCAAGGCAATCTAGCCGCCGCCATTGAGCTGTACCGGGATGATTTTCTGGCCGGTTTCAGCCTGCGCGACAGTCTCCCCTTCGACGATTGGCAGGTAGTGACGGCGCAAACGCTGCGCCGCGAACTGGAAACAGCGCTGGAAAAGCTGATCAACCAGGTCAGCGCCCTGGGCGACTGGGAAAAATCCCTGACCCTGGCCCATCGTTGGCTCGCTCTCGATCCGCTGCGCGAAGAAGTTCACTGCCAGCTCATGCGCATCTACACCGCCCTCGGCCAACCCAACGCCGCCCTACGCCAATATCGGGACTGCGTGCGCATTTTGGAGGAGGAGTTGGGCGTGCCGCCGCTGCCGGAAACCACTGCCCTCTATCAGGCTATTCAAGAAAATCGGCTGACGGCCGTTCTGCAGGCCGCTCCGCCGCTCCCGCTCTCACCCGCTCCCCTGCCTCTGGTGGGCCGAGCAGCGGAAATGGCCCAAATGCGGCAGGTATACCGCCAGATTGAGGCCGACGGCCGTTTCCTGGCAGTCACCGGCGAAATGGGCGTGGGCAAAAGCCGGTTGGCTGAAGATTTTCTCGCCTGGGCGCAAGGCCAGGGCGCGCGCGTCCTGACCGCTCGCTGTTATGAAGGGGAAAGCAGCCTGGCCTACGCGCCTATCGTGCAGCTGCTGCGCGACGGGCTGGCCCTGGCGGAAGCCGCCGCCCATTGGCGGCATTTGCCGCCCCATACCCTGGCCGAAGCGGCGCGCCTGCTGCCGGAGCTGGCGGTGGAGGCATCGCCGCCGGTGGCCTGGGATCCCGGCGCGGAAAGCCGCTTTGTCACCGGCGTGACCGCGACGCTGGCGGCGCTGCTTTCTGGCCCGATGCCGGGCATTCTCTGGTTGGATGACGCCCACTGGCTGGACTCAGCCTCCCTGGAACTGCTGCTTTTTCTGCTGCGGCGGCTGCAGCGGCAGCCCTACCTCATCCTGCTTTGCTGGCGAGAGGAAGAGTTGGCCGTCAACCATGATCTGCCCCGTATAGCCGCCGCTGGTCAACAACGCGGCCAGGGCGCGCGCCTGAATCTGCCGCGCCTGAACCTGGCTGACGTGACTGAGCTGGTAACGGCCGTTACGCCCACCTTGCCGGCGGCTGTTGCCCCACGGCTGCACCAGGAGACAGACGGCCTGCCCTTTTTCGTGGTCGAGTATCTCTACGCCCTTTCGCAAACGGCCACACCGGCGCTGCCGGAGGCAGCCTGGACGCTGCCGCCGACGGTGCGCGAGCTGCTGCACGCGCGCCTGGCCCAGGTTCAGGCGGCGGAACGGCAAATTTTGCAGGCGGCGGCCGTTATTGGCCACCCCTTTCCCGTGGAATTAGCCCAGGCAGCCAGCGGGCGCAGCGAGGAAGAGGTAGTGACCGCC
>Ga0209498_1002333_pt1 | contig 11475 bp, 11 predicted proteins | sample WalLakDeSediment_FD_184131 | JGI IMG/M metagenome (GOLD analysis project Ga0209498, IMG submission 184131) | Lake sediment microbial communities from Walker lake, Nevada to study Microbial Dark Matter (Phase II) - Walker Lake 11/02/13 Deep... | ecosystem: Environmental > Aquatic > Freshwater >...
CAATAACTGCGGCCTGATTGAAATACCGGAATCGTCAGATTGGATGGATCTCTTTCCCCGTTCTTATAATGTGCTTTATGATGAAGCGCTCTGGTACCAGGCTTGCGCCGACTTTAGCGTGATCAGTACCGTTCTCGGCCATGATGATCTGTCACTGACTTACCATAAGCTGGCGGCCACCGTTCACCAGAAAATCGTGCGCCAATTCTGGCCTACCGCGCGTAAACTGGCCGACGTGCGCGAATCCTTCTCTGAAACGCAGTTCACCCTGGGCGACGCCACCTATCTGTTGGCCCAGATTAGCCCCTTCGGCTTCTCCTGGCGCTGTGACATTTATGCCAATCTGCTATCCGCCCTGGTAGGGCTGTTGGACGAACCAAAAATGGAGCGGTTGTTCCATTTTCTGTGGGGGATAGGTGCAAATAGTCCCTATCCGGTGAAATGTCTTTATCCGGCAGTGCAATCGGGCGCCAGTGATTGGAAAGATTATTTCATCACCAACTTTCTGAATCTACCCGATCATTACCACAACGGCGGCATCTGGCCTTTCGTCGGCGGGCTGTGGGTGCGCTTTCTGATGCTCACCGGTCGTGAGACATTAGCCCAGCAAGAATTGGTCCGGCTGGCGGAGGCCTGTCGCCAGGGAATTTATGGCCAATGGGAGTTTAACGAATGGCTGCATGGCCAGACGGGCCGGCCCATGGGTAAGGCGCATCAGGCCTGGAGTGCGGCCGGTTATATTGCCGCCCACAAAGCAGTGTACGACAGGGCCACGGCCGTCGATTTCACCCGCCTGACCCCAGCTATGTTTGCCATCGACGAACGACTATAGACCAACGACCAACGCCAGGCTTTCGTCGTTGATCGTTGGTCATTCGTCGTCTCAAGGATTGACTATGAGCTGGCTCTTTGTCTCCGACGTGGATGATACCCTCCTTGGCGGGCCGGAACGGGATCTCATCCGGCTGATGGATGGCCTGGCGGCCCGGCCGCCGGGCTGCCTGGTCGCCTATAACTCCAGCCGCCCCTGCGCCAGCCTGCGGGCCACACTGGCCAGCCAGCCTCATTTACGGCCGCCCGATTACCTGATCGGCGCCTTAGGCACAGAGATGGAAGAGGGTCAAACCGGCGCACCTGTAGCCGGTTACCAGGAAATCTTTGCGGCCGACGGCTGTTGGCAGCGAGAAACTGTGGTGGCCATCATAGCGCGGTGGCAGTTAACGCCTCACGACGCCCTATACCAGACCCCGTTCAAGGCCAGCTATGACCTGCCTGACGCGGCGCTGCTGCCAGCTATCCGGGCTGCCCTACAGGCCGCCCCGTTAGCGGTGCAGATTATCCATTCGGGCGGCCGTCATCTGGACATTATTCCTCGACAAGCAGGCAAACAGACGGCCGTGGCCTTCCTACGCCAAAAACACCGGATAGCGGCCGAACGGGTGGCCGTCGCCGGCGATTCCGGCAATGACCGGGACATGTTTATCGCGCCCTACCGGGGTATCATTGTCGGCAATGCCGACGCCGACTTGCGCCAGCTAACCGGCGACCATATCTACCACGCTCAATCTCCCCAGGCCGCCGGCGTCCTCGAAGGGTTGCGCCACTGGGGCTTCTTGTACTGATCCGCAGATGACGCTGGTTGACCCAGATTATTGATTCTATTCTGCGTCAACGGCGAAATCTGCGGATCATCCTCCTGGAGGAGAATCTTATGAATATAGCCAATACCATTCTAATGATGTCCTTGCACGGTTATGTTAGCGCCGAACCGGAGTTGGGTAAGCCGGACACCGGCGGCCAGGTTGTTTACGTCCTGGAGTTAGCTAAACGTTTCAGCCGGCTGGGCCGGCGGGTGGACATTGTCACCCGTCGCTTTGAAGATCAGCCCGAATTTGACGAGATAAATGAAAACTGCCGTGTCTGGCGTATCCCCTTTGGCGGCCGGAACTTCATTCGCAAGGAGGATATGCACGATCACTTAGGCGACTTTGTCACCAATTTTCTCAGCGCGGCCCGCTCGCGGAGCAGCCAGTATGACATTGTCTACTCCCATTACTATGATGCCGGCTGGGCCGGTCAGAAAATCAGTGAAGAGCTGCAAATTCCCCATGTGCATACGCCTCATTCATTAGGCTGGTGGAAGGAACACAATATGGGAGTGGATATGGCTGTCGAAGAAATGGCGGCTGAATATCGCTTTGAGGAGCGCATTCGCAAGGAGTTCCTCGTTTTCCAAACCTGCGACCGGATCATCGCCACCACCGAACCTCAGACCGATCTGCTCAAGACGGAGTATGATGTGCTGGAACGGCACATTACCACAATCCCTCCCGGCATGGATGAAAACCGCTTTTCGCCGGTACGCCAGCAGGATCGGGAGGCGCTGCGCCAGCGGTACGGCCTGCGGAGTCAGGATGTGCTCGTTTTGGGTCGTATGGCCCATAACAAGGGATATGACCTGCTCTTGAACGCGCTGCCCACCCTGTTTGCCCTGGTTCCCGACGCGCGCCTGGTGGCGGCCATCGGCGGTGATGAGTCAGCCCAGGATACCGCCGGGGTGGCGGAATTGCAGCAGCAAGCCCAGGAATTGGGCGTCAACGAGCGCATCAAGTGGGTGCAATATGTGCCGGATGAGGATCTGGTCAACTATTACCGGGCGGCGGCCGTTTTTGCCATGCCCTCCCGCTATGAGCCGTTTGGCATGGTGGCCATCGAAGCCATGGCCTGCGGCACGCCCACCGTCGTGACCGTGCACGGGGGTCTGTTTGAGCTGGTCGATTTCGGCCGGCAGGCGCTCTATGCCGATCCCAACCGGCCGTTAGAATTGGGCGCCATGATGGCTCTCCCCCTGCTATATCCGGATCTAGCCCATGAGCTTTCGGTGGAAGGCGCCCGTTTCGCCCGACGTAACTTTGGCTGGACGGGCATTGCCCGCCGCACCCTGGAAATTTTCGACAGTATCAGCCACGTCTGAGCAGCGCATCGGCCGGTCTAAGCCGGATGGTGCGCTAAGGCCTGATCAAACTCATGCCCAATTCATGCGTTCTGTTACTGTTGATAGTTTCCCAAATCAGATTATACTGCTGTAGACCAAAATTCGATCTGCTGCTGGTTTAGTTGATGATTAAGTGGAAACAGCTACCAGGCCTGTCATGGCGAGAGACGCCACAGCGCAGCACTGTTCTGCAAAGACAGAAACTTCCCCCGTCATGGCGAGAGACGCCACAGCGCAGCGCCGTTCTGTAAAGACAGAAACTTCCCCTGTCATGGCGAGGGCGACAGCCCGAAGCCATCCCCGGCATGCGAAGGCGGGGGGTGCTTCGTTTCCGCAGGTCACGCGCAATAAGATGTAGCTGAGCAGTTACAAAAGGAAGCAAAAATGAGTAGATTTATTGATGAACCAGGGGATGATCTGTTGAACATGCCGGCGGCCGCTTCCGATGAAGAGCGGATGCGGACGTTGATTGAATCCTTAAGCGCCTACATTGAGTATTATCACGGCGGCGCTTTGGAGATGGTCAACTTCGACGGCCGTACCCTGCAAATACGCATGTTGGGGGCCTGTCAAGGCTGCGCCCTGGCCTCCGGCACCCTGCATGGCTGGGTCGAGGGCACCGTCCGGCCGTTCTTCCCCGATCTGCAACAAGTAGTCGCCGTTTAGCTAAACGCTTTAGTATCAAACCAAATCCACTGACTCTGGCCGCTGGAACGAGCAGACACGGGGTTGGTCGCCCAACTTGTGGCTGCGACCATTCAGCTCGCGGGCTGAGCCTCTCGAAGCCTGCGCCTGTCGAAGCCGTTTGTGCCTTCGACAAGCTCACACAACGGCCGTCAAGCTCAGGCAGCGGGCGTGCAGGCGATCTCTATCAGCCGGCCGCCATGCATATGGGGGCGCCGCTCATCTGGCCTGGTCGGGCCACGGCCGCCTCGCGTAAAAACTTAAGCGTGGTCGCGTACCCCAACTGAATCAGTCCTGGCCCATCCTGGAACCCCAGGAATTGGTGGTCGGGCATGAGCGGGGTCGGCGGGTAGAGGAGCGGAAGTTTAACCCGCCGCCAGGTTGGAGACAGCCAACAGGAGAACGCGACCTGCCAGAATGGCGATTGGTTCAATTTTTCAGATCCATAATGTTACCAAATTGTCACCCACGCTTAGTGATATTTGTCATGTTTTCTTTTTTTAGCAAAGGTTACACTTATTATCAGCATTGAGTTTACTTATTTGTAGACTTGGCAACTCGAATTGGAGTGTCCAGGTCCTAGATATCCGGTAATCGTCCGCGTAACCCTTCTGTTGGGGGCGGCAGTTACCCAAAATTGGAGGAGATTCTTCTGATGAAAAAAAGTAGATTGTTGTTTGTGATTATGGCCTTGCTGTTAGCCACAGCGTTGGTCGCCTGCGGTTCTACCGCTGAGGAAACCCCCGCGCCAACGACTGCGCCGCCTACGGCCGTAGTCGTAGACACGCCTACCGATGTCCCGCCCGCGCCCGATCCAACGGCCGTACCCGAACCAGAACCAGACCCAACGGCCGTACCCGAACCAGAACCAGACCCGACGGCCGTGCCGATTGAAGAGCCAGAACCAGTGACGGAAACGCTGCCCGCCATGCCCGGCGACGTTTTTATTCGCGCCGCTTACAGCGACGATGAAATTGCCCTGCGCATTAGCTGGCGCGGCGACAAACCGTACCCCGGCCAATTCCACGACTTCGTCATCTTTGGCGGCGAAAACTGGGATCGGCTGCCTTCCTCTGACCGCATTCAGGAAGACCGTCTGGCCGTTATGTTTGAAAGCCCCAACGTACCCGTCGAATACTTCACCACCACCGGCTGCTACGCCGCGTGCCATTCCGACATGAACAGTATGCCCGAACAGCCCGTGAACGCCGAAGGCGCCGTCATTGACACCCGCCATTACCTGTTAGCCACCGAAGAAAATCCAGCTGGTAGTTTTGGCCTCGATATGTGGCATTGGCGCGGCGGCCGCAGCGGCCCCATGGGTTACGCTGAGGACACCTGGGTGCGCTACGGCGAACGGGACACCGGCGAACAAGGCCGCCGCCGTGACAACCAAGGCGACGCCCCCACCAACTGGCTGCGCGAGGGTGGCGACCGTCTCTACGAAGATCAAAGCTGGGGCGGCGACCTGGTCTGGAACGAGACCCTTCTCCCCCGTTTTGTCTTTAACCCTGAAAAATCAGGCTTCAACAACTACTTCCTGGCTGACGCCGACGGCAACGCCTTCACCGACGTTGACCAGGTTTACGCCACCGTAGACAATATAGATTATGTCAGCCTGCTCGTTATCTACCAAGACCTTGATTTCGACCCGGTGGACAAAGTCAACTCCATTGACGTCCGTTACCTGTTGTTCATGGCTGGCGAAATTGACGAGCCGGAATACCGTGGCGACTGGGCCGCCTATTGGGCCGCGCAGACTGGCGTCAACGACGCTGACAGCGCCATTGCCATGCTGGACGACATTGTTAGCGGTATGAAAGAAGGCGTTATGGTCACGCGCTCCGTTGGCTTTATCTATGAATCCAGCCAGCATGAAATCCGCGCGACCCGCGACTTCGACTTTGACGAGGGTGTCTGGACTGTTACCATGTACCGCTCCCTGTCCGTCCCCCGCGCCGATGCAGACGACGTAGACCTGGCCGCTTTGGCCGGCGGCGTTGTTTACAATATGGCCTTCTCCATTCACGACGTGATGCGCGGTGGGGCCACCCACTACGTCTCCTTCCCCACCACCCTGGGCAATGCCGATTCTAACGGCAACATTAAAGCCGTTATGGTAGACAATGTGTGGGATGTGGACTGGGCGATGGTTGAACCGCTGGAAACGGCCGTTTATCCCTCCGGCATGATGGCTTCCCTGCAATGGTTGCTGGACAAAGAGGTTCATGAAGGCGCCGACAATGTGGACATCTTCAAATGCCAACGCTGCCACGAAGTTGATTTCGCCGGCGGCGGGGTTGGCCTGGTCGAAGATTAACTCTTTCTCTCTCCAGATCTGACAGCTTTTCCAAAGCAGTCAGGTCTGCCTAAACGAAGACCCGAAGGGTTGCAAAACCTTTCGGGTCTTCTCTCTATTTACAATGGCATTACCCCACTAAATTTGCTATTATTAGAGTGGTTTAATCTTTGATGAGTAAATTGCTCTAAAAAGGTAAGCGTTTAATCCGATTGAAGGTCGGACAGGTTTTTTGCCTGTTGTGTCTCAAATTAGACTGGTAGGAAATAAGGAGGATATTGTGAACCGCATTATATCAATAACATTCTTGGTTTTAGGTATTGCTAGTTTATTTATTGCTGGCTGCGCCAGCCGTCCTGGGCCGGTTGGCCCGGCCGGCCCTACTGGCCCGCAAGGGATGCCCGGCCCGGCTGGCCCCGCTGGTCAAGACGGTCTGCCCGGCCCCGCCGGTCAAGACGGCCTCAGCTATGCGCCGCCCCAGTTTATTGGCACGGACGCCTGCGCCGAGTGTCACCAGGATATTTACGAGAAATTTGTCCGCAGCGGTCACAATTACAAGCTCAACGCCGTTGTTGACGGTCAGCCGCCCGAATATCCTTTCAGCACACTGCCCGCCCCGCCTGACGGTTATACCTGGGACGACATTACCTATGTGATCGGCGGTTATAACTGGAAAGCCCGCTTCATTGACCAGCGCGGCTATATCATCACCGGCGACGCTGATGCAAAGACTCAATATAATCTGTTTAACCGTGACCTGAACATGGGCAATAATTGGGTCGCTTACAGCGCCGGACAGGTGGACAAACCGTATGATTGCGGTTCTTGTCACACCACCGGCTACAGCCCCATTGGCAACCAGGACGGCTTGCCCGGTATGATCGGCACCTGGGCCGCCCCCGGCATTCAATGCGAGGAATGTCACGGCCCTGGCAGCCTGCACGTGGAAGCCCCCCTCTCTTACCAGTTGAAAATCGAGCGGGATTCGGCCGCCTGCGGCCAATGTCATGTGCGCGGCGACGGCCCGGAAACGGTGCCAGCCCGCAACGGCTTCATCCAACACCACGAACAGTACGACGAACTGTTCCAGAGCAAACATTCCGCCCTGCAATGCGTGGCTTGCCACGATCCTCATGAGGGCGTGATTCAACTGCGTCAGACTGGCGAGCAAACAACCCGGACGCAGTGTGCCAGCTGCCATTTCCGCGAAGAAAAGTATCAGGCGATTTCGATTCACAGCAATGTGAATGTTAGCTGTATTGATTGCCACATGCCCCGCGCTACGCGCACGGCCGTTGGCAACGCCGCTATGTTCACGGGCGACATTCGCACCCATATGATGGGGATCAATTATGATCTCACCAGCCAGTTCACTGAGGACGGCTTGTTTGCTCTGCCCCAGCTTTCCATTGATTTCTCCTGCCGCAGTTGCCATATAGAAGGGGGCAGCGCCCGGCCGCGCAGCTATGAAGAACTCCGCCCGGCGGCCGTGGGCTACCATTTACCGCCCTACTTGCTGCGAGCCATTCAAGAAACGGAAGAAGCGGAACTTCCCGAAGAAGAAATAGAAGAATAATCTACATAAAGCAACCCGACAGGCCTGTTAGGCCTGTCGGGTTGCGCTTCAGGAGGCGGCCGCACCTTGTTCCCAATTCATCTAACACGCCGACAAATTGTTGGGTTGCTCGCGTTTCTGTTTATTCTGACGGCGCTGTTTGTCTGGCCGCCGGAAAGCCAGATTGCCAGCGCGGCCCCTGAAACGACGATTGTGAGCTATTCCGGTTTTGTCCATGACGCCGTTTTGTTCCAAACCGGCCCGTCTGGCGACCTTTCCTGCCGTCTTTGCCACAGCGACACAGATAAAACGTTCATGCTGCCATCGGGCGAGTCCCGTTCGGCGCGGGTTGATTTGGCCGCTTTAGACCGGTCTGTGCATGGCCTGGGCAGTGATAATCCGCTGGCCTGCGCCGACTGCCACCGTCCCGCCGCCGATTACCGCTTCCCCCACGCGCCGGTCACGGCCGCCGACTTAGCCGACTACCGGCTGGACAAAGCGGCGACCTGCACCCAATGTCACACCGCCCCCCACCTCACCAGCCATCCCGGCCTGGGCAGCGACAACCCCGTGACTTGCGTGGATTGTCACACGGGGCATGAGGTTCAGGATTCGGCCGTTTGGCGTTCCGGCGACGGCGTGAGCGCCTGTCTTGATTGTCACACCAACGATACCGCCCACCGGCTGACGACCTTGATCCAGGCGGGCATGTTCGCTGTGCAACGGCCGGAAAATAGCTACTGCCTGGCCTGCCACAGTCAACCCGATTTGAGCATGACCCTGGCGAACGGCGAACAATTGGCCTTAACCGTTGACCCGGACGCTTACAACCATTCGGTGCATGGGCTGGACAATAGTTGGCAGCCGCTGAACTGCACCGATTGTCACCAAAATTATTTGTACCCGCATGAGCCGGTAACGGCCGTGAGCCGCCGCGAATACTCCCTGGAAAAATACCAGGTTTGCGCCGCCTGCCACGAGCAAAATTACAGCCATACGCTAGACAGCGTGCATGGCCTCGCCCTGGTCGAAGGCAATTTAGAGGCGGCCATGTGCACCGACTGCCACAGCCCGCACGACATGCCCGACCCCAACGAACCCCGCTCCCGCATTGCCTACACCTGCGAGCAATGCCACAGTCAGGTTTTTGCGGAGTACGCGGTCAGCGTGCATGGCGAAGGGCTGCTGAACGAGGACAATCCGGACGTGCCATCCTGCACTGATTGTCACGGCGTGCACACCATTGTTGACCCGACGACGACGGTCGCCCGCCTCAGTTCGCCCCAAATGTGCGCCCAATGCCACGCCGACCCGGAAATGATGGGCCGCTACGACATCTCGCTAGAGGTGTTTGACACCTACGTGGCCGATTTTCACGGCACCACCGTGACCCTGTTTGAATACCAGGACGACCCTGATCTCCAGATCAATGTCGCCCTCTGCTCCGACTGCCATGGCGTTCACGCCATCATGCGGGCGGACGACCCGCACGCGGGCATCAGCGAAAATCTGCTGGTAACTTGCCAGGAATGCCACCCCTCGGCGACGGCCAATTTCCCGGCCGCCTGGACCAGCCACCACCAGCCGTCGTTGGAGCATAATGTGTTGACTTATCTGGTGATCACCTTTTACCAGATATTTATTCCCCTGGTTTTAGGTTTTCTGGGCTTCCTGGTTTTAACCGACATTTACCGGCGCGTAAGAATGCGCTTAGCTGGTTGAAAAATAGAAACCGCAGATTTCGCAGATTTCGCAGATTGAAATGAAAAATCTGCGTTAATCTGCAAAATCTGCGGTTCATCCTAATGATTACAAAGTGAGCGAAATGGAGCAAACAGAAGAAACAACGGCCGTCGTCGCAACGGAAACGGCTGAAACCATCGCCCCGCCCCCCGCCGAGACTACGGCGGCGGCTAAACCGGAACGGCCGGATCAATACCCCCGTTTCCGGCTGGCGGCGCGGATTGAACACGCCATTTTGATGACCAGCTTCACCGTGCTGACCGTCACCGGCATTCCCCAGATGTACGCCTGGGCGGAATGGGCGAAATGGTCTATTGATATGATGGGCGGCATTGAGACCGTGCGCATCATTCACCGCACCTCGGCCATTATTCTGATCCTCGGCACGGTCTACCATCTGTTTACCTCTGGCTACCGCTTCTACGTCAAGCGGGAGCCGATGCGTATGTTGCTGAACCTGAAAGATGCGCGGGATATTTGGGACACGATCCGCTTTAACCTGGGTTTTGCCGACCATCATCCGAAGATGCCTAAGTTCAATTTTGGCGAGAAGCTGGAGTATTGGGCGGTGGTCTGGGGTACGGCCGTGATGATTATCACCGGCTTCATGCTCTGGAACCCCATTTCCACCACGGCTTTTTTGCCCGGCGAAATTATCCCCGCCGCCAAAGCCGCGCACGGCTACGAAGCGGTGCTGGCGGCCTTAGCCATTGTCATCTGGCACATGTACAACGTCCATATTAAGGCGTTCAACCCCAGCATCTTCACCGGCTATTTGCCCCGCGACCAGATGGAAGAGGAACACGCCCTGGAGTTGGCCCGGCTGGAAGCGGGCGGCGACCCCTGGCCGGAAGTGGCCTTGCCGGTGTTGGAAGATAGGCGGCGCAAGTATATGATCTTTACGGCCGTCGCCGGTACGCTCATTCTCATTTTGCTTTATTGGGCTTTTACTTACGAACAGACAGCTATTGAAACCGTGCCCCGCGCTGTGCGGGACGCCCTGGCGATTTTTACTGCGCCGGGATAAAGCGTTGAATTTTACCGCAAAAAAAGACCTCCTGACGGCCGTCAGGAGGTCTTTTTTTATGGATGCGCTTGCCAGTAGGCATCCAGGCGGCTCATGAAGTAGCCGACCATTAAAACGAACAGTAGGGGAATACCTAACCGTAGTACGAAGAAGGCGGCGACGATCAGGGTTGCCAGTAACTCGTCCATGATAGCCTCCTTTATAAGGACGAAAGACGAAGGACGAAGGACGAAGTTTGGTCGTCCTTCATTGCTTTTTTGTTGTTAAGCTGAAACTGGAGCTTGCTGCCAGGCAGCTTCCAGACGGTGCATTGTGTAGCTAACGATAACCAGCAGCATCAGGGGGATGCCCAGCCGGATGATGAATAAAGAAAGAATAGATAGTGTCGCCAGTAAGTCAGTCATTGCAGCCTCCTTGTCAAAATTACGAATTACGAATTACGTCGTTCGTCGTTCGTCGTTGGTCGTTTAGTTGTCTATAGCTTAACAGGGAATAGGCGGTAGGACTATTGGGTAAACAACCCATCTTTAACCAGACTGGAGCAGTCTCAAAGACTGCTCCAGTCTATGTTAGCGATGCCTATCGTGGGGGATTTTACCCATGCCGGGTTAGAATTTCGATGGGGAATGCGTTGGCCAGGGCGGTCAATTCGGGGTCGCCCACAAATTAAGACAGCGCTTCTTCACGCTCTGCGTCTCTGGTTAGTTCACCCTCATGCTCCGCTTCCAAAGCGGTTAGCAAATCTAGTTCAGCATATTTGCCGTACAGCGCGTCTATAAGCGATGCGTAATCCACTGGTTCCAACATAATTTTGTTTTCTTGCTGCATTATTTGAAATGTCATGTCTAGACGTATCCCATTGCTTCCGGGACGAAAACCAGACTGGAGCAGTCTTTTTGTAAATTTACAAATAAGCGCTGGTATTGCTGTAGGGGCTGGCCTTGTGCCAGCCCTCTAGGGCAACCACAAGGGTTGCCCCTACGATACCGGCGCTATTTTGTTAATCACCAATAAGACTGCTCCAGCCTCAACGTAGCGGTAATCAGCTAACGGCGATTAGCCCTTTTTCGATGGCGTATTTCACCAGCTCCACCCGGTTGTGCAGGTTTAGTTTGCGCATGATGTTTTCCCGGTGGCGGTCTACCGTTTTGACGCTGATGGTCAGCAGTTCG
>Ga0209498_1002335_pt1 | contig 11467 bp, 7 predicted proteins | sample WalLakDeSediment_FD_184131 | JGI IMG/M metagenome (GOLD analysis project Ga0209498, IMG submission 184131) | Lake sediment microbial communities from Walker lake, Nevada to study Microbial Dark Matter (Phase II) - Walker Lake 11/02/13 Deep... | ecosystem: Environmental > Aquatic > Freshwater >...
GCTTCGACCCGCACCTGGCGGACGACCGCGCGCAGGCGGAGGCCGCCGCCGACGAGGCGTTCGTCGACTCGCTCGCCGGCGTCGGCACCCTGCCCGAGGACCAGGTCCTGCGCGGCCTCGCCGACCTGGTGCAGGCCATGGTGCGCAGCGACTACTACCAGGGCCACCCCTGGATCGCGTTCAAGATCGACTCGGCCCGGGTCGGGCAGATGCCGGACCCGCGACCGATGTACGAGATCGGCATGGCCGCCCCCCTCGTGGAGGGGGTGCACCTGCGCGGCGGCAAGGTCGCGCGCGGCGGCATCCGCTGGTCCGATCGGCCGGACGACTTCCGCACCGAGGTGCTCGGCCTGATGAAGACGCAGATGACCAAGAACGCCGTGATCGTGCCGGTCGGCAGCAAGGGCGGCTTCGTGGTCAAGGGCGGGCCCAGCGACCGCGACGCGCTCCGCGCCTTCGTGCAGGAGCAGTACCGCGTCTACGTGCGGGCCCTGCTGGGGCTCACCGACAACCTCGTCGGCGGCGAGGTGGTGCACCCGGTCGGCCTCGTCATCCACGACGGCCCCGACCCCTACCTGGTGGTGGCCGCCGACAAGGGCACGGCGACCTTCTCCGACACCGCCAACGCGATCGCCGCGGAGGTCGGCTTCTGGCTCGGCGACGCGTTCGCGTCGGGCGGCTCGGTGGGGTACGACCACAAGAAGGAGGGCATCACCGCCCGCGGCACCTGGGCGGCGATCACGCGCCACTTCCGCGACCTGGGGCTCGACCCCAGGCGCGACGTGTTCACCGCCGCCGGCATCGGCGACATGTCGGGCGACGTGTTCGGCAACGGCCTGCTGTACAGCGACCGCGCCAAGCTGCTGGCCGCGTTCGACCATCGGCACGTGTTCCTCGACCCCGACCCCGACCCGGCGGCGTCGTTCGCCGAGCGGCGGCGCCTGTTCGACCTGCCGCGCAGCAGCTGGGCCGACTACGACCGCGCGCTCATCTCCGAGGGCGGCGGCCTGTTCGACCGCGGCGCCAAGCGCATCGTCCTGACGCCGCAGGTGCAGGCGATGCTGGGCGTCGATGCGCCCGCCCTGTCGAGCCCCGACCTGATCAAGGCGATCCTGCGCGCGCCCGTCGACCTGTTGTGGAACGGCGGCATCGGGACCTACGTCAAGGCCTCGAGCGAGCGGCACGCCGAGGTCGGCGATGCCAGCAACGACGGCGTTCGCGTCGACGCCACCGAGCTGCGGGCCCGCATCGTCGGCGAGGGCGGCAACCTCGGCTTCACGCAGCTGGCGCGCATCGAGTACGCCCGCGCGGGCGGCCGCATCCACACCGATGCCATCGACAACTCCGCCGGCGTCGACCTCTCCGACCACGAGGTCAACCTCAAACTGGCCCTGCAGCCGCTGCGGGTCACCGGCGAGCTGTCGGGGGCGCAGCGCGACCGGCTGCTGCGCGAGGTCACCGACGAGGTGTGCGAGCTGGTGCTGCGCGACAACGAGCGCCAGGCCCTGGCGCTGGCGCTGGCGGAGCGCCGCAGCCGCATCGACCTCGGCCTGTTCGACAGCCAGATCGAGTACCTCGCCGCCCGCGGCCAGCTCAACCCGGCCGTCGAGTACCTCCCCAGCCGGCGCCAGCTCGCCGAGCGCGAGCGCGCGGGCGAGGGCCTGACCAAGCCCGAGCTGGCGATCGTGCTGGCGTACGTGAAGATGGGCCTCTACCGGCGGCTGCTGGAGACCGACCTGCCGGACGAGCCCTTCTTCAAGCCGGTCTACCTAGACGCCTACTTCCCGAAGGCCGTCCTGGAGCGCTTCCCCACCGCGATCCGCGGCCATCCGCTGCGCCGCGAGATCGCCGCGACGCTGATGACCAACCGCGTGGTCGACCTGCTCGGCATGACCTTCGTGCATCGCGCGATCCGCGACACGGGCGCCAGCCCCCTGGAGGTGATGCGGGCCGCCCTGATCGCCCTCGAGGCGCTCGACGTGGACGAGGTCGAGGCGCGCCTGGAGGCGGGCACCGCCGACCTCAAGGGCGCCGTCGAGCTCGAGGCGCTCGAGGCGCTGGTGGCCAGCGTCGAGGGCGTCGTCCGCTGGATGCTGCTCAACGACCTCTCGGGGGTGGCGATCGAAGGCTTCGTCGACGCCTATCGCGGCCCGCTTGCGGCCGTGCGCGCGCAGCTGGCGGAGCTGCTGCCGACGCCCGAGCGGCGCCGTCTCGTGGCCCAGGCCAAGCGCTACGGCCGCGCCGGGCTGCCGGCCGAGCTCGCGACCGAGCTGGCGGCGCTGGCCTACCTCCCCTCCTCGATGGGGGTGGTCGAGGTGGCGCAGCGGACCGGCACGCCCATCACCGAGGTCGGCACGCTCTTCTTCGCCCTCGGCGAGCGCCTGCGGCTCGGCTGGCTGCGCGACCGGCTGGGCGAGCTCGAGGCGCACGACACGTGGTCGAAGATCGCGGTCGGTGGCCTGGTGATGGACCTGCGGCAGGCCCAACGCTACCTGACCGAACGCTACGTGCGCGCGCGGGGCGAGGCGCCGAAGCTCGGCGTCGAGGACTTCCTCGCGCGCACGCCGAACGTGATCAAGCGCTACGACGACGCGTTGGCGCGCATCGAGGCCGACGACGCCCTGTCGCTGGCGTCCGCGGGGGTGGTGGTGAGGCTCCTGGCGCAGGCGCGCTGAACCGTCCGCTCTGCGGACGGTTCAGCGGCGCAGTTCGGTGCGGCGTCGGCCGCACCAAACTGCGCGGCCGGACGACGAGCAGGGCGGCGGCGGGCCGGCGACGTCGGCGGTCACCGTCTGGGCTCCTGGAAGAAGGCGCGGAGCACCGCGTTGAGCACGCGGGTGCCCGCCCGCGTGGCGCGCAGCCGGTCCCCCTCGAGCGCCAACAGGCCGTGGCGCAGCGCGACCCCCAACGCCTCGGGGAAGGTGGACCGGACCGCAACGCCGGTGGTCGCCCGGAGCTCGTCGAGGTCCACCCCCTCGACCGTCCGCAGCCCCGTCATGAGCTTCTCCAGCACGAAGGCGCGGCCGTCGACGGGCGCGCGCGCGGGCGGGTCGCCCCGCAGCCAGGCCTTGATCGGGGGGTTCCGCACCCGCACGGCCACCGTTCCGGCCGGATCGTCGACCTCGGGGGGCAGCAGCCCGGCGGCGCCGGGTCCCAGTGCCAGGCACGCCTCGCCGCGCCAGTACACCGGGTTGTGGCGCGCGCGGTGGCCTGGCCGCGCGTGGTTGCTGACCTCGTAGCGCTCGAGGCCGTGCTCGGCGAGCACCGCCTCGGCCAGGTCGAAGTCGTCGGCCGCCCGGTCGTCGTCGACCCGCACCCCGCGGCGCGCGAAGGGCGTGTGCGGCTCGATCGTGAGGGCGTAGACCGACACGTGCGGCGTCCCCGCGGCGGCGACGGCGCGCAGGTCGCGCGCCGCGTCCTGTCCGGGGACGGCGGTGATGACGTCGGCGGACACCTCCAGGCCCGACGCCAGGGCGTCGTCGAGGGCCGCCAGCGCGTCGTGGCCCCGGTGGGAGCGGCCGAGGAACGCCAGGACCGCGTCCTGGGTCGACTGTAGGCCGAGCGACAGGCGGCTGACGCCGCGCTGCCGCCAGGCGGCCAGGCGCGCGCGGTCGAAGGTGAGCGGGTCGGCCTCGAGCGTCGTCTCGAACCGGCCGACGCCGCCCCAGCCGCGCGTGATCGCGTCCAGCACGCCGTCGAGCTCCTCGTCGCGCAGGTGGGACGGGGTGCCGCCCCCGAGGTACACGGTGTCGAGCGCTCCGGGCCAGCGCTCGGCCAGCGTGGCCGCCTCGGCCGCGACCCGCTCGACGTAGGCCGCCACCAGGCCCTCGGCTCGCCGCATCTTGTGGAAGTCGCAGTAGGGACACACCTGCGGGCAGAAGGGCACGTGCAGGTAGAGCGCCCGCGGGGGCGCGAGCGGGTCCGCGCGCGGTTCCGCGCGCTGGGCGGCGACGGGGGCGGCGGGCATGGCGGTCACGCTACCCCGGCGCCGGCCCGACGGGCCCACCCGGTGGCCCGGTCAACGCCAGACGGCCGGGCGCCGGGACCCGAAGGCCCCGGCGCCCTTCCTTCGGCGGGGGTCGGTCAGTCGAGGTCGGCCAGCTGCTCGTCGAGGATGGCGTTGGCCCCGATGTTCGCCAGGGCGAGCGTCGCGACGACGTCCTCGCCGTCGAAGATCGCCGCCATCTCGGTTTCGATCAGGCTGCGCACGAAATCGTAGCCGGGCACGGGGGGCTCGGCGATGCCGTAGGGCAAGAGGTCGAAGGCCACCCGGTAGGCGGGGTCGGCCTCGAAGTAGTCACCCAGGCCGGCCGCCGCGCTGGCCCGCACCGGGAAGTAGTTCGACGCCCGCGCCCAGCGCGCCTGCGTCTCGGTGCTGGTGTAGTACTTCAGGAACAGCCAGGTGGCGACCTGGCGCTCGAGCGAGTGGCCCGCCGGCATGCTGACCGACGCGCCGTAGATGTTCATGACGGGGTCTTCGGTGACGCGCGGCAGCGGCCCGACGCTCCAGGCGAACTGGGCGCCGGCCTCGACCGCCTGGCGGTAGAAGGGGAAGCCGGAGCTGGAGCCGACCGTGAAGAGCGTGCGGCCGAGGCCGAAATTGGCCTGGTCGCCGAAGCGCTCGGTCATGATCGCCATGCAGCCGCGCCGGGTGAGGTCCTGCAGGAAGGTCATGGCCTCGATGGCGGCGGGCGAGTCGAGCGTGTAGCGGGTGTTTTCGTAGTCGAAGATGTCGCCGCCGAAGGCGAAGGTCCAGCTGGCGAAGCGGCTGGCGTCGAGGCTGATCTCGTAGCCGAGGAAGGTGCCGCCGCCGGTGGCCGCCGAGTACGGCTGGTCCACCGCCTTGCAGGCGAGCTGGGCGAACATCTCGGGCGTACTCGGCGGGCCGTCGGCGCCGAGCTCGGCGAGCCACGCCTTGTTGAAGTACATGACCTCCATCGAGCGGTTCGGCGGGAAGCCCAGCAGCGCGTTGCCGAAGGCCGGGTTGACGTCGGACTGCAGGAAGCCCTCGAAGAAGTCGGCCAGCTCGGCCTCGCCGTAACCCCACTTCGGCGAGCGCACCAGCGGCCACATGTCGATCAGGCCGTCGACCACCTGGTAGGTGGCGGCCTGATTCTGGTAGGCCACGACCAGGTCGGGCACCTCGTTGCTGCCCAGCAGCACGAGCATCTTGTTGAAGATGTCGTTGTAGCCGCCCTGGTTCTCGGCGATGACGGTGATGCCCCAGGGGTTGGTGGCGTTGAAGTCGACGACGATCTCGTTCAGCATCCCCGCGCGGATGCCGGTGTGCTGGTGCCAGAAGTTCACCGTCTGGCCGCTGGGATCGACGTTCTCGTAGTCGGCCTGGGCGAACGCGCCCGCGGCGAGGGCAAGGGCGGCTAGGGCGATGAGGACGCGCTTCATGGATGGACCTCCTGGGGCGGGGACGGCGGGGCGGGGGCCGGTGGTGAGCGCGGGCGGGCTGCCCGGCGACTCCATGGTACGCAGGCTCGCGCGGCCGGGTCATGGGGGCGTCAGCCCTTCAGGCCCGAGGTGGCGATGCCCTCGGTGAACTGCCGCTGGGTGAAGAAGTAGAGGACCAGCACCGGGACGATGGTGATCACGGAGCCGGCCATCAGCAGGTGGGTGCGGGCGCCGGCCTCGTCGATGAAGTTCGCCAGGCCTACCGCCAGCGGCCGCCAGGTGGGGTTGGTGGTCACCAGCAGCGGCCACAGGAACTCGTTCCAGGCGTGCACGAACGTCAGCAGCGTGGCGGTGGTGACGACCGCCCGGCTCATCGGCAGCACGACGGTCGTCAGGAAGCGCAGGTGCCCGGCGCCGTCGATGCGGGCGGCGTCCCACAGCTCCTCGGGGATCTGCGCGAAGAACTGCCGGAACAGGAAGATGATGAACGCCGTCGACATGAACGGCACCGTCAGCGCCGGCAGCGTGTTGAGCCACGACCCCCAGGGGACGATGTCGCCGCGCACCAGCAGGAAGCCGGGGATGAAGGTGACCGTGCCGGGGATCATCAGCGTGGCGAGCAGCACGGTGAACAGCAGGTTGCGGCCGGGGAAGCGGATGCGCGCGAAGGCGTAGCCCGCGAGCGTGCAGGTGGTCACGACACCGAGGATGACCGTGGCGGTGATGATCACGCTGTTGCGGAAGTAGCGTCCGAAGTCGGCGTCGCGCCACGCCTCCGCGTAGTTGACCCACTGCGGCGACGCGGGCCACGGCTGGCGCGTCAGCGTCTCGCCCAGCGTCATCAGCGACTGGCTGATCATCACCAGGAAGGGCGTCATCGACAGCAGCGCGCCGATCGTCAGCGCCAGGTACACGAGCAGGTGGCCGGGCATCATGCCCGGCATGCCCGCGATCGGCAGCCGGCCACGCCGCGGCGCGCCGCTCCTGGAGCGGATCTCAGCCACGCAGCGCCCTCCGGCCGAACAGGCGGTTCTGCAGCAGCGTCATCGCCAGGATGATCACGAACAGCACCACCGACTGGGCGGCGGCCAGGCCGAACTCGCTGCGCTGGTAGAAGGTGTCGAAGATCACCAGCGACGCCGTGTCGACCGACCCGCGGGCGCCGGCCTCGCGCATCACGTAGAGCTGCGTGAACGCCTGGAACGTGCCGATGAAGCCGAGCACCGTCAGGTAGAAGGTGACCGGCGCCAGCAGCGGCACGGTGACGTGCATGAAGCGCTGCGGGCCGCTGGCGCCGTCGATCTCGGCCGCCTCGTAGAGCTCCTTGGGGATGTTGCCCAGGCCCGCGAGGAAGATCACCGCGTTGTAGCCGGTGTAGGTCCAGATGCCGAACAGGATGATCGTGAACAGCGCCAGGCTCGGCCCGGCCCAGAAGCCGGTGAGCTCGACGCCGAAGCGGGCGAGGAAGTCGCCGAACAGCAGCTGGCCCACGGGCCGAATCTCGAACAGCCAGCGCTGCGGGTCGATGCCGAGCCAGCCGAGGGCGGTGTTCGCGAGCCGCTCCTCGCGCGGGCTGAAGATCGCACGGAACACCGCGGCGCCCGCCACCGTGGGGGTGACGTAGGGCAGGAAGAAGAGCATGCGGTAGAACGCTCTGCCCGGCAGCCGCTGGAAGAGCAGGCTGGCGATGACCAGCGCCAGCACGATCTGCACCGGCACGCTGAGGAAGCCGTAGTAGAAGGTGCGCGTGAGGCCCATCAGGAAGCGGGCGTCGCCCGCCGCGAACATCGCCTGCCAACCGAGCGCGAAGGCGATGCCGGCGAACAGCAGGGTCGTGGCGGCGACGAGGCGCGTGACCATCGGCGCCACGGCCCGCCCCTTGAACGCGTCGGTCCACAGCCAGTGCGCGACGCCGATCAGCGCGACGCCGCCGAGGAAGACGCCGAAGGCGCCGAAGTCGCCGACCGTGCGCTGGTACTGGTCGAGGCCCAGGAACGCCCCCTGCCGGATGCGCCAGCGGTGCACGCTCATGTACAGCGCGTACACGATGGGGAAGAGCCCGAACACCCCGATCACGAGCGTCGCCGGCAGGACGAAGGCGTAGCCGGTCAGCCACTCGCCCCACGGCCGCCGCCGCACCCGGACGGGCGCCGAGCGGTGGGTCGCGTCGAAGACGGACATCGGCCCGGTCAGCGTACCAGCCCGTGTCATGCCTGGGTCAGCGGCAGGCGCCCCGTACGATGGGGCGTGCCGACGACCCCTGCACGCCACCGATCGAGACGCTCCGGCGCCGCCGGCCGCAAGCCGAGCCAGGGCCGTCCGTCCGACGGACGGACCCCGTCCGGAGGACGGACACCGTCCGAAGGACGGACCCCGTCCGGAGGACGGACCCCGTCCGGAGGACGGACCCCGTCCGGAGGACGGACCCCGTCCGGAGGACGGACACCGTCCGCCGCCGCGGCCGCGGACCTCGAACTCGCCTGCCTGCCCGGCCTGGCCGACGTGGTCGTGCGCGAGCTACACGCCCGCCTTGGTTCCGGAAGCGCGCTGCGGCGCGAGCCGCCGCGCATGCTGGGTGCCGCCGGCCGCGAGGACGCCGTGGCGCTGCGCCTCCCACCGCCGTCGCTCGCCGCGGCGCACGAGCTGCGCACGGTGGTGGCGGTGCAGCGCGTGCTTCGCTACCCGGTGCCGCGCCCCAAGGCGCTGCTCGGCGACGCGCTGTGGCGGCGCGTCGCGGTGGAGTTCTCCGCCGCTGTGGCGGAGGCGGCGACGCTGCCCGGCGGAGGCGGCTTCCGCGCCCTGCGCCTGGAGGCGGCCGGGCGCGACAGCGAGGTCATGCGCCGCCTGGCCGCCGCGCTGGCCGAGGCCGTGGGGCTGCCCGTCGATGCCGAGGACGGCGACCTGGTGGTCCGTGCCCGTCCCGACGGCGGCGACTGGGCCCTGCTGGTGCGCACCACCCGCCGGCCCCTCGCGACCCGGGGCTGGCGCGTCTGCGACCGCCCAGGCGGCCTGAACGCCAGCCTGGCGGCCGCGCTCGCCTGGCTGGCGGCGCCGCCAGCCGGCGGCGTGGCCGGCAACCCCTTCGCCGGCTCCGGCACGCTGGCGATCGAGCTGGCCCTGGCCGATCCCCGCGCCCGGGTCGAGGGCTTCGACCTCGACCCCGAGGCGGTCGCCTGTGCCCGCCGCAACGCCGACGCCGCCGGCGTCGGCGGTCGCGTGCGCTTCCGCGAGGGCGAGGCGGCGGCCTGGCCGCAGGCGGACGCATCGCTCGACCTGGTGCTGGCCGACCCCCCGTGGGGCGACGCCGTCGGCACCCGCGCCGGCAACCGCGCCCTGTACCCCGCGTTCCTGGGCGAGGCGGCGCGCTGCCTGCGGCCGGGAGGGCGCCTGGCGTGGGTCACCCACGAGATCGAGCTGACGCGGGCCTGCCTCGCCGCGCCGGGACCGTGGCGGCTGGTGCACGAGCGGCGGGTGTGGCACGGTGGCCACCATCCATGGGTGCTGGTCCTGGAACGGAGCGGCCGGCGAGGCTGAGGCCCCGATGCTAGGCTGGCGAAGATGCGCCTCGACCGTCTCGGGCTCAAGCCCGGCTGGTACCTCCTCATCGCCTTATCGGCCTTCGCCGCGGTCGCCTCGATCGGCTGGCGCGCGGCCGTCATCGACCTGCGCGAGGCACGCCTGCGGCTCGACGGCGCGGGCGCGGCGGCGCCGCGCGTGCCGCCGGACACGGCGCCGGCGGGCGGCGCGCTGGCCGGTGCCGCGGCGTCCGCGGTCGCCATGCCGCGGGCGGCGCCCCCGGCCGACCTCGCCGGCGACGTCGGCCTCTGGTTCCCGATCCCCGGCGCCCGCCTGCCCGCCGCCGACGCCCACCTGCCGGGCGCCGCCAGGGCGTACCGTGCCGGCGTGAGCGAGGGCTTCGTGTTCTGGCCCGACGGCGCCGGCGTGCCGCTGGCGTTCGGGACGCCGGTCATCGCGGCCGGCTCGGGCGAGGTCGTCCGCGTGGACGAGCCCTACGCCGAGCTCGACCGGGCCGCCTGGGACGTGCTGCTCGCCAGCGTCGCCGACGGCGCCGACGAGCGCGAGCTCGATCAGCTGCGCGGCCGGCAGGTGTGGATCCGGCTCGACGACGGGCGCGTCCTGCGCTACGGGCACCTCAGCGCGGCGCGCGCCGGCCTGGCGGTGGGTCAGCGGGTGGCGCGCGGCCGCGTGATCGGCTTCGTCGGCAACTCCGGCACCCTCGACGGCGTGACCGGGCGCACCACCAACGCCCGGCTGCACTTCGAGATCCGCGACGGCGACGACTTCGTCGGCCAGGACCTCGATCCCGACGGCGTGCGCCTGCTGGCGGCATCGCTGTTCACGGGGCCGTGATGGCACGCCGGCTGCCGCCGCCGCGCGGCCCGAACGAGGTCACCGCCATCGAGACGCTGTGGCGCAACCCCTGGGTGCGAGGACTCACCTACGTGGTCCTGGCGGTCGCGATCGTCGCCTTCCTGATCACCCAGCGCGCCGCCTACGCCTTCGCATTGCAGGTGGCGGTGGCCGGATTCCTCGTCGCGTACATCCTCGACCCGCTCGTCAACCTGTTGGCGCGCCTGCGCATCGGCCGCGGCCTGGCCGTGACGCTCGTGTTCCTGCTGCTGGCGCAGGCGCTGGTGGTCGGCTCGGTGCTGTTCACCCAGGTGGTGGCCGAGACGGCCCGTTTCGCCAACCTGCTGCCGGCGGCGCTCACCAACCTCGGTGACTCGTTCGGCGTCGTCACGGGCTGGCTCGGCCGCCTGAGCGACGTGCTGCCCGAGTTCCTGCAGGAGCGCTTCGGCATCGAGACCGGCGGCGAGGAGTTCTCGGTCCAGGTGCAGGAGCAGGTGGCGGCCTGGCTGACCGCCGGCGCCCAGGGCCTGACGCGCTTCCTCGAGCGCATCGTCACCGACGGGCCGGGCGTGCTGGTGGCCGGCGCCACCACCATCGTCAGCGGCGCCGTTCAGCTGGTGCTCATCGCCATCGTGTCGGCTTACGTGCTCTACGACCTCCCGCGTCTGACCGGCAACGCCCGCCGATTCGTCCCCGTGCGCTACCGCGGCCTCTACGCCGACCTGACGATCAAGGCCGACCGGGCGATCGGCGGCTTCCTCCGCGGCCAGGTGCTCATCTCGATCGCGCTCGGCTCCCTCATCTGGATCGGTCTCACGCTGATCGGCGTGCCGCTGGCCACGGCCATCAGCGTGCTGGCGGCGGTCTTCAACCTGGTGCCCTACCTCGGCCCCATCATCGCGACGCTGCCGGCGGTGCTGCTCGGCTTCACGGTCTCGCCGCTGACGGCCCTGCTGGCGCTGGTCGTGTTCATCGTCGTCAACCAGATCGAGGCGCACGCACTGGGCCCGATGATCCTGGGCAGGTCGACCAACCTTCACCCGGTGACCGTGCTGGTGTCGATCCTCGTGGGGGTCGGCTTCCTGGGCCTGCTGGGGGCCTTCCTGGCGGTGCCGGTGGTGGCGCTCGTCAAGGTGGTGCTGGAGGAGTACCTGCTGACGCGGCCGCCGTATCAGGAGGACGCGCCGGAGGGCGGGGCGTCCGCCGGGGGTGGGGCGCCGTCGAGCGACGGCGCGGGTTCGGCCACGGCCGAGCCTGCGACCCTCAGCCCGTCGTCGGACGCGACCCCTTGATCGCGTACATCAGGTCGTCGGCGCGGCGCAGCAGCGTGTCCGCGTCCTCTCCGTCGGCGGGGTAGTTGGCCAGTCCGACGCTGGCGTTCAGCCGGTGGCCCTGCACGTCGAGGGCGGCGATCGCCTCCACCAGCCGGGCGGCCGCCATCTGGCCCGCGGTCGGCGCGAGCATCGGCATGACCACCGCGAACTCGTCGCCGCCCCAGCGGAACACGGCGTCGCTGGCGCGGACCACCGACCGCAGCGCGTCGGCGACGGTCGCCAGCGCCCGGTCGCCGGCCTGGTGGCCGAGCGCGTCGTTGAGCTCCTTGAAGCGGTCGAGGTCGAGCATGGCCACCGCGAACGGCTCGCCGTGGCGCTGGGCGCGCTGCAGCTCGCGGGCCAGCGTCTGGTTGAACGCC
>Ga0209498_1002336_pt1 | contig 11464 bp, 6 predicted proteins | sample WalLakDeSediment_FD_184131 | JGI IMG/M metagenome (GOLD analysis project Ga0209498, IMG submission 184131) | Lake sediment microbial communities from Walker lake, Nevada to study Microbial Dark Matter (Phase II) - Walker Lake 11/02/13 Deep... | ecosystem: Environmental > Aquatic > Freshwater >...
CATCAAATCTGCCTGAAATAGCCAGTGAAATCCTGGTGAAAACGGTTACATAAATAGGGTTTGCGTGGATATAAATATCATCGAAATCGCTCGTCGCGCAGGGGTTTCGACAGCCACAGTTTCCCGAGCTTTGAACAACAACGGTCCTGTCCGAGAAGAAACCCGCCAGAAAGTTCTGCAAATTGCCAGAGAACTCAATTACAAACCCAATCCCATCGCCCGAAGTCTATCCCGAAAACTAACTGATACCATCGGCGTTATTTTGCCCGAGCTGGTCGATGAATTTTTCATGGAAATTATCCGTGGCATCGACGAGACAGCTTATCGAGCCAACCGCTATGTGATGCTCTCCAGCTTTCACAGCCAGCGCAATATCGTGGAGATGTTGCTGGAATTTATGGGCAGTGGACGCGTCGATGGCGTGATCCTGATGGCGCCCCAGATGCAAACCGATTTATCTTCTCTTTTAACAAAAAGCAAAAAGCCAGTCGTCCTGCTGAATGTCAACAATACTTGTCCCGATGCGGTCTGTTTTAATATCGATAATTATCATGGCGCCTTTGCCATCACCGAGCATCTGATCGATCACGGCTACCAGCGGATCGGCATGATTCTGGGGCCCGAAGGCAACTGCGACGCGGAAGAGCGATTTCGTGGCTTCAGTGATGCGCTTACCAAACATAATTTAACAGTGGAAAACTCCCTGGTTGTTCAGGGGGATTTTGCCGCCAAATCAGGCTATTATGGCTTTGGCCGTCTGATGAATCAGGAGCACAAGCCCGATGCGATTTTTGCGGCCAATGATATGATGGCGGTCGGCTGCTTTGAAGCGGCAAAAAGCTCCCATATTAAGATCCCAGGGGACGTGGCGATTGTCGGCTTTGATGATATTTACCTCGGCCAACTGCTTGTGCCGCAATTGACAACTGTGCATGTCCCGATTTCAGAGCTGAGCAGCAAAGCCATTCGCTATCTCCTGCGCATGATCGATGGCGAGGTCGATCCTGAGCAGCCGTATCGTGAAGAAATTTCCACAGGACTGATTATCGGCGGGTCCTGTGGTTGTAATAATTATTCAGTCAGCTCAATTATCTAAAAATTTATAATGGCAAAACAATCCAATTAAAATCATGAAAGGAGGTGAAAGCGGCAAGATTTGCTGTTAATGTTTTATGAAAAAATCCTTTCGAGGGTTGTGAACCTTTGAAAGGATCGGTTAGCAAGTTTTTTAATCCACTAACGATTCCCAAATTTAGCAAATTTGGGAATCATGGGAATTTTAAAACATAAGTTTCAGGAGGAGAGTTATGAAAGGAAGGCTAATGTTATTCACCATGATCGTCATGGCGCTATTCATCATGTCGATCACCCAGTTCGCTCAGGCGTTAGAGCGACCCAATTTAATCTGGGCGCGGACGACCAGTGAGACGATTACGCTGGACGGCAAGCTGGATGAGCCAGGCTGGCAGAAAGCCGAGTCGGTTCGATTGCAATACGGCAAGACCGCGGATTTGATCCCGGGCAGTGGCTGGCGCGATGAACAGGGCGTGAAGCCCAGCGACCCGACCGATGCGATCATCAAGTTTTTGGTTTCAGGCAATAACCTGTACATGGCCGTCGTGGTCAAAGATAGCTCGGTTGGTGGCGGTTTGTTCAATCAGTTTGATGGCTTTCTGATGAACATGCGGGATCATTCCAAGCCCGATCGGCCAGCGCCCAATTTTGAGTATTTTTACGGCTGGGTGACGGAAGCCTGGGCGGACAGCAATACTGGCAAAGTTGGTGCATCCCCGGGCTTCTTTGGCTGGGCGGCTGGCGATCGTACCGTGTGGGATGGCGCCACTTTTGTTGACGGCGTCTCCAACGATGACTCGACGCCAGATAAAGGCTACACGACCGAGTTGATGTTCAATCTCACGCCTCGAGGCTATGATGTAATCCGGGCGGAGGGTGATATTATCGAGTTCAACATCTCGATTTACGATGCAGACTGGCACTGGCCGCACAACAACGAGAAGTTCAGCGGCAATCGCACCTGGTGGCAGGGACCCTGGGGTGGTGGATCGGCATACGATGTGGTGCGAATTTATGCTCGACCTGATGTGACCGTGAATTCAGGTACTGTTCCCGTGGTTGGTCCTGAGATTACCATTCCGAATGGCGTAAATCATCCGGATCCCGTGATTGACGGCAAGCTGGATGAAGCGGTGTGGGCCAACATTCCGGGTTTTGATCTTCGTTATGGCGATGATGCGTTGCGGGCGTCTTATCCGGGCATTGGTCCCTGGCGCAGTGGTCAATGGCAGCCGGAGATCAACAGCATCCGGGCGCCGGTACTGGATCCCGCCGATGCTACAATCAAGTGGTTTTTCAAAGGCGATATGCTGTACTTAGGCGTGGATGTCCGTGACCAGGCGGTATGGGGCTTGAATCAGTTTGATTTGTGGGACGGCATTCGGTTCATCATTAATGATCGGGCCGAAGTCGATCCCGGTGACAACAATTTGCTGCGTCGGGAGCTGACCGCGCGGGTGGATTCGCTGGGACAGTTGGCGGTATCAGATTATCTGACGACGATGATCGATTCGTTCAAGACCTCCAAAGCTGCGATGGCGTTGAAGCCGGGCACCACGGTGAACAATTTCAACGATATCGATGCGGGCTATAGCTTTGAATTTGCCATTGATTTGACCAAGCTGGGCTATCCAGTGGGACGCGGCGATGGGGCGCTGTTCATCAGCGCCACGTTGTTCGATGGCGATGCGTTTGCCAATCCGGCGGATAATTATGGCAACCGGGTGTGGTGGATGCGCGAGAGTGCCTGGCCGGCCGCTGCGGCCTGGGCGTATATGGATCCCAAATCATTGGTGAAAGGTGCAACCGGTGTGAAGCAACTGGCGACGAATAATTTGCCAACCCAATTCACAGTTCTCGGCAATTATCCCAATCCATTCAATCCATCTTCAGTCATTCGATACGCATTGCCTGAAGAGGGACAGGTCACTTTGAGGGTCTTCAATATTATGGGTGGGACGGTTGCTGTGATCCCGCTGGGCTTGCAAAAGGCTGGCATCAACGAGGTTTCCTTTAATGCAGAAAAAATTAGCTCTGGAATCTATTTCTACAATCTGCAAGTCGTGTCTGGCAGAAACAATAAAGTTTCCCTTAGCTCGACCGGCAAGATGGTTGTGTTGAAATAAAGAAAATGTAGGACAAGATGACATCTTGTCCTACCGGGAGCGAGGCGCCTTCATGCGACTGCTCCAAATTTTTTTTGGGGCAAATAAATTTATCTTAGAGAAAACCTTCCGAAGGATTTGCAACCTTCGGAAGGTTTTATTCGATGACCAGTTGATTAAATGGTTAAGAGGCTCATTATGAAATTAAAACGAACAAGAATTTCCAAATTTTCACTGGAAATACTCTTCGGAATATTGATCATCACTCTGCTGTCGATTATGGCGGCTTATGGCGGAACAACGGGCAAATTGGCTGGACGGGTTACAGACAGACAGGGGCAGCCCTTGCCAGGTACTAATGTAATTCTGGTCGGCACTACGCTTGGCGCCGCAACAGACCTGCAAGGTTATTATAATGTACTCAACATTCCGCCTGGCTCCTATGAAGTAAGATTCATGTTCATCGGCTATAAAAATAGGGTGGTGCAGAATGTCCTCATGACTATCGATCACACAACCACGATCGATGCAATTCTTGAAGAAAGCACAATCGAAGGCGAAGCAGTGACAGTTACGGCCGAAAAGCCAGTCATCGAATTGAATCAAACCAGCTCCGTTGCCACAGTAACGGCTAAAGACATCGAGAGAATGCCGGTCCGCCAGCTCAGCGAGATCGTAGATTTGCAAGCTGGTGTGGTGGATGGACATTTTCGCGGTGGTCGTCTTGGCGAGGTTCAATATCAGATCAATGGTGTCTCCGTCAACAACACTTACGATAACAGCTCTTCCCTGCAACTGGATCGCTCACTGCTTCAGGAGGTTCAGGTGATCAGCGGAACTTTTGACGCGGAATACGGACAGGCGATGAGCGGCGTGGTGAACGTGGTGCTCAAATCCGGTTCGGATAGATTTTCCTGGAACGCCGAAACTTTTTTAAGCGATTACATGTACACCAGCGGCGATCGACGCAAGGCAGAAGACAAATTTCGGCCGTTTGCCATTCAGAATTACCAGATCAGTATCAGCGGCCCGACTTTTCTGCCGAGCACTTATTTTATTCTTAACAGCCGTCGCTATCGGGACAACGGCTATATCTTTGGAGAGCGGCGTTTTCAACCCACCGATCGCGCGAATTTCGAACAAAAAATTTTTACGCCTTCTGGCGATAACAAAGAGCTACCACTATCTTTCTCTGATGATATTTCCGGGCTGGTCAAATTCACCAACCGCTCGCTCAAAAATATCCAACTGGAGTATCAGGCCATCTATAACGTGATCGATGCCCAGCGCTATAATTTCGCTTTTCGACTTAATCCCGATGGCCGATCGAAACAGCAAACCACCTCAGTGGTTCATGGTTTGGATATCACGCACACGCTGTCATCCAACACCTTCTACAATCTCAATCTGCGGCAGAACTATTTCGATTATCATGATTACGCCTATAAGGATTTCAATGATCCGCGCTACGATGCTGCTGGCCCGCCGCAAGGCGACGCCAATTACGAACTGGGGGCAATTGTTCAGGGCGTGGATTTGAGCCGTTTCAAACAGCGCACCAACACGCTGGTTGCCAAAGCCGCGCTCACCAGCCAGGTCAGTCGGACTCATCTGGCCAAGTTTGGTGTTGAGCTGCAATACTCCAATGTTCAATTTGGTGTGCCGGGCTATATCATTGGGACAGGATTGCTCCTGACCCGACATATCAATGAACCACCCGATTATCCGCCCATTGCTACTTATCGACCCATTTCGTTGGTGGCGTTTGCTCAAGACCAGCTCGAATGGCGAGATTTCATCGTCCGCGCCGGCACGAGACTGGAATATTTTGATGCGCGTTCGACCATTCCCAGCGACTTGCAGAATCCGGCTAACGCCATTGCCGGGGTGCCAGAATCTTCTCCCCAAAAAACGACCAGAAAAATCACCCTGGCGCCACGAATCGGTGTTTCTTATCCGATGGCCGCCAGCGCCGCACTGTTTTTCGCTTACGGTCACTTTTATCAAATGCCGGGACTGGGACAAATTTTCACCAATTCCGATTATCAAATTCTGGATGAATTGCAGGCCGGCGGCATCAGCTATGGCGTGATGGGGAATCCCGATATCAAGCCAGAAAAAACCGTGCAATATGAATTTGGCTACAAACATGCGCTCACGCCTGACCTGGGTTTTGATTTCAGTATTTTTTACAAAGATATTCGCGATCTGCTGGGCGTTGAATTTATCTCAACCTATGCCGCGGCTGAATACGCCCGTTTGACCAACATCGATTTCGGCAATATTCTCGGATTCACGATTGCCCTGGATCAACGGCGCATCGGCATGATCAGCACCATGATCGATTATACCTGGCAACGCGCTATGGGCAATGCCAGCGATCCCCGTGAAACAGCTACACGAGCATCGGCTGGCGAAGATCCTCGTCCCAGACAGATTCCGCTGAACTGGGATCAACGCCACACACTGAATGCCACGATTCTGGTCGATATGCCGAATAATTTCGCCATCAGTACTATTGTTCGTTATGGCAGTGGGCAGCCATATACGCCAGCGATCTCCGCCGGTTTTGGTGGCGGTTTAGAATCAAACTCTGGCGCCAAGTCATCGTTTGTCAGAATTGACTTGCGGGCTGAAAAATATTTTCGATGGCGAATTCTAAACATGAGTCTTTTTGCTCGAATCGTGAACCTGCTCGATACCCGATTCGTGAACGGCTTTGTTTTTGACGACACTGGCAGTCCCGATTATTCTTTGAACCCCATTGGCCAACGCGCCACGCTGGCCGATCCCGGCCGGTATTATCCGCCCCGCCGTGTCGAATTAGGGATAACCCTGGGATCAGCCAATTAGCAATGGAGGAAAAAATATGCGCTATTTGAATTATCTAATATGCTGGCTCATCATTTTGTGCATCGTTCCGGCCTGGGTTTCGGCTCAATATCTACCCGTGGTACCCCAGGAGCAGCGCGGCCGGGTCGATGCCGAACGAGCCGGCTATCATGATGCCGCCAATATCCGCACCGTGTTCTATAATTTTGGCATGGTGGGCGATTATCCGCCAGACCCCCGCAAAGTAGATTTGAGCGTGTTCCATTCCTGTGAAGTGCCCAAAGGCAGCGGCTTGAATTACTCCGATGGCATCACGCCATTTGTGCTGGCTAAACTAATGGATCGTAAAGGTGCTTATTTTCATATTATGGAAACAGGCTATCGGGAACGCCAGGGGACCAGTCCCACCCGCAATCGCATCATGCGCTTTGAGCCTCGGCCTGGCTATTTTCAAGCCGATCCCAGCATCAACCAGGGCCGTTCGCCTGCGATAAGCAATGATCCCCGCACCTGGCCTGATTTCTGGACTGATAAGGTCAATGACCCTGACGATCCAGGCTGGAGCGGAAGCTGGAACGGCTACTTTGGCAAGCGACCCAATGCGGATCAGGAAAGCTTCACCGTCATGGATGATGATTTTTACGATGCCTGGGACTTTTACCCGGACAGTCGTGATGCGACCCGTCGCGGCATGGGTTTGCGCGTCGATGTCCGTGGATTTCAGTGGTCCAATCCCCAGTCTGGCAATGTGATCTTCTGGCATTATGACATCAGCAATGAAAGCACGACTGATTACAATGATAATATTATTTTTGGCATTTACATGGATTCGGGCGTTGGCGGATCGTCCCTGTCCTGTGATGGCGTTTATGAATCCGATGATGATAACGCCTATTTCGACAAATCGCTTGGATTGAACCTGGTTTATACCTGGGACAAGTTAGGCCATGGTGTTGGCTTGACTTCAAATTGTTTGAAAACTGGTTATCTCGGCTATGCCTACCTGGAAACGCCAGGCAATCATTATGACCAGATCGATAATGACGAAGATGGGATTATCGATGAACGTCGAGATAGCGGTCCTGGCCAGTTGCTCATCGGTCATCAAGCCATCTTAGATTATGTCCAGGCGAATTACAATGTGGCGCAATTTGAGCGCGCCTACGGCCCGATTAACACACGACCGGCTTATCGAGCGGCGCGCTGGTGGACTGGTGACGAGGATATGGATTGGGTGCAGGAATTGCATGATACTGGCGCTGATGGTGTTTTTGGAACTAATGACACCGGAGAAGGTGATGGTATTCCGACCGATGGCGAACCCAACTTCGATCGCACCGATCTCCATGAATCTGACCAGATTGGTCTCACCGGTTTTAAGATGAATCGTATTGTTGCCGGCGCGGGAAATCCCAGCCAGGAGACCGATAATATTGTGTTCTTCGATGACGGGAAGCAGTGGCCACAACAATTGTACGATTTTTTTACAAACCCCATTCCCGATAACAGGTTTGATCAAGCGATAGTCTTGAATTACAATATTGGTTTTCTATTTGCCTCCGGACCGTTTCGGCTGATTGCTGGCAAAACCGAACGATTCAGTTTGGCGCTGGCTTATGGGGCTGATTTGCAGGAACTGCGCACCACCGTAAAAACAGTTCAACAAATCTACAATGCCAATTATCAGTTTGCTGTTCCACCACCGCAGCCGACCGTCACGGCTGAAGTCGGGGATGGCTGGGTGCGGCTGTCGTGGGATGATGTGGCTGAACGCGGTATCGATCCAGTTTCTCTGGAAGCCGATTTTGAAGGTTACCGCATTTATCGTTCCACTGATCCCGAATTCCGTGATCCGCGCGTAATCACCACGGGACGGGGCACTGGACCGATCGGTAATGGTCGCCCTATCGCCCAGTTCGATCTGATCAATGAATATAGTGGTTTCTCGAAGCAACTCGTTGAGGGTGTCGCTTATTATCTGGGCAATAACTCGGGCTTATCCCATACCTGGGTCGATACAACGGTAACTAATGGGCAGCTTTACTATTATGCCGTATGCGCTTACGATCATGGCTCTGATTCACTGGATTTTTATCCCTCAGAAAACTCTATCTCCGTATCACGCACACCGAGAGGAGGCACGATCCTGCCCTCAAATGTCGTAGCGGTGCGACCAGAGCCGAAAATCATGGGCTTTGTTCCCGCAGCGGCTTCTGATGGCGTTCAAATCCAGGGCCACGGCGTTGGCACCATCAACGTCGAAGTGGTCAATTCCGCTCTCGTGCCTGATAATCATATCTTCCTGCTCAAATTCAAAATTCCTTCGCAGGACAGCATTCGAGCGGCGTTCTATGATCTGATCGATAGCACCGAAAACCAATACCTGTTCCGTAACGGCTACGATCTGGACGGCCAGGGCATCGGCCAGGTGGCCGTGGGATTGCTGCCAATTGTATCAACCCCCAAGACCATCAATGTCGATAAAGCAAATTCTAGCTTCACACCCCAGAGCAAAACCAATCTGCGGCTGAAAGCCAGCTATCAATATCAGCAATCCATCAATCGCCGCCGCACTGGCTTCCCCGATCCAATTCGGATCACCTTTACCGATACGCCAGTGGATACCTCGCTGGCTGCCATCGGACTGCCTGCACGACCGTGCAAGTTTCGGGTCGAAGCATTGAGCGATTCTGGCGCATTGAGAATGAAATTTCGTATCCGTGACCTGGATCGGGATGGCACGCTGAGTCGAGCCGATGAGTTCATCGACGTAGTGACTTTCGTGCCCGAAAAAGGCACCCAGCCGCAGATCACCTGGCGCATTGAGGTAGATACCACTGGCCAGGCAACACGTGGGCCAATTGTTGCGCCAACCCAGGGCGATGTCTACGATCTCAAATTAATTTACCCATTAGGCCACGGCGATGTGTTCATGTTCACCAGTAAAGGCCAATACATCGATCCCAATAAAGCCCGCCAGGAGTTCAAAGAAGCGCCCTACGTGGTTCCCAACCCCTATGTCGGCTCGGCCAGCTTCGAGGCGGAGCGATTTGCCATCTCGGGCCGAGGCGAACGGCGGATCGAATTCCGCAACCTCCCTGAAAACTGCACCATTCGCATTTACACGGTGCGTGGAGAATTGGTGCAAACGCTCTATCATGAGGGTGGCACATTGGGATTCGTAGCCTGGGATTTGAGAACTAAGGATAATTTAGATGTTGCGCCAGGTCTCTATATTTTCCACGTTGACGGAGGCGACCTGGGAACCAAAATTGGCAAATTCGCCATCATTAAATAAACCAATGGGTGAGTTATGAAAGTGCATGATGACAAATACAGATTCGAGATAAAAGCGCAGGCACCCTGCCGTCTGCTATGGCTATCGCTCAGCCTGCTTCTGCTGCTATTGCAATTGCCTCCCAGCGTCATGGCGCAATCCAAAACGGGGACTACCATTGGGCAGTTTTTGCTGATCGAGCCCAGCGCCCGCTACACAGGCATGGGCAACGCGGGCGTGGCCTCTTATGATGAAATTGCCGCCGCCTACTACAATCCTGGCGCCATCGGACGGATGCGAGGCTATGGACTGCAGTTCACCCATAGCCTCTGGCTGACGGATATCACTTACGATTATGTGGCTGCATCGATTCAGATGGGATCAATTGGAAATTTATTCGTGACAGCGACGGCATTGAATTCTGGCGAGATCGATGTCCGCACCGTGGAGCAGCCGCTGGGAACGGGTGAGCGTTATTCGGTTTCCAACTTTGCGCTGGGCATGGGCTATGGCCGCCAGTTGACCGATCGTTTCTCCATGGGCTTTACCATCAACTACATCCAGGAGACCATCTGGCATAGCTCACTATCGACTGTGGCCATCAGCGTGGGGACCTTGTACAACCTGACCACGAATGGGGTGCGACTTGGCGCCAGCATCTCCAATTTCGGCATGCCCGCCCGATATTCAGGCCGTGACTTGAGAGTAACTTACGATAACGACCCATCCAAGTACGGCGATAACAGCAGCCTGCCAGGCGAGATCTATACCGATGCCTATCCCCTGCCCGTGATCTTTCGGGTGGGGCTGAGTCTGCCAGTCGAATTCTCGCCCAACAATCGGCTGCAATTGGCGGTCAATGCGTTTCATCCCAACGATAATACCGAAAGCATGAGCTTCGGCGCCGAATGGACCATATTTAAATCCTTTGCCCTGAGAGCAGGCTATCAAAACCTGTTCCTCAAGGACTCGGAAGTGGGATTGACCCTGGGAGCTGGACTGCAATTGGATGTGGCTGGTCACTTCTTTCAGTTCGATTACGCCTGGGCTGATCATGGGCGGCTGGAGAATACGCAGCGGTTTACGGTGGGGTTTCTTTTTTAAGAGTGATCAGTGATCAGTTAGCGTTGTTAGAGAAGGAGGTGGAACATGAGTTATTTGCCGCATGCGAAAAGCTTTCGGGATTTGATTGTTTATCAGAAGGCCAGGGCGCTGGCTAAGGATATTTTTTAGATATCGAAACGCTTTCCCAGGGAAGAAATGTATTCACTGACCGATCAGGTTCGGCGTTGTTCTCGCTCCGTTGGCGGACAAATTGCGGAAGCCTGGGCTAAACGAAGGTATGTGAAACATTTTGTGAGCAAGCTGACCGATGCCGATGCTGAGCAAAATGAAACTCAGCATTGGATTGAAACGGCAAGTGACTGCAATTATCTAAACGCTAATGAAACGACTGCTCTCCTGCGTCGCTGTGAAGAAATCGGTCGCCTGCTCGGCGGAATGATGGAAAAAGCCGATCAATTTTGCTCTGAAAACCTGAATGTAATCCGAGATGAAGCGGCGGAGTTTTTCTCTATGGTTATTCGAGATGGTGATCAGTAGACAGTAATCAGTAAACAGTAAACAGTCAACTGACAACTGATCACTGACAACTGATCACTAAAAATCGGAGTTAAAAAGTGTCTCGTCATTCATTAATAATTCTAATTTTGTTGACAATAGTAAATTTTGCCGCAGGCCAATCCTTGACAAAAGAGGACAGCACTTTCCTCGTCAACGTTCAGAAGGCTTCCTTCGACTTTTTCTGGAATGAAGCCAATCCCGATAACGGCTTGATCAAGGACAACAGCCGAACCGATTCGCCCTGTAGCATCGCTTCCGTGGGATTTGGTCTGACAGCCATCTGTGTCGGCATCGATCATCAGTGGATTACACGGGAGGCGGGTCGGCAGAGGGTGCTCACTACTTTAAATACATTCTGGACCAAACCCCAGGGACGGGATGCCCAGGGCTTTATCGGTTACAAAGGACTTTTTTATCATTTCTTGGATATGAATACCGCCCTACGCACCTGGAATTGTGAGCTATCCTCCATCGATACGGCGCTGTTGCTGGCGGGCATTCTCTATGCTAAGCAATATTTCAGCGAAAATCAGACCGACGAGAATCAAATTCG
>Ga0209498_1002338_pt1 | contig 11463 bp, 8 predicted proteins | sample WalLakDeSediment_FD_184131 | JGI IMG/M metagenome (GOLD analysis project Ga0209498, IMG submission 184131) | Lake sediment microbial communities from Walker lake, Nevada to study Microbial Dark Matter (Phase II) - Walker Lake 11/02/13 Deep... | ecosystem: Environmental > Aquatic > Freshwater >...
GTAACCGCAATAACCCGTTCCTCATATCCCAAACCCAGGCCTAACCCAACCAAAGCGCCAGGCGCCGTGGGTGTTGAGCTGGTCACAAAGGGATATGTGCCATGGTCCAGATCCAACAAGGTTCCTTGAGCGCCCTCTGCCAGCACGTGGCGACCGCTCTTTAACGCATCAGTCAGCAAGCTGGAAACATCACCAATATAAGGGGCTAGACGCCGGGTTTGTTCTGCTGCTTCCTGTAAGATTTTAGCAACGTCCAGCGGCTCTACCTCGTATAATCGGGTCAATTGTTGATTAATATCCAAGACCAATTGCTTAAGGGCATCCAAAAACTGATCAGGGTAGAGCATGGTCTCCAAGCGCAAGCCCCGCCGGGCGACTTTATCTACATAAACTGGGCCAATCCCGCGTTGGGTGGTGCCAATTTTTGATTTTCCTCGGGCCGATTCTTGGGCTATATCCAAAGCCAGGTGGGCGGGGGTAATCATATGGGATGCATGAGAAATCCGCAAGCGGTCTGGTTTTACATCAATGCCAGCTTCCGCCAGGGTGTCAATTTCCGCTAACAAGGTGTCAGGATTGACCACAACGCCGTTCCCGATCACAGCGACCGGGTGTGGGTGGATAATCCCAGAAGGGATCAAGTGAAGTTTAAATGTTTTCTTGCCAACTGTAACGGTGTGCCCGGCATTGTCCCCACCATTATAGCGGGCCACATAATCAGCATTTGCTGCCAAGAGGTCTACGACGCGACCTTTGCCTTCGTCACCCCACTGTGCGCCAACAATGATGTTGAGGGGCATAGGGAGCCTCCTGTAAATAACCTTAAGGGTATTTTAGAATGGGTTCGTAAGCTAACCACCAAAAGAAATTGTTCAAAGCAATGAGTAATCCGGCGGTTTGCTTTAGTGATTGGCAACAAAACTGCCCTTTTACAACTATGCAGGTTTGAGATGGAGCAGTTCAATGGATAGATGGTAAGTGTTGTACAATATAATCTATCCGATGCTTAACTCCAGGACGAAATCTTGCTGCATAATCATTCTAGCATAAAAGGAGCTAATGATGCGTAAAAAAGTGTCTCTCATAACCGGGGCAGCGGGTGAGATTGGAAATGCACTGATTCACCAATTGGCTGAGACCAGCTCAAACGATTTGGTTTCGCTAGATCTTCAACCTTTGCCTGAAGATCTTCAATCAAAAACCAATCATATCCAGGGAGATATACTCGATACGGGATTGCTTTCTAGATTGGTGAGTGAATATGAGATCGACACGATTTTCCATTTGGCCGCGTTGCTCTCGACTCGCAGTGAATTCAAACCAGAAGCTGCTCACCGCGTAAATGTGGAGGGAACACTTACCTTGCTTCAACTTGCGGCAGAACAATCGGATTGGCGAGGAAAACCAGTCCGCTTTATTTTTCCAAGCTCAATCGCAGCCTACGGCATCCCTGATTTGGAGACCAAGAAAACCTATACCCGCGTTCGAGAATGGGAGTGGAATTATCCCCAGACCATGTACGGCTGTAATAAGTTGTATTGTGAGCGCTTGGGCATCTACTATAGCATGTATTACCGCCAGCTGGCGGTGGAGCGCCCGATCATGCTGGATTTTCGCAGCCTACGTTTTCCAGGTTTGATCAGCGCCCACACAGCGCCCACCGGTGGCACGAGCGATTACGGCCCAGAAATGTTGCATGCGGCGGCCAAAGGGGAACCCTATGCTTGCTTTGTGCGTGATGATGTGTGCATTCCCTTTATGGCTATGCCTGATGCGGTAAAATCCTTGCTTATGCTCACCGATGCGCCGAAAGAGGCTCTCGGCCGCCTGGTATACAATGTAACAAGTTTCAGCTTGACAGCCGGCCAGTTTAAAAACCTGGTGATCCGTTCTTTCCCTGATGCAGAAATCAGTTTTGTGCCTGACTTGGCCCGCCAGAACATTGTTGATTCCTGGCCTGCCGACCTGGATGATAGCGCTGCCAGCAGAGACTGGGGGTGGTTCCCTGATTACGACACCGACCTTTGTTTCCTGGATTACCTGGTTCCGAATATCCGCAACCGCTATAAATAACCCCCCCTATGACAGATAATATAACTCCAGGTCCGGTAGTTCTGTTTGGCTCTGGTGAAACTTCACCGAGCGGAAAAAGAATTTTTGACCATGCTCTTGCACAAATCGCACTAGGAGGGCCTCTGTCAGGTCCTCCCAACATCGCCCTGCTGGAAACACCGGCGGGGTTTGAACTTAACTCCAACCAAGTAATCCAAAGGGTGGCTGATTTTCTCCAAATACATTTGCAAAATTACCAACCGCAAACTGTTATTGTGCCTGCCCGTAAAAAGGGCACCTCATATAGCCCAAATGATGCAGAGATCACGGCTCCTTTGCTAAGCGCTGATATGATCTTTATGGGACCTGGGAGCCCATCTTATGCAGTGCGCCAGCTTAAGAATAGCCTGGCCTGGCATCGGATGATTGCCAACCATCGTCTTGGGGCGACTCTGACGCTTGCAAGTGCAGCAACGGTTGCAGTGAGCGCTTTTTCTTTACCGGTATATGAGATCTACAAAGTTGGAGAGGAACCGCATTGGAAAGTTGGCCTGGATCTTTTCGGTCCCTATGGTGTCCCGCTAGTCTTTATTCCCCATTGGAATAACCAGGATGGTGGGGAAGAATTGGATACCAGCCGTTGTTTTATGGGCAGATCAAGGTTTGATACATTAATGGATATGCTGCCACCTGGGATTCCGGTGATTGGTTTAGACGAGAAAACGGCGCTGCTGTTCGATTTCCGCGCTGGAGAAGGTCTCGTGCTCGGTTTGGGGGGGGTTGAAATTTTGACTGATCCCAAACAACCCCACCAGACAGGCAAGGTTTTTAAAAGCCGCACAAGTTTTCCTTTGAGTGAGATCGGCGATTTTCAAATTCCAAATGGATCGTTTGGTTTGCCTGATGAGGTGTGGCAATCTGCTCAGCAAATTCGTTCAGAAGCTCAGAATGGGCAAGCCTCACTGCCGCCACAAATGGTCATTGATTTGGTAGATCAGCGTGAGGCAGCTCGGAAGCGAAAAGACTGGAACAACGCTGATGCGTTGCGCCATGAAATCCTACAGCTAGGATGGTATGTCAAAGATACGCCAGAAGGCCCATTGGTAGAAAAAGCGAGTAAGTGAAAGAAAATCGGTGCGAAGTTATTCTGAATTGGAGAACAAGATGACCAGACAATTGAAAATTGGTTATATCGGGTTAGGATTGATGGGAAAGTCCATTGCCAGAAACATATTAAAAGCTGGGTTTCCTTTGGTTGTACACAATCGTAGCCGGGCCGCTGTCGAGGAATTGGTTGCAGAAGGAGCTGGCTCAGCTTCCTCTCCCGCAGAAACGGCGGCACAGGTAGATATTGTGTTTACAAATTTACCCGACACCCCCGATGTAGAAGCGGTGGCGCTGGGCGAGGCCGGGATTTTTGCAGGGGCTCATCCAGGTTTGATTTTTGTGGATAATTCAACCATCAAACCAGCTACCACTAGGCAGATTGCTGCGGCGATGGCAAAAAAGGATGTGCTTTGCCTGGATGCTCCAGTCAGTGGCGGGGATATCGGCGCCCGAGATGGCACACTGGCAATTATGGTCGGCGGTCCGGAACAGGCCTTGGAGCGGGTCAGGCCAGTCTTTGAAGTCATCGGTAAATCCATAATTCATGTTGGAGGAGAGGGTGCGGGGCAGATCGCTAAAGCGGCCAACCAAATCATGGTTGCCGCGCAGATGGTGGCGATGGGCGAGCTGTTGATTTTTGCCCAGAAAGCCGGCGCAGATCCACAAAAGGTTGTCCAGGCAATCCGGGGTGGGGCAGCCCAGTGTTGGACTTTAGATGTCAAACCAGCGCGCTTGTTTACGGGTAATCGTGCGCCGGGTTTTAAGGCTTATATGCAGGCCAAAGACCTTGCTATTGTCCTGGATACTGCTCGACAATATGGAGTGCCCCTGCCATCAGCGGCGATAAGCGCCCAATTGTTCAATGCGATGCTGGATATGGGGATGGCAGAACTGGATAATTCCGCTGTGGTAGGGGTGATCGAAGCATTGGCAGGAACAAAATTGATCGAGAACAACCCACATTCAAACCCTGGAGCAGATTAAGCTGATATCAGAGGTAAGTCTATGCAGTCAAACTTAAAAAATTGGTTACCCTGGCCTGTACAATTCAGTTGGTCAGCAGCTAGGGATTTTGCTTTCATTCTGGCAGGAGCCTCTTTGCAAGCGCTCTCCCTGCGGTTATTCCTGGTGCCATCCCAATTGGTTATTGGAGGGGTAAGCGGGCTTTCACAAGTGATCAATTATCATACTGGCTGGCCAATCGGCTTGATGATATTCATCGGCAATATTCCCCTATTTATTTTAGGTTGGAAGTTTTTAGGAGGGCCGCGTTTTGCCCTGCGGACAGCCTTCGCAGTTGCCAGCATCTCTATCTTAACTGATTTGCTAGTTATGTTTCTACCGGCGGATGGTATCACCGATGATCTGGTCCTGAATGTGCTCTACGGCGCGGTAGTAAGTGGAACGGGTTATGGGTTGGTATACCGGGGGTATGGAACCAGCGGTGGAAGTGACATATTGGCGCGCATTCTCAATCATTGGCGCAGTGTGCCCATATCCCAAAGCTACCTCATGGTCGATTCGCTGGTGATTTTTTTGGCTGGTCTCTCCTTTGGTTGGGAGAAAGCCATGTATGCTTTGGTTTTACTCTATACGAGTGGCGTGGTGGCGGAGGTTGTCGTTGCCGGTTCGAATGTAACTCGTACCGCCATGATCGTGACTGATTTGCCTGAGCCGGTTTCTACAAAAATTTTGCACGACTTAAAACGTGGTGTAACCATGTTGTCTGGGACGGGCGCCTACACAGGAGCGCAGCGCTCCGTTTTATATTGTGTGGTCAGTCGTGGAGAGGTAAATCAATTAAAAACCTTGGTACGTGAGACAGACCCAAATGCATTCATGGTTATTGGCCAGGCTCAGGAAGCCTTGGGGGCCGGATTCTTGCCCTTATCAGCTAAATAGAGATTATCGATCTGCATCCATTGTTGTTAGATTCAGTATATAAACTGCTCGCAACCTGCAGTCAATTTTTACGTATATATATCAGAACCAAGACTACACAGGTAAAGGATTTCCCAAGGCAACATTATGGGAAAGCTGAGGAGTGACTTTGTGAATGAATTTGAGTCAGAGTGGCTCAGGAAAGCCCAACGGGGTGACCAAGCTGCTTTTGCTTGTTTGATTGAGGTTTACCAAACCCCCGTTTATAACCTGTGCTACCGGATGTTAAGCAGTGCGAATGATGCTGAGGATGCTGCCCAAGAGACTTTTCTACGCGCGTATCAAGGGCTCTCCCGCTATGACAATCGGCGCTCGTTTTCCACCTGGCTGTTATCGATAGCGGCTCATTATTGCATTGATCAAATTCGCCGCCGCCGTTTTACAGTGATGTCCTTTGAAGAACTTCCTTATTTTGATCCTCCCGATCTTGGACCGGGACCAGAACGATCCCTGGTTGCCAAAGAGAAACAGCAGCAAGTACAGGCACTGCTGGAAAGTCTTAACCCTCAGGATCGAGCTGCGGTAGTAATGCGCTATTGGTATGATTTTTCTTATGAGGAGATTGGAGAATCGCTTTCATTGACGATCAGTGCGGTTAAAAGCCGGCTGCATCGAGCCAGACGTGAACTGGCTTTATTGTGGGCCGAGCAAGTGCCCCTACCCCAAACTGTTGAGAGGACACGCCATGAATCACCAGCCTTTTGAATCCTGGCTACTTTCTGAGGATGCTCTAGACGAGGACCAAACCCACTTACTGCGAGAGCATCTTGAAATTTGTGACCGATGCTCAAACCTGGAAGAATCCTGGAACGATGTGCATCGGCTCTTTGATGCAACCCCTCGGTTAGCGCCAGCAATTGGTTTTGCTGACCGCTGGCAAGAGCGCTTAGTAGAGCACAATCGCAAGCGCAACTTTGTTCAGTCCTGGATCTTATTTGGCATCACCGCCGGTGGTGCGGCTATTCTGCTTATCCTCTTGGGTTTGCAGGCTATACCGCTGCTACGATCGCCAGAAAATTTTCTGTTATTTCTGATTTATCGACTGGTCGCTTTGGTTACCTATGTCCAAACTGCTCAAAATTTGGTTTTTTCCATACTAAAAACGGTTACCGATCTTGTTCCTCCACCGGTCTGGATCGGCTTGTTTGGTACATTCACGATGGTCTGTGTTCTTTGGTTTGTCCTGTTGAAGCAACTAACTTATTCGCGGAGAATGAATCTATGAAAACCATATCAAAGTTAATCTACCTGTTGGTAATAATTACCATTCTGGCTTTCCCTGTCACGACTTTAGCCTTCTCATCTGAGACTGGTTACCTCAGAGGCCGTCAGGATGAATTTGTCCTGGGGGGGACGTTCACTCTGGCAAGCGGAGAGACGCTCTCGGGCAATCTTTGGATCCTGGGCGGTAACGCGACACTTGAGCCTGGCTCGCGTGTCAATGGAGACATTATGGTGTTGGGGGGTAATGTCAGCTTGTCTGGTGAAGTGTCTGGGGACGTCAACGCCATGGGTGGAAATATCGATCTTAGAAGCCAGGCTGTTGTGCGCGGCGACCTTAATTTGGTCGGCGGCTCCTATGAACGCATGCCCGGTGCTCGAATTGAAGGACGAGTGAATACTGCACCAACAGGTCCTTTTCAATTTACCCTGCCAAGTGGAGGGAGGTTACCGGCGCTGGAAGTTCGGGCATATCCCTTGTGGGATTTTGTAGCCTTTTTCTTCCGGGCTTTTGTGATCGCTGCCCTGGCTGTGCTGGTGGTTATGTTTTGGCCTCGGAATGTCGAAAGGATTGGACAGACCGCTATCGCTCAACCCATTCCGGCAGGAGGTATTGGCTTGTTGAGTGCGGTGATTGCTCCTATTGTCTTGCTCATTATGACCATCACTATTATCTTGATACCGGTCACCTTGATTGGATTCGTGATTTTATCCTTGATGGTTTTGCTTGGTTGGATTTCCATCGGGATGGAGGTTGGGCAGCGGCTGTCGGTTTCTCTGAAGCAAGATTGGGCCACACCGGTCTCCGCCGGAGTAGGGACTTTGATTTTCACCATTGTGGCAGGTGGCGTTGGGGAGGTGGTACCTTGCGTGGGCTGGGTGGTGCCAACGCTGTTAGGAATGTTGGGGTTTGGGGCGGTGCTTTTGACTCGTTTTGGAACCCAACCCTACCCGGGCCCAGCTCTTCCCCCACTGCCGGTTGCACCGGTAGGGCCGCACCCACAGGTTCCCTCTGCGCCTGTACCTTCTGTCTCTCCAGTTGAAGAAACTCCTGTAACAGATCAATTAGAACCAGCTCCCTGGGAGACTGAGCCAGATGAAAATGAAGACGAAACATCCACAGGTGCAGAACCGGATATTGAGAAAGAAAGCTGACCGATAAGCTTTCCTGATAGCAGAGCAGAAACTTTGGCAGCTATGTACTCAACTATGGTTGGGCCAGAAATCGGGTGTTGCGCGGCTACACTGCCTGCGCAACACCCGATTTTTAGGATTTTCATGGTTCAAAAGAGTGCTACAAGGGTAAGTTCTGGGGGTAAATTATTAATAGCCGAACCACCTTAATATCTTCTCGTTGTTGCGCCAATTCTTGCGTACTTTGACTTTCAATTGTAAGAATACTTTACGCCCGCTCATTTTTTCGATTTCTGCACGGGCAGAAGATCCGATTTTTTTCAACATCCCCCCCGACTGACCGATCACGATGGGTTTGTGGCTTTCGCGCTCCACAAAAATCGTAGCGGCAATATAGGCGCCATGTTCATTTCGTTCTGTAAATTCATCAATTCGGACGGTTATTCCATGTGGAATTTCATCACGTAAGTTAATGAGCGCTGCTTCCCGGATAAGGTCGCTGGCTATATCTCGCTCGTAGAGATCAGTGACTTGCCCTTCTGGATATAAGGCCTGACTTTTTGGTAAGCGCATCCGAATTAAATCAATAAGGATGCCCAGATTATCGCCACGGGTTGCAGAGATGCGCAGTGGGATTACCTCGGGCATCTGGCTCAGAAATTCCTGTTCGTTCTGCTCCAAAATCTCCATTTCTACCTGGTCGATTTTATTGAAAGCCAAAATCGTGGGGACCTTACCTTTCATTTCGTGCAAAAGGTCGATAAGGATGCGATCTTCATCGGTAGGCCGCTGGCTTGCATCCACCAAGAACAGAATCAAATCGCTTGCTTCAAGCGCCTCCCGGGCTTGCTTGTTCATGCTTTCGCCAAGTTTATGGCGGGGTTGGTGGATGCCGGGTGTATCCACGAAAATGATTTGAGTGTCTGGTAGTGTCAGGATGCCGAGTTGGCGTTTCCGGGTCGTTTGTGGCTTGGGAGAGACAGCCGCGATCTTCTGGCCCATCAGTGAGTTAATCAGAGTTGATTTTCCAACATTGGGTCGTCCCATTACCGCTACAAAACCGGATGTGAAGGGTGACTTGGCTTGATTTTCCATGGCGATTAAAATTGGTGCTCAATTCATCTTTACAATTGATTAACTGGTTGTTATAATTATCTTTCGTGAATCAGGCGATATATACGGGTCACTTCATGAAAACCAACAGGCTTATCAAGGACCGGTCAGCTAAGGTCCTGGGTCTGGCAGATGTGCGCCAGGCCTTGTTGTCATTTGAATGCGATTAAAGTATATAGATAATTTTTCATATATAGATTTTACCCCAAACCTATTCGCGGGGATATCTATTGAAGGATTTAAGATAGACTCAACCAGACCGGTTTTTTTGTAATTACCGCCATAGATTAGGAGAGAAGTATGGCATCAGATGTTCCTAGCAAGTCTTACGCGCGTATCCAGGTTACCTTGCCATTGCCAGATTTGATTGAGGTTCAGCTAGAATCTTTCGAACGGCTTAAACAAGATGGGTTAGGAGACCTTTTTCATGAGTTATCCCCAATCGAGTCCTACAATAAGGGGATGAAATTGTACTTTCCCAGCCGGACCCCGGAGTCAGATCAATGGGGTCTGACGTATTGGTTTGGTGATCCAAAGCACACCCTCGACGAATGTGTAGAGCGTGACCTGACCTACGCCAGTCCTTTATATGTCTCGGTCCTGCTAGCTGGGCCAGATGTCGCGGAGCCCATCAAACAGGATATTTTCCTGGGTGATTTCCCTGAGATGACAGAAAAAGGCACCTTTATCATCAATGGAACCGAGAGAGTCGTTGTCTCGCAATTGATCCGCTCGCCTGGCGTTTATTTTGAAGCGCCCATAGACCGGTCAACCGGGCGACCTTTAGCTATTGCCAAGTTGATCCCAGACCGGGGCGCATGGATGGAGTTTGAGACACGTAAAAGTGATTACCTTACGCTGCGTTTCAATCGCAAGCGCACTGTCCCGATCACAATTTTCCTGCGAGCTCTGGCTGCTGTTGACGATGGGCTTTCAGACTCTCCCCTCAACAATGGAACCGATGAAGAGCTCCTGGGGCTTTTTGGGGATGTGGATAATAACCCCGATCGAATGTACATTGCCTCAACCTTCTATCAGGAACCCGAGTGGGATCTGAGTGGAAACCTGACCATAGCACAAGCTGCCTTGCTCGAGTTCTTCAAGCGCATGCGACCGGGCGACCCGGCAACGCTGGACAATGCCCGCGAATTTTTAGAGGAACAGCTTTTTGACCAACGTCATTATGATCTGGAGCGCGTTGGACGTTACAAGTTAAACCAAAAGCTAGATTTACAAAGCCGCGTCCCCATTACGCACCGGATGATCACTAAGTGGGATATTATTCGCCTGTTACGGCGAATGATTGAGATTAACAACGGCACTCAGTCAGCTGATGATATCGACCACCTGGGCAACCGGCGCGCCAAAACAGTGGGTGAGTTGATCCAAAATAAGTTGCGTATTGGCTTGCGCCGGATGGAGCGTGTGATCAAAGAGCGCATGTCGATCCGTGACCAGGATCAGCTTTCGCCAATAACGTTGATCAACATCCGTCCTGTTGTAGCGGCGTTACGGGAATTCTTTGGCTCTAGCCAGCTTTCACAATTCATGGATCAGACCAATCCACTGGCAGAATTGCGCCACAAACGCACTCTTTCAGCGCTGGGTCCTGGTGGCTTGCGTCGTGAACGCGCTGGCTTCGATGTCCGCGATGTCCATCACTCTCACTACGGTCGTATCTGCCCGATTGAAACACCTGAAGGCCCCAATATCGGTCTGATCGGTCGCCTGGCATCCTTTGCCAGGGTGAATGAGTATGGTTTCATTGAAACTCCTTACCGGCGAGTGAGACGCGCCCTGGCGGTTACGGATGACCGTCTGATCGGGCGTGAGCTATCCGAAGATCTGACTGACGCAAAGACGGGCAAGGTGATCGGCAAGGCAGACGAGCGAGTGACCCCAGAGTTGTTCAAGAAAATCAGCAAGCTGGATATTGCCGAGGTCTTCATCGTTCCATTTGTAACGACGGAGATGGAATATCTCTCTGCAGACGTAGAAGATCGCTTTGTAATCGCTCAAGCAAATACACCACTGAATGAGCACAACGAGTTTGTCCGCCGCCGGATTTCCTCACGATATCATTCCACCTTTATCTTTAGCCTGCCTACTAATATTGATTACATGGATGTTGCCCCGCACCAGATTGTTGGCATTAGCGCTGCCTTGATCCCCTTCTTGGAACATGATGATGCTAACCGCGCTCTGATGGGGTCTAATATGCAGGCGCAGGCAGTTCCGTTATTAACCCCAGATGTCCCACGGGTTTCCACTGGAATGGAATACCATGCAGCCATGGATTCAGGTCAGGTCGTAATCGCTGAGGACGATGGCGAGGTGACTTCCGTTACTGGGAACCATATTACCATTCGAAGCGCCAATGGGGAGCGGACCTACCAATTGCGTAAGTACCAACGCTCTAACCAGAGTACTTGCATCGACCAGCGCCCGGCGGTTGTTAAAGGCCAGAGGGTAAAAAAGAATGATGTGATCGCTGATTCATCCTCTACAGAAAGTGGTGAGTTAGCCCTGGGTCAGAATGTGACGGTTGCATTCCTTTCTTGGGAAGGCGCCAACTTCGAGGATGCAATCGTAATCTCTGAAAAATTGGTTCAAGAAGATCGTTTCACCTCTGTTCATATCGAGAAATACGAGGTGGAATCGAGAGACACCCGCCTGGGTCCGGAAGAGATCACCCGGGACATACCCAATGTTGGTGAAGAAGCAATTAAGGACCTGGACGAGCGTGGCATCATCCGGATTGGAGCGGAGGTTGGTCCGAACGATATCCTGGTGGGCAAGATCTCTCCGAAGGGCGAGAAGGAGCTAACCCCTGAAGAACGCCTCCTGCGAGCCATTTTCGGTGAAAAATCTCGGGATGTGAAGGATACCTCCTTG
>Ga0209498_1002339_pt1 | contig 11461 bp, 7 predicted proteins | sample WalLakDeSediment_FD_184131 | JGI IMG/M metagenome (GOLD analysis project Ga0209498, IMG submission 184131) | Lake sediment microbial communities from Walker lake, Nevada to study Microbial Dark Matter (Phase II) - Walker Lake 11/02/13 Deep... | ecosystem: Environmental > Aquatic > Freshwater >...
CACTGTGCTGTTTCGATTGTCCACACCCATGCGGACGACCGATTCGGGTTCAATTACTTTGGACCGAAGGCATGGTCTTTCCCCGGTATAAAGAACCAAACCGAGATGGAAACCGACCAGGCTGTGTGCAGTCAATGCGGTCTGGAAGCGCCCTGTGAGCTCAGATACTTTCCTTCTTTTACCTTCCTTAAGGGGGTGGATAGGTGGAATCGGTATTTTTTCGACAATGCCCCCTATCCGCCGGGTTCGTCCTGTTCTTATGATCAGTTGCCGTGACCGGGGTACACCCCTAATCCTTAAATAAAGATATCATCTGCAGCGTATCGGAGAGAAAGCAAAAGAGATGAAGGCGAGATCTTCGGCCGGTGTTCGCCTTTTATTATTCAAAATTTCTGGGTTCCTCAATTGGGGATTCTTCCCCCTTCATATGAAGAAAATTAGCCCGATGAAGAAACCAGGGTGCGGATAATTTAACTTGACAAGCAAGAATATCTAGATAAAATTTTCTTCTATGCATAGCATCAAAGAAAGACTCCTGAATATCCAGTTGCCCCCCAAGGGCTCCGCATTTTTGTGGGGACCCCGCAAGACCGGCAAAACCTATTGGATCAATAAGCATTTCCCCGATTCACCTTTGATCGATCTGCTGAAAACCGATGTATTTGCAGACTATGCGTCTCGACCGGCTCTCCTGCGGGAGCGCTATCTCGACCATCATGGATTGGTCGTGATTGATGAGATCCAGATGGTTCCCGACCTGCTTAATGAGATTCACTGGATGATCGAAAATACCGATGTGTCATTCTTGATGACCGGTTCAAGGGATAACAATATGCGAAAGAAAGATAAAAATGTATGTGCCGCACGTATCCGCTCGTATTTTACGTGCGCCGCACGTATTTGCTTGAATCTTGTGTTTATCCCCGCCTTCGAAGGGAGCTGTTTATGAGCGAAAAAGGTAATATTTGCGTCGTGCACAAAGATATGCGCCGTTTTATGCGCCCGGCGTATAAACTGGCCCCCCGGCTTAGTGAAGATCTGGATGGGAAAATGAGTGTACACAAAACGATATGAGCTTATTTGTGTACCAGAGTTATATCAAGTACACGACAAGTTAAAAACGAGAACTGCGAATGGACACAATTGAACGCCGATTATTGGAAATGATTCGCAAAGGCGAAGGTATCGATCTTGAATTCAAGACCTGCCGCCATCAGCTCAATCGGGATGTTTATGAGACGGTTTGCGCTTTCCTGAATCGGCATGGCGGTACGATTTTGTTGGGGGTTACGAATTCCGGGGATATTCAAGGCATTGACCAGGATGCCGTTTCACAAATAAAGAAGGATTTTGTTACCGCCATCAACAACCCGCAAAAAATTTATCCGCCTGCATATCTGTCCGTGGATGAAGTGAAAATAAAAGGAAAAACGATTCTTCGCGTGTATGTCCCGGAGAGCTCCCAGGTCCACCGATGCAACGGGCGCATTTATGACCGTAACGAAGATGGCGATCTCGACATTACAGACAATACCCGCCAGGTTGCTGACCTCTATCAGAGAAAACAAGCCACTTATTCAGAAAACAGGATTTACCCGTATGCCGGACTGGATGAACTGGAACGGGAACAGATAGCGAATTGCCGAAAGATCGCAATCTTACGCCGAGAGGATCATCCTTGGCGGAACATGGATGATATGGAACTGCTCAAGAGCGCACAACTATACCAGAAAGATCCGGAAACCGGCAAGACTGGTGTGACGCTTGCCGGTTTGTTGCTGCTCGGGAAACGGTCACCTTTGCTGTCAGCGGTGCCGCACCACCGCACTGACCTGATCCTGCGAAAGGTAAACCTGGACCGCTATGATGACCGGGATTTCGTGGACGTTAATCTGGTCGAGAGCTACGACCGCATTATGGCTTTTGTGGGCAAGCATCTGCCCGACCCCTTCTATCTCGAGGGCACTACCAGTATTAGCATCCGCGATGCAATTTTCCGCGAAGTCGCTTCGAACATCCTGATCCACCGGGAATACACCAATGCTTTTCCCGCCAAGTTGATTATCAAGCGCGGTCAGGTTCTCACCGAAAACAGCAATAAGCCTCACGGTTTCGGCGTTTTGAACCCGGAAACTTTCACTCCGTTCCCCAAGAACCCGGTAATCGCAGCTTTCTTCCGCCAGATCGGCCGTGCCGATGAACTCGGCTCCGGCATGCGTAAGATGATGCGGTATGGCAAGGCCTTCGGTGGCGCTGATCCTGAGATGATTGAGGGCGATGTGTTTAAAATCGTTGTCAAGGTACCCGAATTTGGCTCCAATGGTGAACTGGGTGGTGGGTTCAAGTCGGACCCAAGTCAGACTCAAGAAGCCCGTTCGGGGGCTCAAGTCAGCCCCGAAGCGCCCAGCAAGCACCCAGCAAGCACCCAGCAAGTAACCCAGCAAGTAAAAAAGTTGGTTGGGATAATCCATGGAGAGATGGCACGGGTAGAATTGATGACGGCATTGTCATTGAAAGACCGGGTGAACTTTACGCGGAACTATCTTGTGCCCGCATTATCTAAGGGCTTAATCGAAATGACCCAGCCCGAATCTCCCCAAAGCCCAACCCAGAAATACAGGTTGACAGAGAAGGGGCGTAACGTGCTGAAAAGAATCGAAGGAGGCAGAAAGTGACCGAGTATCAGGTTCGCAGTCTATGGTTTCCGGCTATGGAAAAATTCATCAAAAAGGAGAAAACCATTATGCCTTCTATGTACGCAACGGTTGATCTATACTCGCATGCTAAGCGTTCTATGCGCACGTGTATAGAAACGTGTTCGGATTTCAGAGGTGTTTCATGAAAATTCAATTTGACCCCAACCTAGACTTCCAGCATGAAGCGATCAATGCCGTGGTGGACCTTTTTGACGGTCAGGAAGCGTGTCGGAAAATGCCAAAACCCAATGCGGCCGGGAGCACTTCAAAGCACTGGAAAGCGGTGTCGGTTTTATGGTGGCAAATAATTACACGACATTCTCGGAAAAGGTATCCGCGACCTAATAGAAAATTTCAAACAGGGGACTCCAAAACCTGATAAGCTCAATTTTTACAGCCAACTTCTTTGAATGTAACGGAGGTTTTTCCCGATTATTAGCTGTGGTTTGTTTGGGGTGATCACTCAAAAAAGCTGTCTTTTACCACAAGTGTCCGGTTAATAACTGAATAATTTCATTTGGTTATCGTTACATAGGGTGTAGGTATTGTATCGCGAAGCAGTAAGTACCTCTCATAAAGATGCTTTTTCAAAATTGATAAACTCGTAAAAAGTCAGAGAGCGCCTTTCCGTTCAAGGTTCGATATCCTTCGATACCTCAGGACAGGCGTTACCACAAACGGAAATTCAGGCACTTACGCTCACTGCAAAGCGTTCGCCCTGAAGTATCGAAGGGGGAACGCGACTTTTAACGAAGCCGTCAATTTTCAAGTCGATGCACAACTTCTTGTCGGAAACTTCGTGTCATGCTAGACAGTTAAGCCCTCTTGCGTGAATTTTCCCCGGACAGCCTTGACGAACTCGTAAACCCTCATGACCCGGGCACGGGCCACCCCAACGGATGAATGCGCCCGAGGCGCATAAAAACGTAGGGTCGGCCTCCGCGCCGACCTCAGGCAGGCAGAGTCGCCTGCCCTACGACGGAAATCGCAATACAGGGGATGCATTTTCACGGTAAAAAGTCCCCCGAGGCGTCACTCCCGCATCCGATTTCGCAGGGGTAAACTCCGGCGGGAGTCCAGAAGTGCTTGAAAAGACTGGATTCCCGCTCCCCGACTGCCACCTTCGGGGACAGGCTTCGTGGGAATGACAGGAAAAGGCATTTTCCGACTTTTTACGGGACCATCGCCAGTGAAGATGTGACATAAATTATTTTTTCTGGCTATTTTGCTTCTATTGTCTCTACATCCGAACCCGACAAAATCAAAGAGTTAGGGGTTCCAGCTACTTGCTGGAACCCCTGCGGCCCTGATGGCCATACGGGTGCACCTCAAGAGGGGTCGCAGGAAATGAGCTCGGTGAAGGGGGAAAAGGCGGGTGGTCAGCCGAAGATGGCGTCCACGAAATCCGGGGCATTGAAGGGCCTCAGGTCATCCATCTTTTCGCCGATGCCGATGAACCTGATGGGGATCTTCATCTCGTGGCAGATGCCGACCACAATGCCCCCCTTGGCCGTCCCGTCCAGTTTCGTAAGAATGATGCCCGTCAATCCCAGGGCCTTGTGAAACATTTCCGCCTGGGAAATGGCATTCTGCCCGGTCGTCGCATCCAGGACAAGCCACACCTCGTGGGGCGCCCCGGGCAGTTTTTTTTGAATCACCCGGTGGGTCTTTTGCAGCTCTTCCATCAGGTTGATTTTGGTGTGAAGCCGTCCTGCCGTGTCGATAAGGACCACGTCGGTTCGCTTTGCAAGAGCGGAGGCAAGGCCGTCGAAGACCACGGCCGAGGGGTCCGATCCCTGTTTCTGTTTGACCACCTCCGCGCCCACCCGCTCTCCCCACACCTGCAACTGCTCGATCGCGGCGGCCCTGAAGGTGTCCCCTGCCACGAACGTCACCGTCTTTCCCTGCTCTACGGCCTGATGCCCCAGCTTGGCGATGGTCGTCGTCTTACCCACACCGTTGACCCCGATGACCATGATCACGTAGGGCTCGCCGGGGCCCGGCATGGGGTGTGGAATCTCCGCTACATCCAGGAAATGCCCGATCCGTTCCTTCAGAGCATTTCTCAGCTTCTCGGGCTGATCCAGCTCCTTTCTTGCAACGCCTGCCTGGACCGTTTCAATGAGCTCCCGGGTCGTGGCCACGCCGAGATCGGAGGTGAAGAGGATCTCTTCGAGCTGCTCCAGCAGGTCCTCGTCGATTTGCTTCTTTCCGTAGAAGAGTTTGTCCAGCCTTCCTGCAAGACCGGTCCTGGTCTTGGAGAGGCCTTCCCGAAGCCTCGTGAAAAAGCCTTTGCTCTCCCCCTGCTCTTCTCCCGCTTCCTTTTTCTTAGAGAATTTCCACATCCCTGCATGCTACCTCGGTACACGGCGCAAGGCGCACGGTGCACGGCAAAACCATAATAAACGCACCCGAGGGCAAGGGCAAGCCACTGTGCCTGCCTACCGGTGTTCAGAATTCATCGCTCAGCGTTCAGTGTTCAGTGTTCAGGAAAAGTGCAGTTCTTAAGTTCATGAGTTCATCAGTTATTGAGTTCATGAGCCGGGCCGTCAACTGCGCAACCACGAAAAACACAAATTTTCTCTCACAGCCGCCTTCGCTACAGCTACGGCGGGCCAAGGAGGCCATCCGCCTTCGTCGGAGACTTCCGTCTTCGCTAAAGCTACACCGTGACGAGTCGGCGAGGCAAGCAGAGGTCACAGAGAAGATCATTAGACGTTTTTAAGAACACAGATAGCGCTGCAGGTTTTTTTCTTTCGGATTTCTTTTTTTCTCTGTGAACTCTGTGAGCTCTGTGTGAGAATTCTTTTCTTCGTCCCTTCGTGGTCTTTATTTCTTGCCGTGCGCCGTGCGCCTTCCTAGTGCACTTGAAATCCTTCCAGGCTCACCGTCACCATTTTCGACACGCCCTGTTTCTCCATGGTGACGCCGAAGAGCCTGTCCACAATCTCCATGGACCTTCGGTTGTGGGTCACAAGAATGATCTGGGAGTATTTCCTGATTTCCTTGAGCAGGTCGTTGAAGCGATCGATGTTGGCCTCGTCAAGGGGCGCATCCACTTCGTCAAGAAGCAGAAAGGGGCTTGGCTTGATCAGGTAGATCGCGAAGATGAGAGCCATGGCCACAAGGGCCTTTTCACCGCCTGAAAGCAGGCCCATGTGGCTCACCTTCTTTCCCGGAGGCTGGACTTCCACAAGGACCCCGCTCTCCAGGGGCTTGGATTCATCCACCAGCTTGAGCCCTGCCGTGCCCCCGCTGAAGAGAATGGGAAACACCACCTTGAGTTTTTCATCCACCAGCCGGAATGTTTCCTGGAACTTTTCCATGGACGTCTTGTTGATCTTGCGGATCGCCTCCTGAAGCGATTGAATGGAGTCCAAAAGGTCCTGCCTCTGGGTGGTGATAAAGGTGTAGCGTTCCTTCAGCGCTTCATGCTCCTGGATGGCCGTGAGGTTCACTTCTCCCAGTCTCTCTCTCAATTTTTTCACATGATCCAGCCGTTCCCGGGCGTCGGCAAGAGAACAATCCTCCCGGAGGTGGGTCCTGTAGATGTCGTGAAGGTTCAGGTTGTATTTGTCCCTGACCATCTCGGCGAGGCTGTCCATTTTAAACGTGAGCTCGGAGTGCTCCATCTTGGCCCTGTGAATCTTTTCCTTGACGGCCTCCAGGTCATTGCGCGCGATTTCCGCCTTTTTCTCATCCTCCCGGATCTGGTTGCGGAAAACATTGCGGTCCTGGTCCGCCCGGTTCAAGACATCTTCCGCCTTTTGGAGGTGCGCGTAGACCCCCCTCATCTCGTCCCGCAGTTCCTCCTCTTTTCTCACACACCCTTCGTGCCTTTCCCGGGCACTCACAATGTCTTCCTCGATCCTCCCGAAGGTCCCCTGGGCCTCCCGGCTGAAATCGTCGATCCTCTCCACCTCCCGGCTCAACCCGCGCTGTTCCTCCCGGGCCAGGCTGTGATCCATCTTGAGTCGGGCCAGCTCATTTCGAAATCCCTCGAACTCCTCCTCGCTCCCCTGGAGTTCCTTCTCCTTTTCCCGGAAGTAGAGCTCCTCTTGTTCCCGTTTCTGCCTTGAGCGAAGAAGCTCCGATGCGATTCTCTCAAGGTCCTCCCTGTGCTTGATCTCCTCCCTGTCCCGCCGGCCCAGCTCGTCGGAAATTCTCTGGATGAGCCTGTCAAGCTGATCCATTTCATGGCTGAGCTGGAAATTGGCCCGATCCACCTCATTGATTTTTTCCTGGCAGTCCGCCTTTTCTTCCACAAGAGCACTCAGTTTCTCTTCCCGGTCTTCCCGGTCCATGACGATCTTTTCAAGCTTGCCTTGAAGGATTTTCACCTCCTTTTCTTGCTTGGACACGGCCTGTTCCAGGTCCTGGATCTCCCTTTTCCGCGCAAAGATGCCGTGAGAACTTTGGGCCCCCTTGCCGCCGCTGATAATGCCGGATAGATCGATCATGTCGCCTTCCGGGGTCACCAGGCAGGAATGCCTGTTCCTCGACCAGGCGGAAACAGCCTGATCAAGGTCCTCAACAAGGGCCGTGTTGCCGAGAAGCGCCTCGACAATCGGCTGGTACTCCTCCGGGACCCTGACCATGTCTTTGAGCAACGGCAGGCCGTTGGCGCCGCCGTTCCCGGCCTTTCCGCTGAGCTCTGAAAGAGGAACAAAACTGCCTCTCCCCTTGGCCCTGGCCTTGAGATACTCGATCGCTTCCTTCCCGTCTCTCTGGCTTTCCACGATGATGTACTGCAATTTGTCGCCAAGAGCGGCCTCCAGGGCGTGTTCAAGCTTCGGGTCGATCTGGAGAATGTCGGCCACCAGCCCTTTGATTCGGCCCTCCCGCCTCATCTGGAGGTCTTCGGCTTTCATGATGGTTCGAACCCCGATCTTGAAGCCTTCGAAGTTCTCTGCAAGGGAGCGGAGGCTGGCCAGCCTGGTTCGGTCCATGTGAAGAGCGCCTTCAAGGGACCGGAGCCGGCCTTCCAGGTTCTTTCGCATTTGATCCAGTTCCTCACAGATCTGCTGCTCTCGTGCCACGTCTGCGGAAATCTCCGAGAGCTTTTGTGCCAGGGCTTCGCGAACCTCGCTTTTCCTTTTGCCGGCCTGGGTGAGGGTTTCCAGCTTTTCACGCACCTCATCCCGCTCCTTCTCGAGCCTTGAACGGCTGTCCGTGATCTCGCCGATCCGCTTGTTGAGATAGCCGGATTCCTGGCTCAGGCTCATTTCTTTGGAAACGCCTGCCTGAACCCTGGTGCGGGCCTCTTCGTAGGCGGCCTTGATCTGCTTCAGGAGATCCTGCCGGTTCTTGGCACGGCCCTCGGCCAGCGCCACCTCTCCCTCAAGGGCTGCCGCGCTTTGCCTCACTTCTTCGATTTTGCCGAGAAGCAGAGCCTTTTCCTTTTCCAGTTCCCCCAGTCGCCGGACAAGATCTTCCCTGTCTTTGCAAAGCCGCTTCTCCATCTCCACCTGCATTCTTTTTTCCGCGGCCAGAGACTCCAGGGCGCTTTCCCTTCTGCTCACCTTCTCTTTGGCGCGCAGGTGGGCATCCCTCAGCGCTCCAATCTCTTTATCCTTTTCCTCCAGTTCCAGGTTCATGTTTTCGATCCCGGCCTGGATGCGCGAGACCTCCGCCGATCGGGCCGCTTCCTCCTCCAGAAAGGCTTCCGTGGATCGCTTCCGGGTTCCTGATTCCTCTTTGAGCTCCTGGTAGGCATGGGCGTTCAAAACCAGATCCAGGCCCTGGATCTCCTCTCCGAGGCCCTTGAATCGTTTGGCCTTGGCCGCTTGCCTTTTAAGCGATCTCATCTGCCGTTCCACCTCTCCCAGGATGTCCTCCACCCGCTGGAGATTCTGCCTGGCCCCGTCGATCTTTCTCTCCGATTCCTCCTTCTTCCTTTTATACTTGGTGATGCCCGCCGCTTCTTCGAGCATGGCCCTCGTCTCTTCAGGCCTCTGCTCCACGATGGATCCGATCTGCCCCTGGCCGATGATGGAATACGCCCTGTTGCCGAGACCCGTGTCCATGAAGATTTCCTGGATGTCCTTGAGCCTGCAGGGCATGCTGTTGACCAGATACTCGCTTTCTCCGGAGCGATACAGCCTTCTTGTAACCGATATTTCGCTTTCATGGGCGAACTGTGGAGGAAAGGAACCCTCGCCGTTTTCGAAGAGCAGGCAAACCTCCGCCATTCCCAGGGGCTTGTACTCCACCGTGCCGTTGAAGATCACGTCTTCCATCTGCCGGCCCCTGAGCAGTTTGGCGCTCTGTTCGCCCATGGCCCACCGGATCGCATCCACAATATTGCTCTTGCCGCATCCATTCGGTCCCACAATAGCACTCAGTCCCAGAGGGAAGGGGATGTCGAGTTTTTCCGGAAACGATTTGAAACCCACCATGGATACTTTCTTGATTTTCATGGACGCCTCCGAACAGGAACAAGGTCGTTGACTTCGTAAGAAGTCTGAAACAGCCCTTTTCTGTCATTCCCGCGGAGCCTGTCCCCGAAGGTGGTAGTCGGGGAGCGGGAATCCAGTCTTTGCAAGGGCTCCTGGACTCCCGCCTCCGCGGGAGTGACAACTTTTGGGACTTTTTACGAGCCCATCAAACTTACTTTTATTACACTCTTTATGGGCTATTGTAAAGAAGAAATACCAGATGGTGTGGAATATATTTCTGGAAATGACAAGATATGGGAAGGAGGCTTTATAGAATTAGAAAAAACTTGACCACTTTTGAAAAACTATGTAAGATGCATCCAATTTTTAGTTAAATGAGGGAAGAAGTTGAAACGCTTACTCAAAGCTCCCTCCCTGGTTCTGGCGGCTCTCCTTGTTTTTCTCCTTCCCCCGGGCCGCGCCTTTTCTCAGGAAGGAGGCGAAGAGACCTATTCCATTTCCCTTGTCCAGACCGCTGAATCGGGCAAGGAGATCCATGAACTTGAAGGAAGAAAGGTCCTCGCTGAAACCTATACCGTACAAAAGGGAGACCACCTCTGGCAACTGCTCCGGGAAAGGGGACTTCTCGAAAAAAGAGACCTCCCCGAGTTGCTCGCTGTGCTCAAGCGGCTGAACACTTCCTTTTCAAACCTGGACCTCATCCATCCCGGCGAGAAGATCGTGATCCCCCTAACCCTTTCTCCTGTAAAAGGGCTGGCCGGCCTTGCCCCGCGACATCCTGCTCAGCCCCTCTCTCTTGCCGAACTCAAGGACCTCAAGCTGGAGAAGTACACGGTTCGGCCGGGCGATTCCCTCATCAAGGTTGTCAAGACACGCTACGGCCTTCAGGACCGACAAATCACCCCGGAATACCTGGAGCAGATCCGAAGGCTGAACCCGGAAATTGCAGATCTCAACCGTGTTTATCCCGACCAGGTGGTGCGGCTGCCGGTGTATGCGCCCCAGCTTGTGCGGGCGCCGATTCAGCCTCCCGGAAAAAAATCGCCCCAAGCAGAGGAATACAAAGCGGAATCGCCGCCCGCCGACAAGGGACCCACGGCCCTCAGCTTTCAACTTCAAGAGATCTTCACCCTGATGGGTGAAGAATGGGTGGACACAGGCGAGCATTACATCCCCCTGCTCTCAGGCGGGCAGATCCATCTTAAGGCCGAGTCTTTTCCGATCGTCAACCTGTCCAACGGCAAACGCATCATCATTGATCTGCACGGCGAGCTTCCGGAAAGGATGGCCCGGGTCATCACTTCCAACTGGGAAAGCTACCGGGTTGCCCACCTCCAGGGCCCCGACGACCTGAGAAGCGCCCTGAACAAGATTTTCCCTCTCTGCGAATTTCACAGGCTTTACCGGAGCGGAGAACCCCTCGAACTGGTGAGCGACATCCGCCTTCAAATTACAGCCGACTGGATCATTTTCCCCTCCTCCGACCCGCAAGGGGCCAAAGAACAAGCCATTCTCCTGAACCTCTCGGATAAGCCCGGCTCAAAGATCCCCCAGGAACTGAAGAATTTTCTTTCGGCTCAGGGCGTCAAAACCATCGAGTATCCTCCCGCCTCTCTGCAGGAACCGGCAACGCCTTTTCCATCCGAGGTCCTCAAGGCCGGAGACGACAAAGGGCGGCTTATTGAAACGGTTTTGAATCTCGCCGGCCAGACCTTTACAAAAAACATGGAAATGCCCTTGCACCCCGATGGAAAGGGCGGTTTCAGTATGATCGTCAAGGCCGATTTCTTCCTCTATCTTGACAAGAAGGAAGCGATCATTGATTTCTCAGGCATTGGAAGCGAGATGATCCCTCTTCTCAAGGAATACAAGGTGTCTGTGCTGTCCGTTGCCGCTGATGCCGACCCGGGAGTCATTGTGTCCAGAATCCTTGACTTCATCGGCGTCAAATTCGACTCAAGCCCCCGGGCCTTTACTGCGGCCGGCAACAAAAAGCCCAACAGCATCGTGGTGACGATTCCCGGGATTTCCTTCCGGAACAGCCGGGGCCAGAGCGTCTTTGCAAGCTCTGTAACCCTTCCCGAGGAGATCGCCGGCTTCCTTTCCAGAAACGGTTACAAAGTCCTGAGTCTCAGCCTGTCTTGAACCACAAAAAACTTGCACATGACCGCCATGGAGAGTAGGGTGAACAACAACCTTGCGCTTAAGGCCGACCCTGCTCGTTCTTGGATTTTCCGTGCGCCGTGCGCCGTGCGCCTTTTGCCGATTCGCGCCGGTGCAATATAAAATCAAATGATCTTCACATCACATTCAAAGGAGATGAATTTCCTATGCCCCTCATGACTCCCCAAGAGTTCGAAGAAAGCC
>Ga0209498_1002341_pt1 | contig 11457 bp, 11 predicted proteins | sample WalLakDeSediment_FD_184131 | JGI IMG/M metagenome (GOLD analysis project Ga0209498, IMG submission 184131) | Lake sediment microbial communities from Walker lake, Nevada to study Microbial Dark Matter (Phase II) - Walker Lake 11/02/13 Deep... | ecosystem: Environmental > Aquatic > Freshwater >...
AAACCTCTGGGGCATTGGCTAGATTATAGCATTTGTGCCACAAGCACCAAACGAGGAATTTCTAACTGTCAAAAATTTCCTCTTGCACCACTTTCTAATCCCTGATTTAATCAGGGACAAATTTCAAGGGGGGCATCCCATTTGGGACAGGAGCACATTGGTCTTTTCTGGAAAGATAGACAAAAGAACTAGAGAACCAAGAAACTCAAGAAACTCTTTCTATCCTTATATCATCCACGCTCTTCACCTCTCTTTCCAAATCAACCAAGGCTATGGTGCGTTCAGAAACATAGGACCCCCGATTAAATCGGGGGTAAGCTGAGGAGGTGAATATAGTAAGGCACCTTCCGCCATACATTGCGGGTGGGGCATTTGGCTGGTGAGACCGTATCAAGACATTTTTGCCGAGGCGGGACATGATTTCTTCGAACCAGCCTTGCCCGAATTGAGGTCTCCCGGTATAGGGATCTATTCCCAGGAACTTTCCTTCTCTTTCCTGCCAATCCCCCCAGGTTATGTGATGCCATTCAGTGCTACCTATCTTTGTTCTATTGATATCCTCCAAGCCTGGCACATCGGGGAGTGCTCCATGCAGAGCAATGATTCCATTTGGTGTGGATGCTGCCAGTGGCAGCATGGAAAGAACCTCACTATACCGCTGGCGGAGTTCGGCATCCAGCCCTTCCCAGAAATCGGCAGGGTGAAATTTCATTTCGGCATAGCCTTCATGATTTCCCATAAGGAGGAAAAGAGTGTCGGGATGCTCAATCTTTTGCTGAAGCAACAAGTTAATGTTCTCCAGGGAAGCTGGTCCACGGTCAATATAGTCCCCAAGGAAAACCAACTTATTCTCCGACTTAAGATACTCGTGGACGATTTTCTCCGTGGCTTCGGGGTCACCATGAGTATCGCCGACAAAAATAATTCTGCCTGACTCCAACTGTATTAAATTTGCTTCCTCGGCAATTACCTTCTCCGCCTGGTTGAGCAACTCTTTTATTCTTTCCCTGGTCACGCGACAAATCCTTTCGTTTCGAAAAAGTATACACCGTTATCAGCATAGATTTCTTCCATAAGGAATAGTGCCGTCCTTACAAAAGCGGTGAATAGGCTTATAGAAGACCTGCTGAAGATGAAGTTGTCCGAACCCTAATCCTGATCTCTCAATTTATCAAGCAACCGGGCCATTCGGCTGAGCTTACGACGAAGCCCGATACACCAAGCAACTATAAAAAGTTGGGCATCAGCTAATTTAAACTCACACCACCTTCACTGCTGTTCCGTAGGCTACCATCTCGGCAGCTCCGGACATCACCATCGAGGTTACAAACCTGGTACCTACTATTGCATTGGCACCCATCTTCTCGGCCTGCTCAATCATCCTCTGCAACGCTTCCTCTCTGGCTTGTGCCAGCATTACAGTGTAATCCTTGACTTCGCCACCAACGATGTTGCGTAAACCAGCCATAATATCACGCCCCATATGCCTGGCCCTGATGGTGCTGCCTCTAACCAGACCCAGTGTTTCTGTTATCCTTTTGCCCTCTATCTGCTCTGTGGTAACCACTATCATTTTTCTACTTCCTTGAACCTCTCCTTTTCTTCTCTTGATGCTCGATATCTTTCCCTGGCCAGTGATGTCAGCAGCAGAATGAGCCCTACGGCTATGGCAGAGATGGCAATCTTAACAGGCAACGGCAGCCATACGAACGCCGAACTTAAGAACCAATAAAGACCCCAGCCTATTAAGATGCCCAAACCCACTATCAGCAAAAAGCCGCCTAACTTTCTCAATTCGTCTCCTTTCCCCGTTGATTATAGTGGCGAAATTGCCTCCCGTCAATGAAGTGTGCTGGCTGACCGCATGGGGCACGCCTGAGGGGATATTTCGGTAGGTTCTCTTTCAATATGGTCTATGGGGGTATTTGCCCTGATCCCCTCACCACAATCCATGGTGCTATGCCGAATACGCCATGAAGGATGGCTAACAGGCATACGACGGCGACTATCGGTAATACAATCGCTAATACAATCCTTTTCACTTTATGCCTCCTTGATTAAGGTTCATATTGAAGTATTTGAATTATAGTCTTGGCCACCAGCAAAGGGGTGCGGAGTGCTGTTATCCGCCCACTGGTTCATTTTCTTAGCCTCAAATCAACATCCAAGGCACCCGCCAAACGGCTGATGGCCGCCCGGACGAACCTGGACCTCTCTTTGACATCGGTCCTCTCGTTCATTTCTGTCTCGGCTTCAGCAACGGCTGCTTTTAGCATGTTCAGAGGCAATAACTGACAGCTAGTGCAATAAAAAGCCTTGGACCGGCCATCGTCAAAACGCTCAAGAAGGTAGCCGAGGAGTTCCATCTTGGCCATTTCCCGTCGGGCGAATTCCTCGATTCCGTGCTTCTGGATCAGGGAGAAGTTAACTGTCAGCGGCCGATACGAGATAAACGAATCGGTCTGCTTCGCTGCTTCCATAATCCGCTTGACCCTTTGGCAGCTTGCCCAGTCGGGACATTGCGCACAGGTCTCGAGGTGCTTCTGTTTGACACAGCAGGTGATGAATCCGCAGGCTGGATGTTTCTGTTCAAAGCCCTGTCCCGCGCAGCCGGGGCATCTCGATGATCCTGTGACGTGATATCTTGGGCAGAGGCCACAATCGAGCCCGCAAGCTCCAACAAAAGGATATTGTTTCAGCGAGTGCTCACCCATTTGATGCTCGTCCTCCAGCCAACAAATATCGATTTCTCCGTTGTCTCACTAATCTCTGTTGCGTCGTAAGTGAACTATCGGGTAAAGGACTATCTTTTCAATCTCGTCTGAACAGCTTCGCTCTCGAGCTCCTTGATGGCATCGGTTGCGATCCAGCGAGCAGCCTTCGAGTCTAGTTGCCTGATTTCCTTCGCTGCATCTATCGCCGCATGGTTTAAATCGAGGTTCCTTTTCCCGATGTTTCTAAGGGCCCAATTCACGGCTTTCTTGACAAAGTTGCGCCCGTCCGTAGCCCCTCGTATTATCACGGGAAGCAATTCGACGAATTTCTCATCGTTCGCCTTCTTATCATGCCATGCCAGACAAGCTATCAGCGCAAAGGCAGTCCTTCTGACGAATTCCCCTTCCCGAAGAGACCAGTCGTGGATCTTCTTCCAGGCCAGCGGTGATTTCTCAAAGAGGTTCATGCACACCTGGTCGCACACGTCCCAGGAATCGATGTCCTTCACCCAGTCTTCCATCTGCTCCTCAGTTAGCTCAGCGGGATCACCAACCATCGCAGCCACTATTCTGGCTTCGGCTATTCCTGTTCTCCATAAGTCCAATGTCAGTCTGTGATCGCTCCCTATCTCCTTAGCCAGTTCTCTCATATCAGGCACTGAGACGCCCAGCCTTCGTTGCACCGTCATCCCGTATTTAGCCATTCCCTGTAACTGCTCCGGCCGAGCCTTGCTATGGAGCCTATCCAGCACATCGTTCACAGAAGCCATCGTATCCTCTTATTCCATCCTGCCTCGAGGGCCGGCAGCATGACACCACGCCCTGGTGTTCCATCGGAGGTCGCAGCACAAGCTTTGGTCATCATATGGTATTGCGATTCGGTATTTCCCCTATCTACATCCTCTGGCACATGCCACAATAGTAAATGTTCCCGCCCATGTATGCCTCTTTCTTAATTGTTGTACCGCATACGGAACAGGGTTGCCCGACGGTGTTTTTGCTCAGCTTAGTCATATATCCTCCAGATCTACCCCAAAGGTCGTGCTCCGTATCCCGTCCTCCCTTCGCCGTCATGTCCAATAGAGTCTTCCTGATAGAATCAAAGAGCCCCCGTTGATCCGTAACGGAGAGTGAGGCTTTCTTCTTCGGGTGCATTCTCGCGTTGAACAGGATATCCTGCAAGACACCGTTGCCGAGCCCAGGTATCCTTTGTTCCGTCGCGAGAAACGCCTTTAGTGACAATTTCGAAGCGCCCTCATCAAATAGCGAGTCAAAATAGACTTCGCCGAAATCATCGGACAAAGGAAACGGCTTCTTCTTGGCTATGAGGTAGTATTTGTTGTCGAATTCCCCTTCGTGAAAAGCCCATAGACCACCGTACATCTGTACCGAAGCAACGAGGGACGAATCATCATCGAACTCAAGTAGTAACTGGTGCCTGACCGGTAGCTGTTCACCCTTGCTGTAGTAGCGTAGATTCACACCGTCACTGAATAGCAGCTTCACGTCGCCAGCCGTTATTTCTACCTGCCCGCCATAGCTCAGGGCCTGGCCGATTACCTTACCGGTCAGGAGCCTCCCGTATTGCTGTGGGTCACCGAAATACCAGGCCCACTTGTGCGGGCTTTGAACAGCAATAACATTCTTGATCTTCTTGCCGCCGATAGCCTCATTGCTCTGTTTGGCTAGAACGGCAGCTTCAGGCAGTTCTATCATGTTTGTTTCCCTGGGCGGTCAACATGATACCACAAATTCTGGTGCACCGAGACGATGAGGCTTGAATTATCGACGTGATAATTTGCTATTTTGTTGGCTGCTACAATAGTATAATGCATAAAGATTACAGATTGCGGGGGGAGAAATTAAGCGATTTAACTTCAAGATTGTATTGATACTGGCGAGTATATTGATGCTGGGCGTTCTATCAGGATGTGTGGTGGAAGGACCACTCAATAGCTCTGATATTCAACTGTTACAGGACGTTACATCTCATGAAGCCTTCAAGCTGATACAGGAGAACCAGGGTAATATAAGCTTCATTATTCTGGACGTACGGACAGCGTCTGAATTTGCTGACGGGCACATTGCGGGTGCGTTAAATATAGATGTGAATTTGGCATCATTCCGTAATGAGATGGAGAAATTGGACAATAGCGATACTTACCTGGTTTACTGCCGGACGGGAAATCGTAGCAGGAATGCAATAGCGATAATGAGAGAGGTGGGATTCACGCGTATTTATCACCTGAAGAACGGCATCGTCGAATGGACCAGTTCAGGATTGGAGGTGGTCACCTGAAAGAGAGGGGTTGGCAGGTACAAGTTGAAATATAGACTCGGCATTAAAGTGATTACCAGCGAGCTATGTAACATTCTGAGTTTTGGTTGTGTATGACGGACTTAACATTTCCATGGTTTTTGAAAGGAAAGCTTGTTTCGAAGTTAAGAGCATCATATAATTTACGCATGTTACACAAATTCAGCATTCTGGTAGACAAGCCACCTGCTGATGTCTTTTATTTTCTGGCTAACAAGGATTCTTATAAACAACAGAAAGGCTCGCCAGTGTTGTTGCTCGAAAAGACCACCCCCGAACCAATTGGGGTTGGGACATGCTATCGTGAAGTGGTACAGATGGCTACTTTCATTAAGGCTGAGATACTATCTGAAATCACCAGATTTGAGCCAGGCGCTGTACTGGAGGAAAAATGGGCTGGTGGGGGGATGAAAGGCATTTTGACATATTTCTTTCATCCAGCAGGGCACGGGACAGATCTTGAACAGCAGGTAAGCATTGAAACACATGGGTTATTGAAACCCTTTGACGCTATCATCTCAAAAATGTATGCCAGAGCTGCCCAATACCGTCTGGAGTGTATTAAGGCCATATTAGAGACCGGACAAAGTCCCGATATAAATAGAATTAAGTGGTGGCATTTTAAGAGATGCGCAAGATATGAAAACCGCATTGCATAGACAGGCATTTATCCTCCTGATGGGTTTTATCCTGCTCCTTTTCACTTCGTGTACGACTGACATTTTCCCACCGGTAACAGGACGAGATGACCAGCCTGTTACCCCGTCACACGGAGTAACCCCGGCAGACTCGCCATCGGTCCCCATAGATGCAGGGTTCGGGGGGCGGTTCTTCATGGGAATATTGCCCACTCCGGCAGATGGACAATTATTTGAAGATAGCTATCGCCAGGCCGCCGCCTTTGCTGATTTCGCGCCGGTGTGGGGCCGGCCGACACCCTTCTATGAGATGGCGGCCGAGCTTTCCGGAAAGTGGGGACAACTGTTTGTCGAGCAATATACCCGCCATAATGGCATGTTCCCGCTTGTCCACCTATCGTTTATGGGTCCCGGTATCATCCTGGCTTCTCCGCCGGATGTTTCTAATCCAGCCCTCAACAATCCGGAGTGGAGAGAGTCTTATAAGCAAGCAGCACTGAAGACAGTCAAAGCTTCCCTGCCGCTTTATTTATCCCTGGGTAACGAAGTGAACCGCTGGTACGAGAAGTACGGGGCAGCGGAAGGTGACGCCAACGGATTTCAGCACTACATCAGCCTGTACGAAGAGATATACGATGAAGTGAAAGAACTCTCTCCTGAAACGCAGGTCTTTTGCACTTTTGCTCGAGAAATAGTATCCGAAAACAGGGAAGCCAATATGGATGTCCTTGAGATGTTCAACCCCGATAAGCTGGATATCCTGATGTTGACCAGTTATCCCCATGCAGTCAGGAGAATCAAATGTCCCTCTGACATCCCCGATGACTACTATTCGAGGCTGAAAGCATACATGCCCGGCAAACCTGTAGGCTTCAGTGAGGTGGCCTGGCCGTCACTGGAGGCTTTTGGAGGAGAGCAGTCGCAGGCTGACTTTCTCCGGGAACTGTGCGGGCGGTTGACTCACGATAACGGCGCCGAGCTTCGCTTATTAGGGTGGCCATGGCTGCATGACCTTGATGATAATGACTATACGGGTCTTATCAGGAAAGATGGGACAGTCAAGCTGGCTTATGGCGTATGGAAGGGCATCTCTATAACAGGACAGTGGAGGACCCGTGAGCAGGCTATACCGCCTACAGCGGCGAAGATTACTCCGGAAATGGACATTTATCCTCCCATCTTGCATTCGGACGAATATAAACAGCCCATCCCGATGCCTTATCCCATAAATACTGCCGGAGCGGAAGATTCAGGCTTCATTATGCCTGACGATCATAAGTTCTATTTATGGTTCACTCCTGACCCCAATATACCCGTACAGCAGCAATTATTCGACGGAGTGACTGGTCTCTACGTTTCCCATAAAGTAAATGGAGTGTGGCAGGAACCGCAAAGAATCTGGCTGCAGTACCCCGGTGAACTGGCCCTGGATGGAGCTCTCTTTGTCCTGGATGATACCATGTGGTTTGCCTCGGCAAGAACAGGTTACGCCGATATGCACTGGTTTACGGCGAGTTTCGTAAATGGAGAATGGACAGACTGGAAAGAGGCCGGATTTAATCCTGACTATGAAGTGGGAGAGCTTCATATTTCGGCCGATGGGCAGGAGCTCTATTTTCACTCAGACAGACCGGGAGGAAAAGGACAGAGAGATATCTGGGTTTCCCGACTGGAAAACGGGAAATGGCTTCCTCCAGAAAATGTCGAGGCAGTCAACAGCCTCGAAAACGAAGGATGGCCTTTCCTGACACAGGACGGCAATGAACTCTGGTTCACAAGGACCTACATGGGCACCCCGGCTATCTATAGAGCGAAGAGAGTGAATGGCGAGTGGCAAGAGCCAGAATTGATCATTTCTCAATTTGCAGCTGAGCCGTCTCTTGATAATGAAGGAAATATCTATTTCACGCATCACTTTTTTAAAGATGGCGTGATGTTAGAAGCAGATTACTACATGGCGATGAAGAAGCGGTGACCCGATACCGAATATGCTTTCCGTAGATGAAGTGACACTGAGGAGCAATTATACTTAAGTCAGTATCGTGCGGTCCCCTTTCGAGGGTTAGGTCCTTCCGCACTTGGCGTGGTTGGAGAAGCCAGCCAATCGGGGGATGGTCAAGCCTGATGTGGGCTCCCTCAGGCAGGGATTTTGCCTGATCAGAAGAATAGTTGAACTTTATGGGTTTTTTCTGGCATAATGACCAACATAAGGAAACAGCCAAACAGGAGGTGATATGGAAAAGACACTTCAGAAATTGAGACGCTTCAACCTCATCATGGGAGGATTTCATCTCATCCAGGGTCTGATTATGGCGTTTCTGGCCATGAGCGTCATCCAGAAGATAGCAGAGTTCCAGCCGACCATCAGGCAGTTCTATCTGACATTCAATACCGCGACAAGTTCCCTCGAAGTAGCCTCCAGAGAGTTGTTCGAACTGCCTTTTGGCTTTCTGGTCGCCTCCTTTCTACTGATTTCAGCAGCGGCTCATGGGCTGATCGTCTTGATGAGTGCAAAGTATTTCGCTGATCTGAAAAGAGGCATCAATAAATTTCGCTGGTTTGAATATGCCTTAAGTTCTTCTGTCATGATCGTACTGATTGCCACGCTGTTCGGGATCTACGATATTGCTTCGCTGGTACTGATATTCATTGTTAATGCATCGATGAACCTGTTTGGCTTGACCATGGAGCAGCTCAATTCAGGCAGTGAGAAGACCGGAGTCAACTGGGGGCCATTTGTCTGGGGATCTATAGCCGGGATAGCGCCCTGGATTGCCATCTTCATCTACATGTTTGGAACGGGTAACTTCGGCATGGTGCCCTGGTTTGTGTGGGCGATTGTCGGCACGTATTTCGTGGCCTTCAATATGTTTCCGATTAACATGATTCTGCAATACAAGCGTATTGGCAAGTGGAAGGATTACCTGTACGGAGAAAAGGCTTACATTGTGCTGAGTCTTGTAGCAAAGTCGATCCTGGCCTGGCTGGTGCTCTTTGGTGCAATGCAGCCTTAAGAGTAAAGAAAGAACAAATCACGAGGCAGCATTTCAGTGACACCGTGCCAGTTAGCCCTGCTACAACTCAGGTATCATGTCCCCCGGAATACCCGTAGCAAGCCTAGAGTTGCAGAACGGTGATCTCGTAACCAAAACTATTTAGCTTTGATTTGGCGTGACACTCCATTTGTTCACTTGTCACCACGTAGTACTTAGCGTCAGGCATTGAGGACATCGCACCTGCCTGAACTTTCCGGACCCTTGTTGGCCAAAGCTGCAGAATCCGCCCAAATGTTTACTCGGGCGGTTAATCATTAGAGCTTGTTGGGCATAAGTACACGCGATACTGTTTCAATCCTATAAGCCCTGGCTGACCACTCTGCCAAGAAACATGGAGTAAGTGAATAGTGCGTAGTAGTCCGGCAGCTTCAAAATGAAATCCGGTGAATCCGGCAGGCAGAGACGCTGGAACTCTGCAAAATCATCGGATGACAGCTCAGTCGCTACATTTGGCCACCGTTGTTGAAAAAGCTCTACCAGAGCATTTCTTATTTCGACCCTGAGGGGTGCGTGAACGCTGTCGGCAAAGACTCTTGCCTTGACCTCCCTTAACCCCAGTTCATTAAACCAACTCAGAGCACGTAAGAAGTGAAACTCTGGCTTCTTTCCCTGTACAAAAGGCGCGATACCAGCTGATGTTGCTCCCAATCGTGCTTCCAACCCAGGATATCCGGGAAGCAGCTTCTCAGAAGACCAGGCAGCGATGGCTACAATACCGCCGGGCTTTACCACCCGCGCCAGCTCTTTCAATAAAGGCAGAGGTTCCCATGGGCCATATCCCACACAATCGACACTCCATACCCAATCGAATGTATTATTACCAAAGGGAAGGTTGGTTACATCCCCTTCCTGAAAAGAAACCCGCTCTGATAGACCAGCCTCCTTCACGAGCTCCCGGCCACGATCCAACATCTCCGCAGACACATCGAGACCAGTGACATGCCCGGCAAGCCCCACCTTCTCGGCCAGCAAGAGGCATTGAAGACCGATTCCACATCCTGCATCCAGTCCTCGGCTCTCCTGGGGCACCGGTAATGCCCTAACCATTGCACGAAGAGTTGGCTCTCTGAGTGGGTTAGACACTAACAAGCTCTGTATATAAGACTCAGTGCCCATTGTTTTCCTCCCGACAACATTAGCTTGTTGCCTGTTGATGCTAAAACACCCAACTATAATGTGACTGCAAACATTTGAATGCGCAATCATACCACACAGCTGTTCCACCATTGCATCAGCAGATAGCTAAGAGGTAACATATCGAAGGAGAACGGGTAACAAATCACCAGAAGCTGAAACCGCAGCAGACCCATGTCTCGTCAAGAAGCGACTTATCTTGCAGCAGTGTCTATGCTTACAGAGGCCGCCTGAAATACAACAAGAAAAGCCACACCGCGCATAACTGCCAGTCGTCCTACCCCATTTCACGCATGATTCCCGTCTCATTGAACAAAGTGGCACACCGGCGACGATATTCCCATCTGGTGACAGATATCATTTTCCCTCCTTTGTGAATATTACTCGCGGAACGGCATATACAAAACGAATTACCCACGTTTGAAATCGCCTGCGAGCTCCCCGTGCATCTCGCAACAGTGCCCAGGTAGTGAGGTCAGTGTCCGGAATGCCCGATTCCTCCATGACCTTAAAACCGAAGTGCTCATATAGTCTCTTTCAATACAAGATGAGCCTGGAGGGGATATCGATTTCCAACAAGGAGGTGGACAAATGCAAGCGTATTGTATGAAGTGCCGTGCCAAGAAAGAGATAAAGAACCCCAAAAGCATTGTCATGAAAAACAAGAGACCGGCAACCCAGGGCGTTTGCTCATCCTGTGGCACGAAAATGTTCAGAATCGGTAAGACTTAGGCCTGGTCCTACACAGCCTAACAGAACTCAAAAGGGCTGGATTTCCTCGACGTCGGGATGTCCAGCCCTTTTATTTTGGCCAATCACACATAACAAGTTTTTGCAACAAGCCAAGCTCTTGTTCAATGTTCATCTAAAGCACATTATTGCTCAATTCCTGCTTCCCTGAGCAAGTCATCTACATCCTCCAGCCGGAACCTCCTGTCACCCCGGGGACCAATACGGTAGGATTTCAGCATTCCCTTTTGGTTCCACTGCCTAACGGTATTGGGATGCAACCCAAGGAGCTGAGCTACATCGCTTACTGTCAGCATAACTCTGGACTGGAGGTCGGGCTTATGTGGTGGCGGCTTTGGCTTGTAAATTTGCCGCACCCGTGTCTTGCTTATCCCGAGTGTGTGTCCGATTTGGGCATAGGTTAGGCCAGATTCCCTCAACTTAACTATTTCATCACGCATGGAAGTCGTTTGCATCGCCTTACCCTACGGGTCTAAAGATCCGCAGCTACGCTTATTATATTTTGTAGGGCGGCATTTCATATGCCGCCACCGTGGCGGGGAATGAATCCCCACCCTACAAGTTCCTTTGCTAAATCCGAAATCCCAAGCACTAAATCACAAACAAATTCTAAATTCCAAATTTCAAAACAAGCCCCCAATGCTCCTGTCATTGCGAGCCCCGACTTGTCGGGGCGAAGCAATCTCGGGGTGGGGGTTGTGCCCGCCTGAAATCCCCCTCACTCTAACTCTCTCCCTCCAGGGGAGAGAGGAAAGACGCAGGGGCGGGGTTGCCTCCACTCTGATGTTTCCTCGCCCTTGACGGGAGAGGACTAAGGTGAGGGTGACAGGACTGCGCCCTTCGCAATG
>Ga0209498_1002342_pt1 | contig 11454 bp, 13 predicted proteins | sample WalLakDeSediment_FD_184131 | JGI IMG/M metagenome (GOLD analysis project Ga0209498, IMG submission 184131) | Lake sediment microbial communities from Walker lake, Nevada to study Microbial Dark Matter (Phase II) - Walker Lake 11/02/13 Deep... | ecosystem: Environmental > Aquatic > Freshwater >...
TGGCTCATGAAAGAATTCGCATAAGTTAACCAAAGGGGTTATATATAATGGCAAAGACAGGAAGGCCAAGAAAACCAACTGAAATAAGGGTGCTGGAAGGCAACAGGAGTAAAAGGCCGCTGCCGGCTAATGAACCGAAGCCACCTCCAGCCATGAATGATGTCAAGCCGCCTACCTGGATGAACAAGGAAGGCAAGAAAATGTGGAAGAGGCTGGTGCCAACCTTACAGAGGCTGCGTCTCTTAACTGAAGCGGATCTCGAATCCTTTAGTATGCTGTGCCAGTCCTGGGGCGACTATGTAGAGTTTGTAAAGGACATTAAGAAGAACGGTAAATACTATATCTACGTTAACAAGGGCGGTGGCGAAAATGAGGTTGAAAGGCCGGCCGTCAAACTGATGCACCGGGCATACGAAAGATATAAGGCGCTGTGTTCAGAGTTTGGCCTAACTCCAGCCAGCAGAACAAGGATTGAAGTCAAGGCATTGGATGATGATTACGATCCAATGGAGGCGTTGTTGTCAGGGGTGAAATAAAATGCCCATTGATAAGAAAAAGTCAGACAGTGTCATACAGTTTTTCAAGTGTTTAAAGCACACCAAGGGGAAATGGAAGGGTGTGCCTTTTACATTATTGGACTGGCAGATCAAGGCGCTGTCAGATGTTTTTGGAACTGTAAGAGAAGACGGCTTCAGACAGTACACAACTGCCTACCTTGAACTATGCAAAAAGCAGGGTAAGAGTGAACTTGGTGCAGGGGTTGGCCTGTATTGTTTAACCGCGGACGATGAATGGGCAGCTGAAGTATATGGCTGTGCAGCCGATCGCCAACAGGCCTCTATCGTTTTCGATGTAGCGGTTGACATGGTTGATCAGAACCAGGCTTTAAGGAAAAAGATTAAACCTATTCTGTCTCAGAAGCGCATGGTTTACATGCCGACAAAAAGCTACTACCAGGTACTAAGCGCTGACAGCTACTCAAAGCACGGCTTTAACGTAAGCGCAGTTATCTTTGATGAAATTCATGCTCAGCCGAACCGGGGGCTATACGATGTAATGACTGAAGGATCCGGGGATGCCAGGAACCAGCCGCTATTCTTTTTAATTACAACGGCCGGCGACGATCCGGATCGCACCTCGATCGGCTGGGAGCTGCACCAGCTGGCAACCGATATATTAACCGGCGCCAAGGTGGATCCTACTTTTTATTCCATGATCTACGGGATCGATCGAGACAACAAACGGATATGGACGGGCCGCGAGTACCAGACAGTAAAAACGCTGGACTGGCGGGACAAGAAAGTATGGGTAAAAGTTAACCCTTCTATAAACCATACTGTGCCGATGTCGAAGGTAATAGATCAATATACCAGGGCAGAAGGCAACCCGGCCAGGGAGAAGAACTTCCGGTGGCTTAGGCTAAACAGCTGGGAAAAGATAAAGCTTAGCAAATGGCTTGGCGTCGACTTCTGGGATCTGTGTAAAAAGAAGATAGACGTCAACAGGCTAAAAGCCCGGCCGTGTTACGGAGGCCTGGACTTGTCAAGCAAGATTGACATGACAGCCTTTGTTTTACTGTTTCCGCCGGACGATATTAACAAAGAATGGAACGTGCTGCCCTGGTTCTGGCTGCCGGAGGATAACATAGCGGAGCGTGTTCGCAAAGATCAGGTGCCTTATGATACCTGGGTTAAACAGGGCTACCTGCAGACTACGCCCGGTAACGTTATAGACTACGCTTTTATCGAAGAGCATATCATCAAACTGGCCCAGGAATACAAGATCTGTGAGGTAGGTTACGATCCCTGGAATGCCATGCAGACAGCGATCCGGCTGGAGGATAACGGGATAACCCCGGTGGAAGTCAGGCAGGGTTACAAGTCTATGTCTCCGCCGATGAAAGAAATTGAACAACTGACTATGGGAAAGAAAATTAAACATAGCGGCCACCCGATACTGAGGTGGAATATTGGCAACGTGGAAGTCAAAACAGACGAAAATGAGAACATCAGGCCAATAAAGAGTAAGGGTAAAGAACGCATCGACGGCCTGGTGGCCATGATTAACGCCATGAACCGGGCGATGGTGCAAGACGACCACGAATCTGTCTATGAGTCAAGTGGTGTTATAACGGTATGAGAGGGTGGTTATTCTGCAAATTCCAGTTATAAGTAAACTTATAGAGCGCCGGTCCACAACCAGTAGACTCATGAAAAATACAGACGATCCCGATCATACATTTTTTAAGATAATGTTTGATATCGCGAAGTCCGGGGTAAACGTCACTTCGGCAACAGCAATGCAGTCGTCGGTAGTTTGGCGGGCCGTAACACTCTTGGCGGGAACCATTGCCAGCCTGCCTCTCCCGGTTTATAAAAGGCTAAAACCCCGCGGCAAAGAAAGAGACACAGATCACGAATTGTATTATAAGCTGCATACCCGCCCGAACCCGGAGCTGGCTTCGAATGTTTGGCGGTTAATGGGGTTGGCCAACCAGCTGCTTTGGGGCAACTGGTATAACGAGATAGCTTATAAAGACAATAAACCTTACGAACTGTGGCCAATTCCACCCTGGCGAGTTAAGCCGGCCAGGGGGAACCAGGGGAACCTTTATTATGAGGTGCAGTTGCCGGCGGGAGGAGGCAGCAGGAAAATCCCAGACTGGGCCATGCTGCATGTTAAAAACCTGTATATTGACGGCGATGAAGGGATCAGCTGCTTAAAAGCGGCAAGAGATTCTATCGGTTTAGGACTGGCAGCAAGTGAATTTGCATCGAGGTTTTTCGGCAACGGCGCGAACCTGGGCGGTATTGTTGAGTATCCCGGCAAACTGAGTGAGGCGGCCAGAGAGAACTTCAAGCAGTCAGTGAAGGAAAGCTTTCAGGGCCTGGGTAACGCTCACCGTTTAATGCTTTTAGAAGAGGGGCTTAAATACCACCGGACTGGGGTCCCACCTAACGAAGGGCAGATGATTGAAAGCAGGAAGTTTCAAGTGGCTGATATCGGCCGCTTTTTCTTTATCACCCAGCTGCACAAACTGGGAGACTTGGAGAAGTCGTCATTTAATAACATCGAACACCAAAGCATCGAGTTTGTAACCGATACAATTCAGCCTTTGCTGGTAAATATTGAACAGGAAATTAACCACAAACTCTTCTATACAGCGGGTGATCGGGAGCACTTTGCGGAGTTTCTGATAGCCGGCTTGCTGAGAGGTGATACCGAGGCCAGGCATAAGGCTTATTCAACAGCCAGGCAGTGGGGGTGGATGAGTGCTAATGATGTGAGGGAACTGGAGAACCTTAACCCGCTACCTGGTAAACAGGGTGACATTTATCTGATACCCATGAACATGATCCCGGCCGAGCAGATAGATGAATATGAACCTACTGCCCTACAGGGAAAGCCAAAGCTTGTTGAAGACAAAGCAGTAGGTGAAAAAGAATACAGAAGCGGCCTTTCCAGGCTAAAAATAGCAGATAGCTACAAAAGGATATTTGTTGATGCCTCAGCCAGGATTATTCGGCGCGAAGAGGCGGACGTAATGAGGAAAGCCCGTGAACTGATGGGCGAAAGAAGCAACCAGGACGCTTTTCTATCGTGGCTGAAGGAGTTTTACGAAAACAAACATCCCGACTATATCATGAAGCAGCTGCTACCACCTTTTATGTCTCTGGCGGAAGCAATTAAGGCCGAATTAGGCCTTGAGATCAACGCCGACACTGAGATGACGCCGGAGATCGAAAAGTTTGTGAGAGACTACCTTCTGAACTACATAAAAAGCCATATCAAGAGCAGTATGGAGCAGTTGACTTATGTAATGAATAAGGCCTTTGAAGAAAACAAAGAACTCCTCCAGGCGCTGCAGGAAAGGTTTAACGAGTGGAACGAGCGCCGGCCAGACAAAATAGCAACAAGGGAGACAGTGCAGCTGCTCGGTGCTATTGCCCGTTACGTATACGCATCAGAGGGGGTGACAGAGCTTGTATGGTATAACACCGGGAGCAATGTTTGCGAGTTTTGCCAGGGGTTGCACGGTAAGGTAGTTGGCATCGAGCATCCGTTTATCCCTTCAAATACATCCATAACCGGCTTAGACGGCGCCGGCAACAGCCTGACAATTAGCGGGCCTAAGTTTCACCCGCCGATTCATCAGAGTTGCAGGTGCGTAATAGGGCCAAAATAATATTGGAGGTGCAAGTATGGAAAAAGAATTGCGTTTTATGCCGATTGAAATAAGAAGCGACGGCGAAGACGAGGATAAAAAGGCTGTTGGCCTGGGCATAATTTACGATGAATGGACGGAGATATACCCGGGCTTTAAGGAGCGCATCTTAAGGGGAGCGGTTAATAATGACAAAACCGTTAAGTCATTTTTTAACCACGATCCTTCGAAGGTGCTTTCGACAACCAGAAGCAAGCCGGCCCTGGAGTTAAACGATACCGAAAAGGGCCTCGAGTACGTATCACCAATACCGCCTACCAGCTATGGCAAAGACTTGGTTGTTAACCTTGAGCGGGGCAATGTAAAAGGTTCCAGCTTTGCTTTTAGTGTTCCGAAGGAGGGGCATAAGAGCTGGGAGGAAGACGGTGTTTACTTCCGGGAGATCAAGAAGCTTATTCTCTACGAGATCGGCCCGGTGGTCGATCCTGCATACGTTCAAACAACGGCACAGTTAAGAACGGCAGAGGATGTGTATAACGAAGTAAAAGCAGAAATAACGGAAGCGGGCGAAGCAGAACAAAGGGCTGAAGATGAAAAACGCCAACGGGAATTGATAATAGAAGCGGATCAGCGCGAGCTTGTTTTGATCGAAAAGCAATTACTGTAAGTAAATATTAAGCAGAGATAGCCCGACGGGGCGAAAACTGGTTATCCGAGCCAGCTTCTCTGCTTAGTTATGCGCAGCTCGGATAATACTATCGGAGGTATGCTGTTAATGGAAAAGGCCTGCAATAGATGCGGTGTTGTTACGCCGGCAACTGATGAATATTTTGGGAGAAGGAAAGATACCAAAGGCGGATTAAATGCTATCTGCAAAAAATGCAAGGCTGCTGAAAATAGTGCATACCGTAAGGCAACAAGGGAAGCACGAAACAAACAAAAACAGGAATGGCGAAAGAACAACCCTGATAAAGTAAAAGAAATGAGTAAAAAATATGCGGAAAATAATCCCGAAAAATTAAGAGAAAAAAGGATAAGGTATTATTATAGAAATCGGGAAGTGGAAGCAGATAGAAGTAGAAAATATCGATCCGAAAACACGGATATAGTAAATCGGCGAAAACGTGATTGGGAAGAACGGAATAAAGAACGTGTAAATGAAAATCGGAAGTTAAGACTTTATGAAAGATTAAAGGATCCCGATTACGAGAAAAAATATTGTCTAAACCACAGCATGGCAAACAGAATGAACGCGTCCTTAAATGGCAACAAGAACGGCAGGGCGTGGGAAAAGATTGTCGGCTACACCCTGAGTGATTTAATTGCACATCTTGAGAGCCGATTTACAGAAGGGATGTCATGGGAGAACCGGGGAAGGGGTGGTTGGCATATAGACCATATCAAACCGATAGCATCATTCAATTTTAAAAGCGCTGATGACCCGGAATTTCTTGAGTGTTGGGCGTTGGATAATTTGCAGCCATTATGGGAGTTAGACAATTTAAGGAAAAAGGATCGCATATTGTAAGGCAAAAAACTTAACCGATAATATAGCCCTTCAGAAGCGAAGGGTTTTATTATGCCCCAATGCCAGGCGGCACCGGGGTGATAGCAAGAAACTTAACAAGCCAGGCGGCAGTTAAGCAGGAAGACATTAATAATAATAGCAAAGGAAGTGAGATTGAATGAAGAACATAGAAGAAATGAAGCGTGAGTTGGCTGGTAAGATTGAAGAAGCACGTAAACTGCACGAACTGGCCAAAACGGAAGCGCGGGCTTTTACAGAAGAAGAGCAGACAAAATACAGTGCAGTAATGGAAGAAATCGACAAGCGGAAAGCCGAGATCGTAAGAGAAGAGCAGCTGCAGGCTGCAGAAATGCAGAGCAAGCAGGAGCGTAAAGAGGATCCTGAGAAGTTGGAGTATGAATGGCCGGGCGGTTTGGCTGAAATGTGCCGGACAGTGCTAAGCGATTCTAACAACCCGAGGCTGACAGAATTTCGTCAGCAGGCGATGGGTGTAGGTGTCATGGGTGGTTTTGCTGTGCCTACACAGTGGAGTTCTACCATTCGCCAGCTCTCTCCGAGCGATGCGGTAATTCGTCCACGCGCTACCGTTATACCGGCGGGAGATCCTCCTGATGCTGCGCTTACCTTCCCGGCGCTTGATCAAACCGGAGCGAGGGGCGTGTATTCAGGCGTTGCTGTTCAGTGGACTGCAGAAGGACATGCAAAACCTGAAACCGGCTGGAGGTTGCTTGAAGTAACCCTGACACCCCAAGAGGTATCAGGCTATATACCGGTAACCGACAAACTGCTCAGAAATAGTGAGGCGGCCAGTACACTTATCACTACACTTCTGAGGCGTGCGATTATCGCTGCTGAAGATGTTGCCTTCCTGACAGGTGGAGGGGCGGGGGCCCCGCTCGGGGTTGTAAACCACCCGGCAACAATCAACGTGGCGCGGACCGGCTTCCCGTCTGCTGCTCCCGGCGATAACTATGTTGACATCGTCAACATGTACACCCAGGTAATGAAAGACGGCCCACTGGTATGGGTTTATTCTCCCACTATGCTGGGCCAACTGATGACGATGACCGATGTAAACGGGAACCTAATCTGGACTACATCGGCACGTGAAGGCGAACCGAACAGGCTCTTAGGTGTTCCGGCGATTGAGAACGAGCGCAGCCCGATCATGGGCCAGCCTGGGGACTTAATGCTTCTGAACTTAAACCACTACCTGATCAAGGACGGCAGTGGTATCTTTATCGCTGCATCCGAGCATGTAAGGTTCCTGCAAAACCAGACTGTCATAAAGGCGTTCTGGAATGTTGACGGGCAGCCCTGGTTAACCGGGCCTCTTACCTTAGAGGACGGCGTAACTCAGAGAAGCCCGTTTGTTCAGTTAGTCTAAGGGGAGGGGCGTAAAGCCCCTTTTAATAAATTTTAAGGAGTGAGAAGTTATGAATAAAAGACTAAGCGAAGCTTTAAAAGTTGATATGGGAATTGCGCCAGTTTCACGCGCGCACAATGGAAGGGTAATCAGCAGGTTGATTCCCCTGGGGCCTGGTCAGCGCAAGGTGATGTTTCCCATTACCGTTATCAGTGCTGACTTGAATAACGCACAGGTAATTGATATCGGGATCGTTGACGATGTGGTGGGTGCGGGTGCTGTCGCTGCAACAGGTAACCTGGCAACGGTGGCCGCTGCAGGCAATGCCCTGGTTTACAGACGTTTGGGCGCAGGTATTGCGGCGTTGGGTGTTTCCTCAATGTCTGTTGATTTAACCGCTTCCGCAGATGGAGCAGTCACGATTAACGGGACAGTGTTCCCCTATGCGGCAGTACCCGCAGCCGGGACTAACGAATGGAACAACGCTGCAGCGTTAGTGCTTGCTGTTAACGCTTCCGGCCTGGGCCTAACTGCGTCGGCTGCTGGTGAAGTTGTTACTCTAATATCGGCTGTTGCCGGTAATCGGGAGATTAGATTTACAACTACCGTCGCGGCGGTTGCAACAACCGATATTTTAATACTCCAGTTTACCGCTGTCATGGAAGTTGACGCCTCCCAGATGGATCTGGAAAATGGCGCGACTGGTGTATTCGCTGTGGTCGACTTTATTAACGGTGCAGGAACGATTGTGGTGGCTGCTCCTGCTATCAGGGGCGCAAGTCGTTACACACCACAGCATGCTATTAGTGCATTTGCATAAATAAAGGGGGCGGGGAAACCTGCCCCTTAACTTTAATAAGGAGTTGATTGATATGGTTTTATGGCCAGCAGCATGGAGAGCTAACCTTCCGTTGGCAGGATCTGGGGATGCCTTTACTACTATTCACAGAATAGATCAAGATGTGCTTCCTGCGATGGAAAAAAGTATCGCGTTTCCTGATTGTAGTATTTTGGCAGCCAATGTAAACTTATTTACAATTTCCGGCGGACCGATTGTGGTTACTGAGTTTGTTGGTATTGTTACGACTAACATTCAAGCGGCGGCAGCAGTTACCCGAATTCAGATCGATGTAACTACCCCGGCCGGAACAGTGAGCTTGAGCACAGCTGTCGATCTTACTGGTGTTGCAGCCGGGACAAGCATTATATTTACAGCAGCAACTCCAGGGGTATTGACACCTACTACAGCCGGGGCGCTTGACCAGTTGCCTAAAAACTACTGGTTATGCCCAATCGGGAAGATCAAAGCTGAGTTTGGTGCAGACAGGACTGGTAAAATAGCATGGTATATGGTTTACAAGCCGCTTTCACCCGAAAGCGTTGTAGCGGTTGCATAAAACGGGGGGCCTAACAGGCCCCTTTTCATTTAGGAGGTGAAATTATGAAATACACAGCAAGGAAACCATTTAGATACGGAAGCGCTGTTTATATGACCGGCCAACAGGTATCGGTTGAAGAAGGTGACGAAGTAAAAATGCTTCAGGCTCAAGGCAAGATAGGCGGGCCGATAGTAGAGGCAAAGGTTGAACCAAAGCCGGTAGCAGAAAAAGTAACACCTGAACCGGTGGAGACGGCCACAGTAAGGCCTGTAGAAAATGCCATGAAACCGAAGGCAGAACCTAAAAATACGGGCGGCAATAAGGCGAGGAAGAAGGATCTGGAAGCAGGTGATTAAATGTCATTAGGCAATGCTTACGCAACGGCAGCTGAATACAGGGCGCTGACAGGAATGATCGACACATCAAAAGACGCCGAAATATTAAAAGACTTGCAGGCCGTTTCACGGCATATAGATTTCCGGACGGCGCGGTTTTTTAATAAAAACACTGCAGACGTGACACGTCGGTATCTGATAGAGCATGATTCAACCTCTAAATGGATCGACGATCTGTCGGCTGCACCGACTTCTGTCAAAATAGATACTACTTCTGACGGCACTTTTGATACCACCCTGGCGTCCACTGACTATGAGCTGCTGCCGCTCAATGCTACTGTTGATCCAGAGCCACAGCCATATACCCGGATCAGGTTACTGCCCTGGGCCGATAAGACTTACTTTAGATCCGGAGAGCGGATCGAGGTTGTCGGTAAGTTCGGCTGGCCGGCGGTACCTGAAGCTGTTAAGCGGGCCACCATTCACCTGGCGGCTATTTTAAGGCTGGAGTCGCCGCGGGCAACAACCAGAATCCCGGAAATGGGAGACGTGATCAGCGCAAGCCCGGAGGCCCAGCACATTATCCGGCAGCTGCTTGACCGCTACAAAAGGGGCCAGTATGTATGACACAGCAAATAGTAGAGGTAGACGAAAAACAACTACAAAAGATCATCGGCAAGCTGGGCCCGCAGTTATACGAGAAAGCTGTTAGAAACATGATGAAAGCCGCCGCAGATGATGGTCGGGGAACAATGGAGTCTGCCATCGATGGCGGCACCGGCGTTGCCGTGAGATCAATTGTAGCGCAATCTTCAGCAACCACGGCCGAGATATTTACCATGATCAGAAAAACTACCGGTATAAAAATTGAAGAAGGCCGGAAGCCGGGCGATGCGCCTACCCTGGTCCAGTTGGCAAGGTGGCAGGAAGGCAGCGTGAGACGAAGGAACCTTGCCGGCTATACCCGTGAACAGGTCAAGCAATTAAAAACTATCCAGGCGGCGATCCGGGCCAGGGGCAGCAAGGCCAAACAGTATCTTAAAGGCACCCGCGACAAACTGCAAAGTAACCTGGGTGGTTACATGCGTAAAGTTGTAAGCGAAATATTAGAAAACTGGAGGCGGTAAGGTGAACTTCTCAACTTTTAAAACAGAGCTTGATAAGTTACAAAAAACAATAGCTATCACCTCGCCAGTCTCTGTTACGGTTAAACGGGTGTACTGGGGCGCACCTGCCGGTTCAGTTTTGGAATTACCCTGTATTTTTAACGCATTAACGGAACCGGAAAGGACGCTTGGTTTCGGATCGAGAGAGCAGGGGCCAAGAATTACCGTCCAGTGCCTGGTGCAGAAAGCCACTATCGAGGATGAAGCGGCCAGCTTAAGGGCTACTGCGCTATGGTATGCGGCAAAAGATAAATTTGATAAAGACTACACGATCGGCGGCACAGTATCTTTCGCCACGCTTAAAGGGGGTAACCCTACGGTGCCGGTGATCCTCACCCATGCGGGCGAAGCTTACATCGGCTTTGACGCTGTTCTTGAGATACTCGATGTGACAAGCTTTACATTCTAAGCAAAGGAGGTGGTGAGTGCATGGCCAGGAGAAGTTCAGTTGATGTAGGCTTCCTTTTAATTGACGGCTACGATGTAATGGGCGTAACCACCGACTTAACCGATAAAGTAGAAGCTATTGTCGAAGAGATGCTCCCCTACGGGGAAGGATGGCCGGATAATCTTTATACAGGAGTTAAAAAGGCCGAGTTATCCCAGGAAGGCTATTTTGATGATGCGGCGGACTCAATTAACGATGCCTTGAAAGACAAGTCCGGCGATACGCGGGTATTGTGCTACGGGCTGGAGGGCAACGAGGTTGGCCAGCAGTTTATCGGCTATAAAGGCGCGGTGCAGGTCAACTACGAGCGCGTAGCTACCAGGGGCCAACTTCACCGGGCCAATGCTAAATATAATGGCAGCGGTCAGGTAGATGAAGGCGCCATCGTGCACGGGCATACCGCGAGAGAAAGCGACGGCGATACCAAGGCAACACCGGCATCGGTTTCAGCACAAACAACCGCCGGCGGCGTAGCGTACCTACAGTTAAGCGCCCTTGACTTGGACGGCGGCAATGACTTAACAATAAAAATACTGGAGTCCACTAATGAAGTCGACTGGGACGAATTACTGACTTTTACGGCGGCAACCGCGGCGCCGGCAGCCGAGAGAGTGGTTATTGCCGGAAACGTTAAAAAGCACCTGGCTGTCAGCTGGGAGTTTGACGGCGGTACAGACCCGACGGCTAAGTTTTTTGTCGGTTTTAAGCGTAATTAAATTAAAAGGTAAAGGTAGGTGTAACAAATGCCGAAATACGGAAGTCCCGATCTGACAATTGAAGTCGATAATTCAGCAGGAACCTTAGTGGATCTTTCTGCATATATCGACGAAGATATCAAGCTTGACATCGAGGCGCTGATGGAAGAGCTACTTGCTTTCGGTGCAGAATGGCCGGCACAGATAGCAACAGGCGTTAAGAAGGCAGCTGATATTAACTTAGGCGGCATGTATGACGATACCATCACAGTTGGCCCTGATGCGATACTAAACGCAGTGGGCGCTACCAGGGAAGTAAAGATTACCTGGGGCGGCAGCAACACTTCAACTTTCGATGCAGTTATTAAGACT
>Ga0209498_1002344_pt1 | contig 11451 bp, 12 predicted proteins | sample WalLakDeSediment_FD_184131 | JGI IMG/M metagenome (GOLD analysis project Ga0209498, IMG submission 184131) | Lake sediment microbial communities from Walker lake, Nevada to study Microbial Dark Matter (Phase II) - Walker Lake 11/02/13 Deep... | ecosystem: Environmental > Aquatic > Freshwater >...
CCCCGAACTGGCCGATCAGCTGCGCATCCTTTTTCTGGTCCCCGGTCAGACGGTTCACAAACTCCTTCGTGCCCGAGCGGGCGATGGTGCCGATATTCGCGACCACCTCGTCGCGCGACATCCCGATTCCGTTGTCGGTGATGCGGATCTGTCGAGCCTCCTTATCGACGCTGACGTCGATGGTCAACTGGGCGGGCTGGGAAATCGCATCCGGCTGGGCCAGGGCCTCGAAGCGCAGCTTGTCGCAGGCGTCGGCCGCATTGGAGATGAGTTCACGCAGGAAGATCTCGCGGTTGGAATACAGGGCATGCACCATCAGGTGCAGCAGCTGGCTGACCTCGGTCTCGAAGCTTCTTGTCTCGCGTTGTGTCTCAGTCATGGTCCTTCACATCCAGGGTTTCGGGTGGTTCGGAGGATTCGACGCGTTGAAGCTGGGGGCGGCCGACCTGATTTTCAAGGGCAAGCCCCTGAAACAGGCCACCGGCTCGGTCGGGATCGAGATGCTGCCAGGCAGCAAACAGGGTCTGCCGCGCCTGGGGGTCGAGCTGCCACGGGGCGCCGAGCACGGCCATGCCCGACCCCTGCAGGCCCGGACCCCGAACCGGCTGGCTCAGGCGCAGCTCGCTGAACAGGATGCGCTCCCCCGCATGGGTAGCCAGCAGCCGGTCGCGCAACGCAGCGTGGCGGCCCTCGGTCAGAATCGGGTACCAGATCATCAGGATCCCTGTATTCCAGCGCCGTCGGATCTCGGCCGCGATCTCCGCGGTCTCGTCGTATTCCGCGTTGCGCTCGTAAGCGGGATCGAGCAGCGCCAGCCCGCGGCGGGGCTCCGGGGGGAACAGGGCCCGTGACGCCTCCCGTGCATCGCGACGGTGCACATGACACCGGGGATCTGCGCGTAGACCAGCCTGTAGGGCGGCGTGAGCTGCAGGGTGCAGTTCGCAGGCGATCAGGGTGTCCTGGGCGCGCAGGCGCGACCGGACCCACTGGGGCGACCCGGGGTAGCGGGAAAGGTCACCCGCAGGATCGGGCTGCAGCGCGCGAAGGGCATCGAGGTAGGCCCGAAGCGGTGGCGGCCCGCCGGCCACGGACCAGAGACGGCCGATTCCGCGGCGCCACTCCCCGCTCCGGCGGGCTGCTCCGGCTTCGAGGTCATAGTGGCCGGCACCGGCGAAGAGATCCAGCACCACGAAGGGCTTCGGACGGGCCAACAGCGCATCCAGCACCAGCCAGAGCAGCAGGTGCTTGTGCACATCGGCAACGTTGCCGGCGTGATATTCGTGCTGATAGCTGAGCATGGCGGGCACAGACAATACCCGCAAAGCGTCGCCCGAACCACAATTTGCGACACCCTCAGCACTGGGTTCGCAGCGCCCGAAGCGGCGTCAAGCCGCCGCACTCCAGAGGCGCTGCGCGCCGGGGGGCCATGGAGTACGGAAGCTTGCACCCGCTTTGAGGCAGCCGGAAACAGGCACCCAGGTCGGCGACAGACCGCCCTAATCCACAAGCTTTCCAGGGCTGGGGGGCCCACCGATAAACGGAAAGAGGCCGCCGATGTCTCCACCGGCGGCCTCCTGGTCAAGGTCCCGAGGGACCCTCGCTCATCGCGTGACCGTTCTTACTCGTTCACCGGGGACTCCGGGTCGAACATGTAGGCCATGATGTCGGCAATCGACTGCTCATCCAGGAACCCGCTCGAGCCGAACCGCGGCATGTGGGTGCAAGGGAAGTAGGTGTGCGGGTTGTAGATCATGTCGTACACATACTTCAGGATGGGCTCGCTGGTGCCGCGGGTCTTGCCATAACCGGTCAGAACCGGACCCACATTGCCGCCAACGCGGTCGGTGGCGAATTGATGGCAGTTGTAGCAGGTGCCACCGACTTCGCGGGCGTGGTCGTCATAATTGTGACCGACGCGGTAACCAAAACCGGACCAGGCAAGCACGCGACCGCGCTCCCAGTCGCCCAGCTGGATGCCGCCTTCCGGATACGTGATGGATTCCGTCGCAGCCGTGCGGATGGCCTCGAGGGTCTCCGCGTCCGGCTTGCCGTCACCAATGATAGAACAGGCCTTCTGCAGTTCATCCTGCTGCATGCGCTCACGCGCAGTCCCGCCTTCCTGCATTTCCTGGGCGAGGTTGAACCCACCACCGTTGGCCTCGAAGATCAGGTATTCGGCGAGTTCGTGCGGGGTCATGGCCGTGTAGTCGACCTGGCCGGACTTGTCCGCTTCGGCGATGGCGCAGCCGCCGGCGAAGAGGATGGTTGCGAAGGCGGCGACACCGGCCGCCAGAGAGGTCTTCTTAAACATATGTCGAATCTCCTTGTGCGTCCGGGATCAGCGCTTCATGTCGGGCAGGATGGCCGGCTGGCCACGCGCCAGATCGGTCCAGTACGAAATCAGCGCGATGGAGGCGTCGGATCCCGCAAGCATGCCTGGCTGACGCATCTGGTAGTAGCAACCACGGACGCGGTGCTGACTGCTGCGCACGTGACCGTGGCCGACACGGAAGGCCGGCCAGGAGATCGCCTTGGTCCAGTCTTCCGGAACCTTTGCATTCGGAAGCACCGAGGCACGCACCTGCTTGCCGGACTGACCATGACAGGCGTAGCAGTTGAAATCGGACATACCGGCACGGCGGGCGAACAGGACCTCACCGGCATCACGCATCGCCGTCTCCAGCGGGTGATCGAGCGGGTTGTTCCAGGCCATGCCGTTGGACTGCATCGCGATGTAGGTCTGGAGCTTCATGTGATCGGACTCTGAATTGTGCCGCTGGCGCACGGCCGGATCGTCCGCAGGGAAACCCTGGACCTGGGTCATGCAATGAACGATGCGGGTCTCGAGGTCCATCACCTTGCCGGTGTCCTCGAAATAACGCGGCATTTCGACGTAGGCGCCTTCCAGTACGCCGGGACCCTTGCCGAAATCACAGGCTTCCATGGAGACGTTGTTCGGCCCGCGGGCCGTGTGGAACAGATCCTCGCCGTCCATGCCAACCCATAGGGCGGGGTTGTCGGGCATCATCATCAGGTTCATCTCACTCTGGGTGAGATAGCGGGAATCGATGGAATCAATCAGTCCCTGAAGGACATCTTCCGGTGCTTTTTCGGCATGGGCCGTAGCCCCCAGAGCCAGTGCCACGGGTAGCGCGAGCAAGGCTTTTCTGAACATGGAAACCTCCATCAAAAGGTGGACATCATTTTTATAGGGCGCGGCGCCAACGTCGCCGAACCTCCCTTCATCGTGCAAATGCGCAGAACCTCCTGTCAACAAAAACCCCGACATTAGCTTTTGCTAACGTACTGATTCGACTGGGAGGTTCAAAACAACATCACGGTCCAGACGGACCAGGCGGAGGGATTATTCCCTTGTGTCATGAGTTGTTTTGCGTTTCCGACACGGACGAGAAGGTTCCGACACGCACCGGGAAACACGCACCCAGCCATGGGGCGCAAAGAATGAGGTGGGTTCGGGTCCGGGACCGAGGTCTGGACGCTCAGGCGTCTCGCGGTGCGGTTCGCCAGCGCCTCACGGCCCCTGGTCGAGAGGGTGGATCAGCCAGCGATCGACTCTTGCCGGGGGCCTGTTCTCTCGTGGTCCAACAGCCAGCCCTTGATGTCCGCAAGCGGCCCCTGCCGTTGCCCGGCGTAGCCGCCGGTTCCGCCCCGACTGCCCGAGGCCGGCACGGCCCGGTGGCAGGGGATGAACAGCGGCCAGGGATTGGCTCGGCAGGCCTGGCCAACCGCCCGCGGAGAGGATCCGATGTCCCGCGCGATCTCGCCATAGGTTCGGGTCTCGCCGACCGGGATTTGGCAGAGGGCCTGCCAGACCTTGCGGGCATGCGGGGTTCCAGGGGGAACCTCCGCCGGTGCGCGCCAGTTCCGCGGGTCACGCAGGAAGTCGAGGGGATCGAACGGAAGGACTAGCGGTGCACACCCGACCCGCTGGCGCAGGGCACCGTCCACCGCGGCACGGAACGCAGTGGGCAAGCGTTGGGAGGCGCCCGCTGCCTGCTGCGTACCACCTGGCGCGGAAACCAGCCAGTCGGCGACCAGCAGGCCGTGCGTCGGCGAGCAGGCGCAGACGAACTCCAGCGCTGCCTGCGGGACACGGCAGCGGCGGAGGTCGATGCTCTTCGGGTCCGAACCCTCGGTCATCGTGGCTCCGCCTAGCGTGCGGCCTTGATGTCTTCCTTGATCCGCGCGGCCTTGCCGGTGCGATCACGCAGATAGTACAGCTTGGCCCGGCGTACCGCGCCACGCCGCTTGACCTGGATCTCGGCCACCAGCGGACTATGGGTCTGAAACGCTCGTTCAACGCCGGTGCCATAGGACATCTTGCGTACGGTGAACGCGGAGTTCAGGCCGCGGTTGCGCTTGGCAATCACCACGCCTTCGAAGGCCTGGAGCCGCTCCCGCTCACCTTCCTTGACCTTGACCTGAACCACGACGGTGTCGCCGGGGCCGAAGTCGGGTACCGAACTCTTCATCTGCTCGGCTTCCAGCTGCTGAATAATGCTCTTCATCGTCGAACCTCAATCGTCGCTATTGCTGCCGCCCGCGGAGGTCTTCCGCAGGCAGCGGTATTCGTCCAGCAGGGCCGCGTCGTCCGGCCCCAGATTCAGGCCTGCCAACAGGTCCGGCCTGCGTTCCCAGGTGCGCCCCAACGCCTCACGACGCCGCCAGCGCTCGATCTGTGCGTGGTGTCCGGTCAGTAGCTCAGCCGGCACACCGCGCCCCGCGACCACCTCCGGCCGCGTGTAATGCGGGCAGTCGAGCAGCCCGTCCGCGAAGGAGTCCTGCGCGGCGGAATCGGCGTGGCCCAAGGCCCCCGGCAGCAGCCGGACACAGGCATCGATCAGCACCATTGCACCCAACTCCCCACCGGAGAGCACGTAATCCCCGATCGACCACTCCTCGTCGACCTCGGCCTCCAGAAGCCGCTCGTCGATGCCCTCGTAGCGCCCGCACAGCAAAGCCAGCCGGGGCAGCCCCGCAAACCGTCGCACCGCGGCCTGGTCCAGCGGACGCCCCTGCGGCGTCAGGGCGATCACCAGCGGCGGACGCGGATCATTCTCCCGCATCGCCGCCAGCGCCGCTGTCAGGGGCGCGTACTGCATCACCATGCCCGGTCCGCCCCCATAGGGACGGTCATCGACCGCCTGGTGCACCCCGGCGCCCCAGCGCCTGGGGTTCCAGGTATGCAATTCGAACAACCCGTCCTCCGCCGCGCGACCGGTAATCCCGTGGTCGGCGACCCCGGCCACCATCTCGGGGAACAGCGTGATCACGTCAAAGCGCATCGCGGCGCTCAAAAATCCGGATCCCAGTCCACCCGCACGCAACCGCCTGCCAGGTCCACATCCATCACGTACTGTCCGCGCACCCAGGGCACCAGTCGCTCCCGGTCGCCCTTGACCACCATCACGTCATTGGCCCCGGTCTGAATGAAACCATGGATCTTCCCCAGCACCGTGCCATCCATCGTTTCCACCCTCAGGCCCTGCAGATCGACCCAATAGAACGCACCTTCCTCGGGCGGCGGGAGCCAGTCGCGCTCGACCGCCAGCGTACAGCCGATCAGGGCATGCGCCGCCTCCCGGTCCGCCGTCTCCCGAAACTTCAGGACCACGCCGCGCCCGTGGGCACGTCCGTCCTCGACCTCCAGGGACTCCCAACTGCCGCCGCGCTCCACCCAGAGGCGGGGGAATCCGGCGATGGCCTCGCGCGGCTCGGTGTCGGAGAAGACTCGTACGAAGCCCTTGACCCCATAGACACCGGAGACGCGTCCGACGACCAGGCGTTCCCCTTCGGAGCCCACCCGCGCAGGCGCCCGTAACCGTCCTAGCCGGCTGCAGCGGCCTGCTTGCGATGGCTCTTGATCAGCTGGCCCACGCGATCGGAGGTCGCGGCGCCGCGCTCCAGCCAGTGGTCGACACGCGCAAGATCGATCTCCAGCGGTACTTCCTGGCCCCGGGCAACCGGGTTGAAGAAGCCGACGCGCTCAATGTAACCGCTGTCGCGGCGGGCCCGCGAGTCGGTGACGACGATCTGATAAAAGGGGGCGCGCTTCGCACCGCGACGGGACAAACGAATGGTAACCATGCCTGTTCTGGACCTCGGCGAATTCAGTGTGCTTGAGGAAACCGCGGATTATAGCGTACTGCGGCCGCGAAACAACCTGCGAAGGAGGCAAAGCCCTGGAAATCCGCGGGGGCGGACAGGACGCGCCTTCACTACCGGAACGGGAAGCCGCCCGCACCCGGTCCACCCATGCCCCCCATGCCGCCGAGACGTCCGCCCAGAGCCCGCATCATCTTGCCGGCTCCGCCCTTGGAGAACTTCTTCATTGCCTTGCTCATCTGGGTGTGCTGTTTCAGCAGCCGGTTCACATCCTGGATCTGCGCGCCCGACCCGGCAGCAATGCGCCGCTTGCGCGAGCCCTTGATCAGTTCCGGGTGCCGCCGCTCCTGCTCGGTCATGGAACCGATCACCGCCATCATGCGCCGGATCTCGCGGTCATTGGTCTGGTTCTTCACCGCATCGGGCAGCTGCCCGGCACCCGGCAGTTTCTCCAGCAGACTGCCGATTCCACCCATCCGCTGCATCTGCGAGAGCTGGTCATGCAGGTCGTTGAAATTGAACGCTCGCCCCTTCTTGAGCTTGCGCGCCAGCTTTTCGGCCTTGTCCTGATCGACCTGCCGGGTCGCCTCTTCGACCAGCGTGAGCACGTCACCCATCCCGAGGATGCGCGAGACGACACGCTCGGGATGGAAGGGCTCCAGGGCCTCGGAACGCTCCCCCATGCCCAGGAACTTGATCGGCACGCCGGTGATCTTGCGCACCGACAGCGCGGCACCGCCGCGGGCATCGCCATCGGCCTTGGTCAGGATCACACCAGTCAACGGCAGGGCCTCGCCAAAGGCGCGCGCGGTATTGGCGGCATCCTGGCCGGTCATGGCATCGACCACGAACAGGGTCTCGATCGGGTCGATCGCCTGATGCAACGCCTTGATCTCGGCCATCATCGCTTCGTCGATGTGCAGCCGTCCCGCGGTATCGACCAGCAGCACGTCCTGCAGCTCCCGGCGGGCCCGCTCCACCGCCGCCCGGGCAATCTGCTCCGGACGCTGGCTGGCGTCGCTGGGGTAGAAGCTGACCCCGACCTGCCCCGCCAGCGTCTCGAGCTGCTGGATGGCCGCAGGGCGGTAGACGTCGCAGCTGACCACGGCCACCTTCTTCTTCTGGCGTTCACGCAGCAGCCGTGCCAGCTTGCCGATGCTGGTGGTCTTGCCGGCCCCCTGCAGGCCGGCCACGAGCACGATCGCAGGGGGCTGGCTGGCCAGGTTCAGACTCGCGCCCTCGCCCCCCATCACCCGCACCAGCTCGTCGTTCACGACCTTGATGAAGGCCTGGCCGGGCGTCAGGCTGCCGATGACCTCCTTGCCCAGGGCCTTCCCGCGGACCTCGCCGATGAATTCGCGCACCACCGGGAGCGCGACATCGGCCTCGAGCAGGGCCATGCGCACCTCGCGCAGTGCTTCCTGGATGTTGTCCTCGGTGAGCCGGGCCTGCCCCTTGAGGCGCTTGACCGTTGCCTGGAGGCGGCTGGAAAGGCCGTCAAACATGTCTGCTCCTGAAACCGTTGATCATGCGGTGGCAGTGTACCTGCACCGGCACCCGCGGTGCATTGTCGGCACGATGCGTGGATAATCGTGCACCATGAGCATCGTCATTGGCCTCGTCGCGATCTTCCTGTATCTCCTGACCACGGGCTACCTGATGGTGTCCGCGCGCCGGCAGCCGCCCGCGCCGGCGCAACCGCGCGGCCCCCTGATCACCTGGGCCCTGGCCCTGGCGGTGCATCTGGCCGCCCTGTCGCAACTGGTGGTGACGGACCTGGGCCTCAACCTTTGCCTGGGCAACGCGCTCGCGGCCGCCCTGTGGCTGGTGGCGATGCTGCTGTGGCTCGCGGCCCTGCGCCATCCGCTGGCGATCATGGGGGTGATCGTGCTGCCGCTGACGGCGCTGGCGCTGCTGGTTGCGCTCACCTGCGACGAGGGCCGGCGGGTCACGACCACCCCCTATGTCGAGATCCACATCATGCTGGCGGCGCTGGGCTGGGCCTTCCTCGCGCTGGCGACCGTGCAGGCGGCGGTGATGACCGCTCAGCACAGGGCCCTGCACGAGCACCATACCAAGGGTATCGTGCGCTACCTGCCGCCGCTGTTTTCGATGGAGATGTGGCTGTTCCGGATGATCTTCGTCGGCTGGGTGTTCCTCACCCTGAGCCTCGCCAGCGGCATGATCTTCCTCGAGGACCTGTTCGCACAGCACCTGGTGCACAAGTCGGTGCTGTCGATCCTGGCCTGGGTGATGTTCTCGGTACTGCTGATCGGACGCTGGCGTTTTGGCTGGCGCGGCACCCGGGCCCTGGCCTGGACCACTGGCGGCTTCGTCAGCCTGGTGCTCGCCTATTTCGGCTCCAAGCTGGTGCTGGAAGTCATCCTGCAGCGCGTCTGATCCGCCTCCAGCACGGTACACACCCTTGCATGACATTCCTCTAGCCGCGCTGTTCGGCGTTCTGCTGCTGCTATTCCTGCTCTCGGCCTTCTTCTCGGGTTCGGAGACCGCCCTGATGGCCCTGAACCGCTACCGCATGCGGCACAAGGCGCAGCAGGGGCACCTGGGCGCCCAATTGGCCGCGCGACTCCTGGAACGCCCGGACCGGCTGATCGGGCTGATCCTGCTGGGCAACAATTTCGTCAACATCCTGATCACCCAGATCGCCACCTTCATCGGCTGGCGGCTGTTCGGGGACCCCGGCATCGCGATTGCGACGGGCCTGTTGACCCTTGCGCTGCTGATCTTGGCCGAGACCGCGCCAAAAACGGTGGCGGCACTCCACAGCGAGCGCATCGCCTACCCGGCGGCCTGGATCTACACCGGGCTGCTGCGGGTTCTCTGGCCGGTAGTCTACGTGATCAACCTGCTCGCGAACGGTGTCCTGCGCCTGTTTGGCATCCGCATGGACGACCGCCAGCGCGCCGCCCTGACCGCAGATGAACTTCGCTCCGTGGTGACCGAGGCCGGCGCGCTGATCCCCGCCAAGCACCAGCGCATGCTGATCAACCTGCTCGATCTGGAACGCACCACCGTCGAGGACATCATGATTCCACGCAACGAGATCGTGGCCCTGGACCTGGAGGAGGACTGGAACGATGTACTGGAGCAGATCCTCAGTGGAAGCTTCACCCGGCTGCCGGTAATCGAGGGCGAGCTGGACCGGGTGCTGGGTTTCGTGCACATGCGCGACGTCCTGCCACTGGCCTACCGGGAGTCGTTCACGCCGGAAGACCTGCGCCAGGTCATCACGCCCCCGTACTTCATCCCCGAGGGCACGGCACTGAACCGGCAACTGATCAACTTCCAGAAGCAGAAGCAGCGGATCGGGCTGGTCGTGGATGAATACGGTGACATCGAGGGCCTGGTCACGCTGGAGGATCTGCTGGAGGAGATCGTCGGCGAGTTCACCACGGACTCACCCACCATGGGCGACGAGGTGCTGCGCCAGCCCGACGGCAGCGTGGTCGTCGATGGCGGCATCCACCTGCGCGAACTGAACCGCGCGCTGGGGCTCAAACTGCCGGTGGACGGGCCGAAGACCCTGAGCGGTCTGATCGTCGAGCACCTCGAGGACATACCGGAGGCGACGGCCAGTGTGCGTATCGACGGTGTGGTGATGGACATCATCCAAATCAAGAACAACACCGTTCGCACCGTCCGCATCCCGCCCCCCTGGTCGCCGGGCCAGGGAGATGAATCCTGATGGCGAGGACCAAGCTCCAGTATGTCTGCCGCGAGTGCGGAGCGGTGAGTCCGAAGTGGTCCGGCCAGTGCGGCGACTGTGGGGCCTGGAACAGCACGGAGGAACTGCAGCCCAGCGCCGCCGCCCAGGGTCCGCGGGCCGGGGGCTATGCCGGCGAAGCGGCGCGCATCACGCGCCTGGGGGACCTGCCGGCGACGGACATTCCCCGCATCTCCACCCGGATCTCCGAGCTGGACCGCAGCCTGGGCGGAGGGCTGGTCACGGGCTCGGTGGTGCTGATCGGGGGCGATCCGGGCATCGGCAAGTCCACCCTCCTGCTGCAGGTGCTGGCGCTGCTCCCCGCCGAGCAGACCCTCTACGTGACCGGCGAGGAATCCGCGCAACAAGTGAGCCTGCGGGGCCACCGGCTGGGTCTCGACGTCTCCGGCCTGCGCCTGCTCACCGAGACCCAGGTCGAGAACATCATCGCCACCGCCGAGCGCGAGCGCCCGCTGGTGATGGTCATCGACTCCATCCAGACCCTGTACTCGGCCGCCCTGCAATCCGCCCCAGGGTCGGTGTCGCAGGTTCGCGAGAGCGCCGCCTCGCTGGTCCGCCTGGCGAAGCAGCGAGGCATCGTGGTGATCCTGGTCGGACACGTGACCAAGGACGGGCAGATCGCCGGCCCCAGGGTGCTGGAACACATGGTGGACACGGTGCTGTATTTCGAGGGCGATCCCGGCGGGCGCTACCGGATGCTCCGCGCAGTCAAGAACCGCTTTGGCGCGGTCAATGAACTGGGGGTCTTCGCAATGCAGGAGGACGGCCTGAAGCCGGTGGCCAACCCATCGGCGATCTTCCTGTCGCGCCACAGCCGGCCGGTTTCGGGCAGCGTGGTCATGGTCACCCGCGAAGGTACACGCCCGCTCCTGGTCGAGGTGCAGGCGCTGGTCGCGGAGAGCCACGCGCCGCAGCCGCGCCGGGTCACGCTGGGGCTGGAACAGAACCGCCTGATCATGCTGCTCGCGGTGCTCAGCCGCCACGGCGCGATCGCGCTGTTCGATCAGGACGTCTTCATCAACGTGGTGGGCGGTGTCAGGGTATCGGAGACCGCGGCTGACCTGCCGATGCTGGTGGCCGCACTGTCCTCGCTGCGCGACCGGCCCCTGGGCCTGGACCTCGTCTGTTTCGGCGAGATCGGCCTGTCGGGAGAGGTGCGCCCGGTACCCAACGGCGAGGAACGCCTGTCCGAGGCGGCCAAGCACGGCCTGACCCGCGCGATCATTCCTGCCGGCAACCGGATCCGCAAGCGTATCGACGGCATGGAAATCCACCCGGTCGAGCACCTGTCGGACGCCTTGGATCTGCTTTGATCGCGTTGCGGCGGGGGGCTTGCCGGGCGAGGCACCCGCCCGTCCGCGGGACGCCGTGAATACATCCCTGTAGGCTTGACGGCAGCATCCCTGCTGCCGACACCCGCGGACGGGCAGGCGCCTCGCCCGGCTTCGGCTACAGGGGCACTCCCACTACAGATTTTGGCTGCTGTTCCGCGGCGATGGGGCTATACCGACAACGCGGCAGGGCGGCAATCCCTTGCCGCCTCCTGAACGTCGCCGGTCAGTTGACGCTGGCGAGATCCG
>Ga0209498_1002346_pt1 | contig 11445 bp, 7 predicted proteins | sample WalLakDeSediment_FD_184131 | JGI IMG/M metagenome (GOLD analysis project Ga0209498, IMG submission 184131) | Lake sediment microbial communities from Walker lake, Nevada to study Microbial Dark Matter (Phase II) - Walker Lake 11/02/13 Deep... | ecosystem: Environmental > Aquatic > Freshwater >...
GGCCGGGAAGAGGGGCCGGATCGGCCGGTCCATGAGACGGCTGGTGAGCGTCTCCTTGAGCGTGGGGCGACCTTCCCGCTTGAGAAAGCCGCCGGGAAACTTGCCCGCGGCGGCGACCCGCTCGCGGTAGTCGCAGGTGAGCGGGAAGAAATCGATGCCGGCGCGGGGTGCACCGGTGGCGCAGGCCACGATCACCACCGTGTCGCCATAGGTAACGAGCACGCTGCCCGCCGCCTGCTTGGCCAGAAATCCAGTCTCGATGGCAAGCACCTGGTCGCCAATTTGCCGTTCAACTCGCTGCTTCAAGGTTCGTCCCGTCCTTCCCTCAAGCCCGCGGAAGTGGCGGCACAACACATGTGCCAAACCGAATCGCGGGCATGCCGTATTTCAGCCAGGGCAACGATGCCCCAACCGACCTTGCCCAGGATCTCCCGCCGCGAGACCACCGGAGCACCGGCACGCGGAAGAGATCACTCAATCAACGCCATCCGCCGCCTGTGGCGGGGGGCCGCTACTTGCGTATGCCCAGCGTCTGGATGATGTCGAGATACCGCTGCGGGGCAACCCGCTTGAGATAATCAAGAAGACGCCGGCGACGGCTTACCATTGCCAGCAGGCCCCGCCGGCTGGCGAAGTCTTTGGAGTGCTTCTTGAAGTGGTCGGTGAGGTGCGTGATCCGCCCGGTCAACAGGGCGATCTGAATCTCCGCGGACCCAGTGTCGGCGGCTCCGCGCCGATGGGCACCGATCAACTCTTGCTTGCGTTCTTTCGTCAGCGACATCAGCCGTTTTCCACCCACGACGGGCAGCATTGATTGTTGGATCGAAGGATTCGGGCAGTGTAGCGGCGGGCCTGCGGATTGCAACAGCCTCTTGTGGAGGGGCCGTTAGCCCGCGGGGATTTCCCGTGTTGCGGCCGGCCGAGAGCCGCGATTCCGGCCAGTTCCGTTGGGCGTGTGCACCACGTCCCAGGCCAGTCCGAGCCGCTCGAGCGCCACGATCGCCCAGTAGGTGGGATCAAACTCCCACCACTTGTGACCGTGGGCGGCCATCCGCTGGTAGGCGTGATGGTTATTGTGCCAGCCCTCGCCGAACGCGAGCAGGCCCACCCACCAGAGGTTCCGCGAGTCGTCGGTGGTTTCGTAGTTGCGGTAGCCCCACATGTGGGAGGCCGAATTCACCAGCCACGTGATGTGGAACACGATCACCATCCGCACCGCGAGGCCCCAGATGAGCCAGGAAATGCCGACGTCGCGGCCGTAGAGATACCAGCCCGATGCGAGCAGCGCCACGCCGATCAGAATGTGCCACAGCAGGAATGTGACATGCAGGAAATAGACGCCGCGATCACGGGCGAGATCGGGGGCCCAGCGCTTGGTGTGGGCGGCGAGTTCCGGGCCGGAGTGCCGCGGGAAAATCCAGAGCATATGGGCCCACATGCCGCCGTGCCGCGGGGAGTGGGGGTCGCCTTCCTGGTCACTGAAGGCATGGTGTTTGCGGTGGTTTGCCACCCAGATGAGCGCGGAGCCCTCGCCTGAGATTCCACCCAGGAGGGCGAAGAAAAACCGCATCGGAGCGGATGTCTGGAAGCTGCCGTGCGTGAGCAGGCGGTGATAGCCGAGGCAAACGCCCAGGCCGCCGGTCACCCAGTAAAGCGCCAAACAGATGGCCAGCCCAGACCAGGTGAAATAAAAAGGTGCGGCGAGCGCTGCCAGGTGCACCCCGCCGATCCAGATGACGGTGGGCCAGTCGAGGTCGGCCCAGTGGGCGGCCGGTCCCTCGCGGCGGGGTTCCGTGCGACCGCCCTCGGCTTCGCTTGCGGTCGCGGCCGTCGGGTCATGAATCGCCGAGCGTCCGAAACTGTCGTCGAGGGCGGTCGGGGAGGCGAGGTCGACCGGTCTGTCGAGCAGCGGCGTGGAGGGGGGGGGCGTCATTGCTCGGGGGCTCCTAAGAGACGAACGTGTAGAGGCGAGGCGTGAAGGCAAATCAAACTGTTGCCGAAGAATAGCCGGAACTCAGGCCCTGGGTACTCTCGCAAAGGGACGGGATTCTGAGCAGTGGCGGCCGGTCAGTTTCCGGTCGGGGCCGTGTCAAGATTGCGTCAGAATCGCTTCCCGTCGTCGGTGGCGGCAGGTTGGGGGGCCGACGACGGCAGCACTGACATGAGCCACGCCCCCGGGCCGGCGGTGGGGCCGTAGGTGGTGCCGGGAGACGAGAACAGCCAGGCGACGCGGTCGGCGGTCACCGCGGCGGAGGGCGGGGCGAGGAGCACCTCACCGCGTGAGGTCGCCAGCCCGGCAGGGAGTTTGGCGTTGGGCTGCACCTGCACCCCATGGGGGCCGACCGCCACGATGCAGGCCGCTGCGTCGAACTCGAGCATCTCGGCGGGGCCGACCCGCGCGGCAGCGGGGCCGGGACGGGCGGCCAGCGCGAGCACGACGCGGTCGAATAGCCGGCGATCGATCCGGCCGCCTGTCGTGATGCACTCGACAAGGGCGTCGCTCACACGCCCCTCCGCCCAGGCGAGGCGGCTGATGTCGACGGTGGCGGTGCCCTCGGCCCGGTCGCCGAGTGCGGCCGCCGCCGGGGCCAGGTCGAGGCCTGTGATCCGACCGCGGGCTAGTCCCTCCCAGCCGCTCGATGTGAGTGCCGCGTGAAGCGTGCCGGTGACCTGCGCATCGGCCTTACCTGTGGTTGGGCCGCGGGACCCGCCTCCGGTCGCGCGCATGATGAGTGACAACGGCACCGGCTCCACGCAGGTGGCGTCGATCTCAAAGCGAACGGCAGAGCTGCGGTCAGCGGCGGGGTGCTTGACAATCCGCACCTCATCGACAGACGGTCCGCGGCGGACGATTCGAATCGCCCGCGAGCCGTCGATCGCGACGCACTCCACGCGAAGCGGCACGGCCGAGGCCGCAGTGGCGTCTGCCTCGGAGAGGCCAGTCGGGTCGGCCCAGGAAAAGTCGGCCACCTCGATGATGAAGGCCCGGCGAAAGCGGACGGCGTCGTCGAGCCAGCGGCGGGCGAGGTCGACCGCCACCGCCGCCGTGCCGGCGTCAGCGCCCAGTCGAGCGATCCGCAGCCGGTCCTCGTCGGCCGACGACTCGATCTCGAGTAGCGGCAGTTCGATCGAAGGCCGGTCGCCGGCGGCAAGAACGACGCAGTCGCGAGCCCGGATCACGCCGGGGCGGGGATACTCGACGCTTCCCACGCTCAGGGGCACGCCAACCGTCTCCTGCCAGCGGCGCTCGACTGCGGCCCGATGGCTCCCGCTGTGCAGATAGGTCGCCCAGGCCAGCAGCGCAAGTGTTGGCGCGAGCCCTGCAGCCAGAAAGACCAGCCGGGCGCGGCGGATGCGGGCAGTGGAGCGGGCGACGAACATCCTTGTCCTCGGGGCTCGAGTTGGAGTCGGGATCGGCTTCCCGCTACTGGAATTGGGAGCCGACGGCGACGTTAGCGGCTGCGGGCCAGTTCGTGGTACAGCGACCAGCGGGCCTTCATCTCCTCGATGCTGTCGCCGCCAAATTTGTCGACGAGCGCCTGGGCGACCGTGAACGCGACGACGTTCTCCACGATCACGCTGCAGGCGCTGACCGCGCAGACATCGCTCCGCTCGTAGGCGGCCTCCTCGGGCTCTTTCGTGGTGAGGTTCACGCTGCCGAGCGGCCTGCGGAGCGTGGCGATCGGCTTCATGGCGGCACGGACAACGAGCGGCTGACCGTTGGTGGTGCCCCCCTCGAGGCCGCCGGCATTGTTGGTGGGCCGGGTGAAACCCTGAGTGGGCCCGGCAGCCGCGGCGGCGTCGTAGCCGATGGGATCATGCACCTCGGAGCCGCGGCGGCGGGCCGCCTCAAAGCCCATCCCGATCTCGACCCCTTTAATTGCCTGAACAGCCATGACCGCCTGGGCGACGAGACCGTCGAGCTTGAGGTCCCACTGGGCGTGGGTGCCCAGGCCGATCGGCAGCCCGGTCACGCGGGCCTCGACCACGCCGCCGAGCGTGTCTCCCTCCTTGCCGACCCGGTCGATGAGGGCAGCGATCTCGTCGTCGCGTTCGGGATGGAGCGAATAGATGCTGCTCGAGTCGCGGGTGGTGCGGAGTTCGCCGAGCGTGCCGGCCCGGTCGCCGAGGACCACGCCGCCGAGTTCCGTGACCCAGCCGGCCACCTCGATGCCGAACACCGCGAGCAGTTGGCGGGCGAGGGCCCCGGCGGCCACGCGGGCGGCCGTCTCCCGGGCACTGGCCCGTTCGAGCACGGCCCGCACGCCGCCGAGATGCTTGACGGCGCCGGCCAAGTCGACGTGGCCGGGCCGCGGGCGGTCTACCTCTTCGAGCCGCTCGAGCTTGGCGTCGCGGTTGATCACTTCGAGGGCCAGCGGGCTGCCCAGGGTAACGCCCTTCCAGAGGCCGGAGAGAAACGTGACGGTGTCGGTCTCGATTCGCTGCCGGCCACCGCGGCCGTAGCCTCCCTGGCGGCGCTGCAGTTCGGCATCGAGGGCCGCGGTGTTGACGGCGAGGCCCGCGGGAAAGCCGTCCACAAGGGCGACGAGGGCAGGGCCGTGGGATTCGCCGGCGGTCCAGTAGCGAAGCATGTGCGGGGCCAGATGGAGAAGTGCAGAATTAATTCCGATCTTAGTTCGCGGCCGCCTCCCACCCTAGAGCGGAAACCTAGAGCGGAAAAAGGCGATATCCCTCGGTTCCTGGCCGCCAGAAGCGGCACGGTTCGCAGAAACGGGGTCAGGCACCTTTTTAGGGGCAGCCGGTGATCAGCCGGCAGGCGTCGAGATATTTTTCGCGGGTTTTAGCGACGATGTCAGCTGGCAGTTCGGGGGGCTCGCTCGCCTTGTCCCAGCCGCTGGTCTCGAGCCAGTCGCGGACAAACTGCTTGTCGAAGGAGTCGGGCACGCGGCCGTGGCCCGCGTCGGCGGCCGGCCAGAACCGGGAACTGTCGGGCGTGAGCACCTCGTCCACGAGGAGCAGCGAGCCATCGGGCAGCCGGCCCCACTCGAACTTCGTGTCGGCGAGCACGATCCCCCGCGCGGCTGCGTGCTCCGCGCCCCAGGCGTAGACGGCGAGGCTCCGGTCGCGAAGCTCGGCGGCGAGGCCCGCGCCCACTGCGGCCGCCATCACGTCGAAGGCGACATTCTCGTCGTGTCCGCTCGCCGCCTTCGTGGCGGGGGTGAAGATCGGCTCGGGGAGCCGGTCGCCCGGGCGGAGGCCCGCGGGCAGCGGCACGCCGCAAACGGTGCCCGCGTGACGGTATTCGGCGAGTCCCGAGCCGGCGAGCCAGCCGCGCACGACGCACTCGAAGGGGATCACCTCCGCCCGCTTGACGAGCATCGTGCGGCCGCGGAGTGGCTCACGATCGATCTTTGCGGGCAGCCCCATCGCGTCGACGTCGGTCGTGAGCAAATGATGGGCTATGGGTTCGGGGCCGCTGGCGAGCAGGTCGAACCAGAAGGCTGAGATGGTCGTGAGCACACGGCCTTTGTCGGGGATCGGCGTGGGCAGGATCCAGTCGAAGGCGCTGATCCGGTCGGTGCTCACGATCAAAAGCGTGTCGCCGAAGGTTGGCGATGTAAAGCGGTAGCAGTCGCGGACCTTCCCCCGCAGTGGAGCCCCGAGGGGCAAATTCGTGGTGGTGACGGGCGGGGCGACGATCATGGAAGTGGTTGTACGAGCCCAGCCGGCCACGTCCAACGGCCGGCGGTCTTCCCGGGCGATCCGGCAGGGCGTTGGAGAGGCTGGCATCCGCGGGGGGTGATCAGCAGAAGTCGCGAGACATCCGCGGCAGGGCCGTTCTGGCGGGAGCTGCGGGCGGGTCGGAGGCAGTGCGTTTGGCAGCTCCCACCCCGATCGCCCCCTCGAGCTTCGTCGCCACCACGTGCACGACTGCGCCCCGCCTTTGGATTCGCCCCTCGACCAGCAGCACCGCCGCGCGACGGGCGGCGTGGTCGGTGGCACTCCAAACATCGGGACGGACAACGATGTTGGCCGCACCTGTCTCATCCTCGATCGTGAGAAAGAGTATCCCCTTGGCGGTGGCAGGCCGCTGCCGCACAAGCGTGATGCCGGCCACCCGGACGCGACGGCCCTCCGGCAGGTCGGCGGCCGCGGCGATCTCGAGAACGTCTCGTGCCGCGAGCCGCTCTCGCTCGAACGTGAGCGGATGGCCCTCGAGCGAAAGGCCACCGGTGCGGTAGTCGGCGATCACCTCCTCCTGCGGCGTCATCAGGGGGAGTCCGTCGGCCTCTTCGTCGTCGTCGTCGTCGAGTTCGGCCAGCAGCGGCCTCTGGTGTGGCCGCTCCTGGTGTTGCATCGCCTCCCAGACGGCCCGTCGCCGGGAGAGGCCGAGCGAGGTGAGTGCGCCGGCCCGGGCGAGGTGCAGGAGTGTCTCGCGGTCTATCTTCGCCCGTCGGGCCAGGTCTCGGGGTAGCCGGAAAGGGCCGTTGGGGCGGGCGGCCACGATCCGCTGCCCCTCCGCCTCGCCGAGCCCGTAGACCTGCTCGAGTCCCAGTCGTAGCGTTGGCTGCTCACCCGCCGACTGCCGCACTTCGAGCGTGGCATGCCAGTCGCTCGCGTTGACGTCGGCCGGCAACACCCGCACGCCGTGGGCCCGGGCGTCACGGACAAGCTGGGCCGGGGCGTAAAACCCCATCGGCTGGCTGCCCAAGAGGGCCGCGGTGAAGGCCGCCGGATGGTGGCACTTGAGCCAGGCCGAGACGTAAACCAGAAGTGCAAAACTCGCCGCGTGCGACTCGGGGAAGCCGTATTCGCCGAAGCCGCGAATCTGGTTGAAGACCTGCTCGGCAAACTCTCGCGCGAGCCCGCGGGCGAGCATCCCGTCTACGAGCTTTCGGTGAAACTCGTCGATCACGCCCGGCCGCCGCCAGGCCCCCATCGCCCGCCGGAGCTGATCGGCCTCGCCGGGTGTGAACCCGGCCGCCACCACCGCCAGCCGCATCGCCTGCTCCTGAAAGAGCGGCACGCCGAGGGTTTTTTCCAAGACCTCGCGGATCGCGTCGTTGGGGTAGCTGACGGGCTCCTCGCCGGCCCGTCGCCGCAGATAGGGATGAACCATGTTTCCCTGAATCGGCCCCGGCCGCACGATCGCCACCTCGATCACAAGGTCGTAGAAACACTGCGGCTTGAGCCGCGGCAGCATGCTCATCTGGGCCCGGCTCTCGATCTGAAACACACCCACCGTGTCGGCCCGTGAGATCATCTCGTAGACGGCTGGGTCTTCGGCCGGCACGGTGGCCAGGGTGAGCTGCGGGCCGCCGGCAGCCGCGACGAGATCGAATGCCCGGTGGATCGCCGTGAGCATGCCGAGTGCGAGGCAGTCCACTTTCAGGATCCCGAGTTCGTCGAGGTCGTTTTTGTCCCATTGCACGATCGTGCGGCCCGGCATCGTGGCCGGTTGCACGGGCGCAAGATCGGTGAGCCAGTCCTGGGTCATCACCATCCCGCCGACGTGCTGCCCCAGGTGCCGCGGAAAGCCGACGAGCTGGCCGACGAGCGACACGAGCCTCGTGCCGGTGTCGCTCACGGGGTCGAGCCCCGCTTCGGCCAGCCGCGTCGGCAGCTCCGCAACTGAATCACCTACGTCGAGCAGGGTTGCCAGCGCATCGACCCGGTCGAGCGAGATGCCGAGCGACTTGCCCACGTCGCGGACGGCCGACCGCAGACGATACGAGATCACCTCGGCGGTCATTGCGGCCCGGTCGCGGCCGTAGGTCTCGTAGATGTATTGGAGCACCTCCTCGCGGCGGTGGTGCTCGAAGTCGATGTCGATGTCGGGGGCCTCGCACCGCTCCCGGCTCACAAACCGCTCAAAGAGCACGTTCATCCGGGCCGGGTCGACCGACGTGACTCCGAGGCAGTAGCAGACCGCCGAGTTGGCGGCCGAGCCGCGGCCCTGGCAGAGGATGCCCCGCCGCCGGGCGAATCGCACGATGTCGAAGACGGTGAGGAAGTAGGCCTCGTAGCCCAGTTCGGCGATCAGGGCGAGCTCGTGGGTGACCAGCTCGCGAACCTTCTCCGGGATCCCAGCGGGATACCGCTTGTGGGCTCCCTTCCAGGCGAGATGCGCAAGCTGCTCGCTTGCCGTGCGGCCCGGTGGCACGGTGGCGGCGGGATACTCGTATTTGAGTTGGTCGAGCGAGAAGGTGCAGCGGGCGGCAATCTCGGCCGATCGCTCGACCGCGCCGGGCAGGGCCGCGAACCGCTCGGCGATCCGCCACCGTTCGTGGAGGTGCCGCTCGCCGTTGGCCAGCAGCCTGCCACGGATGCCCTCCACCGTGCCGCCGTGGCGGGTGGCCGTGAGCATGTCGAAGAGGGGCAGCCGACTCCGTTCGTGGTAGCGGACATCGCCGGCCGCCGCGAGCGGCACGCCGGTGAGCCGGGCGACGCGGCTGAACCACTCGAGCCGCTCGGTGTCGTCTCCTCCGAGGGCCACTTCCGCCAGGGCCCACATCCGCTCGTCGAAGATCCACCGCCAGTGGGCGAGCTGCTCGGTGGTGTCGCGGAGGCGGTCGTCGCCGAAGGGGCCACCGTGGTCGCCGCGGCCAAACGCCGCGAGCGGCACGCCGGCCAGAAGGCCGTGGGCATGCCGGGCGATGTCGTCGCAGGTGAGGAGGCAGGCGCCCGCGGTGCGACCGGCCGGCTCGTCGTCGTCGTCGCCGTCGGCGTCGGTGGGCCGTGGTGCACTCCGCCGGCCCGACGATTCCGCGGCCACCTCTGCCGCCCGCGTGTAGCCGTGGGTGAGCAGCCGGCAGAGGTTTGAATAGCCGGCTCTGTCGGCGGCCCAGACGATGATCGGCGCGGCATCCACCGGCTCAAGCTGGGCCCCGACCACAAGCTTGATCCCGGCCTGCTTGGCGGCCCCGTGGGCCCGCACGATCCCTGTGAGTGTGGCTCGGTCGGTGATCGCGAGCGCCTCGTAGCCGAGCGCCGCCGCGCGGCCCACGAGCTCCTCGGGATGCGAGGCTCCCTGCAAAAAGGAGAAATTGCTCGTGCAATGGAGCTCGGCATACGGCCATGCGTTGTGGGTCATCGTCGTCATCTCCTCAGGCAAACACTCCGTGCAAAAACCAATTGCCACTCCGTGAATTCCCCGCTCCCCGGCCGCCGAGCCGGCGGAAGAGCCAGAACCTCGCTCCCGACTCCGTCTCCACGATGTAGTAGTCGCGGCGCACCGTCGGGCCCCGCCACCAGGCCGTCTCGATCCGCTCCGGGCCGTGGGCCTCGGCGACCTTGTGCACCACGCCGCCGAGCCGAAACCGCAGCGGCGGTCCGTCGGGCGCGACGGCGACGGGGCCAGCCTGCAAGGGCTCGAGCGGCACCGGCCGCGGTGGCATCCAGACGGGCCGTCGGCCGGCGGCCCGCAGCGCAGGGCCGGCGCTCCCGCCTGCGGCCGGGCGGCCGGGCGGCGTGGCGATCCAGGCATGCTCGGGCTGGGCATCGGCCACGGGCCGGGGCTCATACACGGCCGGCCTGCCGAGGCGGCCGGCGAGCCGGTCGAGCAGGAGCGACACCTCGGCGGCCCGCGACTCGGCCGCCTGCCGGGAGCTGCCATCGGAGGCGGTGTCGAACAGCGGCCGCTGCCGGCATTCGACCGGCCCCGTGGCCACCACCTCGACGGCGACCGCTTCGATCTCACGGGGCAGTTTCATCCGGCCCATCCGCAGCCGCACGAGCTCGGTCAGGTGGCGTGGCGACGTGCTCGGCCGAAACAGGCCCGCGTCGATCACCGTGGGCGCGGCCGTGGTCGCTCCCAGCGACGTCGCCGGCTCAAACCGCACCTGCAGCAACACGATTCCTTCGCCCCGCGCGGCCAGCGGCGTTGTGCATTGACGAACAAGGCCTTCGAGGAGCGTGGCGATCGCGGCTTCGTTAACGGAGGCGAGCGACAGCGGTAGTTCGAAGGCATGCGCGGCCTGCGGCAGCTCGATGCCACGAGGCGGCATGATCGGCTCGGCCCGGGCGCCCGTGAACTCCGCCAGCCGCTCGGCCACACCCGCCGGAAACCGCGCCGCCAGGCTCTTGGCCGGCAGTCGCAAGACGCCGCCAACGGTGTCGATGCCGACCTCGCGAAGCATGTCGATGGCGGCCGGCTCCAGCCGCAGGGCCTCGAGCGGCAGCCCGGCGAGCACCGCGGCCTCACCCCGAGCGAGCCGCTGCGCCCCCGGTGGCACAACAGCCCAGCGGCGATGACCGCGGCCCGATCGCACCCGCGCAACCACCGCGGCCGGGCTCATCTCCGGCTCGGCCTCGCGGCGTGGCTCTGCTCTGGCCACCAGATTGGTGTGGTGCGCCGCGGCCCGGGCCGCCGCCGGCGTGTCGGCGATCGCTACGCGGGCGTGTAGGCCACGGGCCGCGAGCGTCCAGGCGGCCGTGCGGGCAAGCGGCCCCTCGCCGCCGAAGAAGCCGGCCGTGCCCGTGACGTCGATGTGGAGGCATTCGGGCGTGGTCACGCCCTCCGGGCCAACAGTTCGTCGCCCCGCCGGCATCGATTCGATGCCCACCAGCGGTGCAAATCGCCGGCAGGTGCGGGCCAGTTGCCCGAGCGCCTCCGCATCGGCTGCGGAATCGTCGGCATCGATCTCGGCGGCATGGCAGGCCGCCGAGCCGTAGGCCAACGCCAACACAGCCATCGCCTCGGCCAGCGACATGCCCGGCCGGATCGCCGCCCGCCGGCGCTTCGGCGGCTCAGCCCAAGCCCATGACATCACTGTCATAAGTCCGCGGTTTTCCCGGCGGCAGACAAACACCGGCCGCTTCCGCCACTCGGGCTTCTCGACAAGCCGCCGCTGCACCGGCCAGCGGGGCAGCCAGATTGTCATGATGCGCGACATGACATAACTCCCTCGCCGTCGGTGGGCTGGCCGGCCGACCAGTTGCCGGAGCGGTTGCGCAAAGTTCGCGGGCCGAAGTCTCGGGCTACTCCGCGAGCCGCACCGCGAGCCGATGAGCTCTCACGGCCCCGCGCAAGATCGAGCACCGTCTCGGTAGCCAGCCCTTCGCTACCCGCGCTCCAGCTGCCGCCAACTCGCTCGAGCTGCAGCCGCCGCTCGAGGAGCGTGCCGCCGGGGAGCGGCGAGACGGCGAGCCTGGCCTCGGCCCACGAGGGCTCACCCGCGGCCGCCGCCGGCCGCACGAGCAGGCCGACCGCGCCGCTCTTTCGGGCCGCGAGCTGCCAGCGTCGCATCGCGGTGGTCCACTGGGCAGTGGGCCGCGGGCGGGGGGCGCTACTCTGGCCGGCCGGCAGCAGGCCGCTGTACACGTGGGCCTTATCGCTCTGCTGCCGCACCACCGACCGTGGCCAGGCCACCACCGCGGCCACGCCCTGGCACCGCAAGGCCTGATCAATCGCCCAGATTTCGTCGGCATCGTGGGAGGGGCGGGCCACGACGAGCTGCCGCGAGTCGCCGAGCCAGGGCATCA
>Ga0209498_1002349_pt1 | contig 11438 bp, 7 predicted proteins | sample WalLakDeSediment_FD_184131 | JGI IMG/M metagenome (GOLD analysis project Ga0209498, IMG submission 184131) | Lake sediment microbial communities from Walker lake, Nevada to study Microbial Dark Matter (Phase II) - Walker Lake 11/02/13 Deep... | ecosystem: Environmental > Aquatic > Freshwater >...
TTGGTCAAATCGATCATCGAACGACACGGTGGGCGCGTCTGGGCCGAGAGCGTCGCCAACCAGGGTAGCACATTCTACATCGCCCTACCCTTGCCGGAAGACGAATAAAAGTCAGCTAATCATCTTGGTTCAACACCGATGGGGATGCTTTAATGAAGATCAGAATCTGGGGCACACGCGGTTCGATTCCTGCTCCACTTAGCTCTAGCCAGATCGAAGCAAAGATTTGCCAGGCCATCCTGGCTATGCCGCAGATCAACACGCAAGACCCTGAAGCCGTGCGCGCTTATGTGAGCAAACTCCATCCTATGGAACGCGGTACGGCCGGCGGCAACACATCCTGCATCGAAGTGCAAGCCGATGAGCAGACTTTCGTCGTCGACGCCGGATCGGGCCTATATCCTCTGGGCCTCGAACTGATGCGCGGGCCTTTTGGCAAAGGCCAGGGCACACTGCATCTCTTCATCAGCCACACGCATTGGGATCACATTCAGGGATTTCCGATGTTCAGCCCCGCATTTGTGCCCGGCAACCGTATTTTCATCTATGGTGCACACGATCTGCAAAAGGCATTCGAGATTCAACAAAACCCACTGACCTGGCCGGTAACGCTGGAATATATGTCAGCCGACATCGAGTTCGTGCAGTTTCAACCCGGAGAACCACTCCACATCGGTAAAGTACGTGTGGATACGCTGAAGAATGCCCATCCCGGCGACGCTTACAGCTACCGCTTCGAGGATCAGCACAGCGTCTTCGTCTACGCCAGCGATGCCGAATATAAAGAGTTGGAGGACGATTTCGTCGACCCTCACGTCTCGTTCTTCCGCAACGCCGACGCCCTGATATTCGACGCTATGTACACCCTCCAGGAAGCATGGATCAAGGAAGATTGGGGACATAGCTCGGCTATGATCGGCGTGGACCTGGCGCAGGCCGCCGGCGTCAAGCGACTGATCCTGTTCCACCATGATCCCTCTTATACCGACGCCCAAATCGGGGAAATCTACAAGACCGCCTTAGCCTATCAAAAGCAGCGGGCGTTCACGTTTGAGACTGTCGTCGCTTTTGAGGGGATGACCTTCGATCTAACGCCACCGGGTGCTATGGACCTGCAATTCACCCCCAACGGCGAAACTGCAATTGTCACCCCTACCAGCATCTTCGACGAGGACGGCATCGACGAGCTGGCAAAGCAGTTGACCGAGATATCCGATCCTCACTCGACAACCAGCTCAATCATCGATATGACACGGGTCGAGACTTTTACCACAGCCAGCCTGAAATCATTGGTCGCGTTTCGCCAGAGATGGCGTGGTAAGCCAATCATTTTGGCCAACCCACCGCCAAACGTCAAACACATTATCGAGTTGGGCGGATGCGCCGACTTTTTCACCATCTATCCTACGGTGAAGGCGGCGCTCAGCGCCGTACAAGCCCGCGAAGCGCTCAACCTGCCGGGACAGGTCATCAAAAACCGTTACCGTATCGAGGAAAAAATCGGTGAAAGTCCGTTGGGTACTGTGCTCAAAGCCACCGATATTGAGGAGGACAGACCGGTAGTGGTCAAAATCCTCTCACCCGCTTTCAGCTCGGCAACCATCGACCGTTTTTTGCAGCAGACTCCACAGATAGTCGCGCTGGACCACCCGAATATCGTAAAGGTCTTCGCGTGGGAGCGCGAACAGAACGAGGGCAATGGCCGCGTGCTGAGCGTCGAAGCATACATACCCCATGAGACGCTCCAGGATTTCCTGAACAAGTGGGACGCCAACGCGGACGTCGATACGGTTGCAACGCCAGACGCAGCCGATCGGGGCACAGACCCGACGTACTTGCTTGAGATTGCTCTGGATGTGATCAGAGCGCTAGAATACGCGCACAGCCACGGCGTGGTCTTGGGCGATCTCAAGCCACAAAACATCTTCCTGACCCTGCAAGGGGCGCAGCTCACCGGCATTGGCTTGGGACGGCTGGAAGAAGGGCGCAACTTGCTCGATACACCACGGCTCTTCCTGACTGCCGATTACCTGCCTCCCGAACAGATTCTGGGAGAAACCCTCGATGCGCGCACCGATCTGTATGCATTTGGTGTGATCTTATACCAACTCTTTACCGGACACTTGCCTTTTGAGGAATCGGTGCGCACGGGAACACAGCACGATTCCTCGTCTCCCCACACACTCGCTAACGACACAATGGAACAGGCCGTGCTGCGTAGCCATCTACGCCATTCGCCGCGTCCCCCGCGCGAACTCAACCACACAAAGAGCGAAGAATCAGGCAAGAGACCCTACATTTCGGCCTCTCTGGAACACTTGATCCTCAAATTGCTCGATCAAAACCCCAATAACCGCTATGCTAGCGCGCAACAAGTCCGGCGCATCCTCACCAACCTGCTCAGTGATATGGAGTTCACAGCTCGGCCCCGGACTCGGCTTCTGGTAGGCCGTGAAAAGCAGGTCCAAATACTGCGTGCATGTTGGGAAGAAGTGCTTAAGGGGCGCGGTCAGTTGGCCTTCATCACCGGCGAGCCGGGCATCGGCAAAACGCGCCTGGCGCAACAGGTTGCGGCGCAGAGTCACCCGCCCGTACTACTCATCGGTCACGGCGGTGAAAATAAAGGAAAGTCGACTTATTGGCTGTTCACCGAGGTGCTGCGCGAGTATCTTAGCACCGTCCCGCCGGAATTTTTCGACACCGAAGCGCGCCAGCAGTTCGCTAACTTCGCGCCGCTGATTCCCGAAATCCACCAGATGCTGCCCGAACTGGAAGTAGCGCCGCCGCTCGACCCCAAACAAGAACAATTGCGGCTGATGACCAGCCTCACCCAGTTCGTTCGCCGCGCCACACAAGAACGTCCGTGGTTTCTCATCCTCGAGGATTTGCATTTGGCCGATGCCAGTAGCCTGGAACTGCTGCTCTATTTAGGACGGCACATTCCTGCGATGCCAATCTTCATCCTCGGAACGTACAGCGATACTGAGGTAGAACGCGGACATCCGCTGCTCAAAACGTTGCAAGGATTGCGCAGCCATCCGACTTATCGTCACGTGCACCTCGAACGGTTGACCCAAGACGAAATGGAACTGGCGCTGACGTATCTGTGGCAACGGCCCATCCCCGAAACCCTTATCGCCAAAATGTACGCTCAGACTGCGGGCAATCCACTATATATGGAGGAAATCGCCAGCGTGCTAGAAGACGATGGCCTGGTCCCGCCGCCCGGCGACGACGCCGATCCCACGTGGCACGAGCAGGCGTTCGCTGAAGTTCGTCTTCCCAGGAGTGCGCGTGAGTCTGTCTGGCGCCGCATCGAACAACTGAGCGTCGAGACGCGCGAGGTCTTGCGGCAAGCAGCCGTACTGGGACAAACCTTCTTCTTCGAAGACCTGCAAAGTATGAGCAACTTATCCGAGTGGCAACTCCTCGAGCGCCTGGATGAAGCCTTCGAGCGCCAACTCATCGAGGAACTATCTAGCAGCGCGGAGGGACTCGAACAACGCTTGCGTTTTCGCCAAACCGAAATCCAGCACGTCATCTATACCGATTTAGGGCCACTACGGCGACGAATCCTACATCACAAAGCCGGCGAGGCGCTGGAAAACCGTGCTGCCGGTAATACCGACGCCCGTGCCGAAGAACTCGCTTATCATTTCGGGCAAGCCAATGAGATCAACAAAACTGTAAACTACAGTATCCGGGCCGCACAGCAAGCGGAACGCGCATATGCCAACACAACAGCGTTGCGGTGGTATGCGCAGCTGATAAAGACGCTGGATCGGGCCGATCCAGCGACGCTCGCGCTTCACCAGGAATCTTTGCTGCTGGCGCATCGATCCTCAGGTGATCTGCTCGCGCTCACCGGACAACACGATGAGGCGCTCGGTCACTACACCGCTGCGCAAGCCCTGCTCGAAGCGCAGCCATCGTCGGACGAACAGAGCCATCAACTGGCTGAACTCCGCTACGAAATCGCCAAAACGAAACTCGCATTGGCCCGCCTGGCCCTGGCCGAAGAGAACACATCCCCCAACACAGCGCAGACTTACTTGAGCGAAGCCATCAGAACTTTCGAAGCACTTGGAGCAAGCGCCGACCTTACGCAAGCCCTGAGACTTCAACACGATACAGAATCTCACGACCCTCGCGAGGGTTCCGCGTAAATTCCGGTCTACAAGGCAAACCTGGCCAGAGCCTCAACCGGTTGGACAGTCTGGCGCACCTTTTTCGTGAGGGCTGGTCACACCTGTACTCAAGTACAAGCCATAATTTGTTCGCATGTCTGATGACAAATCCGCGCACACTTGCTACAATGGAAGCATCTATAATCTGAAGCTTGAGCGCGTGCGTTCGATCCGGCGCACGACAACTTGAAAAACAGGAGTATTGAAGATGCAGAACAGTTCGCGCCGTGATTCGCGCATCCCGCCCCTCAAGATCGGGCACACCTTGGCTCTGATGCACGCCATCGTGACAGCCTGCAGCGTCCTGCTCGCCGAAATGTTTGGATTGGGACTACTTGCGCTGCTGCACCGTATGCCTCAGTACGGGCAATCCACCTGGAGCTTGCACATCGGTGCGATGATCGTCGTTTCCGCCGGCATTGGGTTGCTTTTAGGCGCATTGATCAGCCCGCTTCTGACGCGGCGGCTGCGCCGGATGCGCGAGATCAGCGAGGCGTGGCTCAGGGGAAACCTGGCGCTGCGCATTCACGATGCAAGCGCAGATGATTTGAAGATGCTTGCCGACCAACTCGACGCCCTGGCCGAACAACTCGAGAAAGACGAAGAAGACCTCGTTGCGCTGCGCGAGCGCAACGCCCGCTTAACCGACCAGGTGCGTGCGTTAGCCGTCGTAGAGGAACGCAACCGGCTAGCCCGCGAACTGCACGACAGCGTCAAACAGCATCTTTTCAGCCTGGTGATGACCGCCAGCGCCATCCGCACTCATTTCCAGGGTTTGGCAGACGCGCCCGAAGGCGTTGCACCCACTGCCATAGCCACCTTGAGCGACATGGCGTGCGAAATCGAAACCGCTGCACAGACCGCCCAGCGCGAGACGACCCGCCTCATCGAAGACTTACGGCCCGGTTCACTGCACGAACAAGGCTTGGCTGCCGCACTCAACGATTACACGCTGCTCTTTGGCGCACAGGAACATCTGCTGATCTACTTGGAAGTGACCGGCGACGACAAACGCCTGCCACCTATCGTGGTCGAGGCACTCTACCGCGTGGTGCAGGAGGCGCTGCACAACGTTGCCCGGCACGCCAGGGCCACGCGGGTGGATGTCCACCTGCGATGCAACGCTGACCGTGTGACACTGACGATCGAGGATAACGGCATCGGTTTCGACACCACACAGCGTAGCCGGGGGATGGGATTGACCAATATGCAGGAAAGGATGCTCAACGCCGGCGGACGGCTGACGCTGGAGAGCCAGACCGGCGTCGGCACAACCATCCTAGCCGAGATAGAACTGCCCTACATACCAGCGACGCTGCCCCAACCTACCAGCCCAGACCTCACGCCCGACCGCCCCGACTTAAGCCTCGAAAACTGGGGCTGGCTCGGCGCTAGACTAGTGATCCCGGTGGGACAAACGTGGCCCTGGCTGCCCGCCGACCTGCGCCACCTGCGCAGACCGTTGATCGAACCGGAGGCCACGCCGTTGATTTGTCGCCGTATGCCGGGATTCCTGGGATTGGGACGCGCCTACACGATAACATCGGGCGAGCATCAACTGCCACTGGCGCGGATCCATCGCAGCCTATCGGGATACGAATGGGAGGACGCTAACGCCTCGTGGGCGCTGCGGCGCGTGCGCGGCGTGAGCGGCCGCATGGCTCTGACGCGCAACAAGCAGCCCCTGGCCGCGATCCAGTACCAGGGACGGCAGATGAATACCTGGAGCGAATTCATCTACGATAATCGCGGGTATCGCCTCGCCTATACCAAGGGCGACGCCGGATGTTCGTTCATCCTCGCCGATGAGGCCGGGCAAGCATTGCTCTGCTTCAAAAACGACGGTGCTTACCACATCACAGTCTATCGCGCGCTGCCGCTGCCGTTGTTGTTGATGAGCACGGCGCGCATTATCGACGAATTTTCTGTAGCCCAATAAACGAATCCAACTCACATTTGAAAGGAGTGCCATGAGAACCATAATCAGTCTGGTCTACACGTTAAAGCCTTATGAACGCGGCATCAAGGAAACGCTTGGCAAATACGACTGCTTCATTATGCCCGGCCTCGGTTTCCAAATCCCCTTCCTGCAACTCGTCCGCGTGCGCGACATCCGCGAGCACACCATGGACATCCCCCCACAGCCGGTGATCACGAAGGACAACGTCGAAATTCGCGTGGATGGGGTGATGTGGGTGCGGCCCAAGTCCGACGAGGAGTCGATCAAGCGCACCTTCTACAACATCGACAACTGGAAGCGCGCCGTGATCCAACTGACGATGACCAACCTGCGCCAGGAGTTCGGCGACCTGACGCTGGATGAGAGCCTGGTAGCCCGCGAACAAATCGCCAACAACCTCCAGCGCGTGCTCAACGAATTCGCGGCGGACTGGGGCCTGGTGATCAGCAAAGTGGAAATCATGCTCATCGACCCGCCGGAGGACATCAAACTCGCCATGCACAAGCAGAAGACCGCCGAACAGGAACGCCGTTCCATGCGCCTGCTGGCAACCGGTGAGTTCGAAGCTGCCGAGCAGCAGAAGCTCGCCACTATCCAGCGCGCTGAAGGTGAGCGCGAGGCGACCATCCGGCGTGCCGAAGGCGAGCGCGAGGCGGCCATCCGAATCGCTGAAGGTCGCGCCGAAGCCATCCAACTGGTCAACGAGGCCGCGGAGAAATACTTCCAGGGCAACGCGCAATTGCTGCGCCAGTTGGAGATGACCGAGAATTCCCTCAAGGACAACGCCAAGATCGTCGTCACCGAACACGGCGTCAGCCCCACCCTGCTCCTGGGCAACCTGCCGGTTGAGGTGTCGAAAAAGTAAGGTAAGTCGTGCTGTTACGCGAAGGGGAGGCTACAATGGATGACTATCGCAGCTATTTCGAAGAGGAAGAAAAACCAACACCGAACCCGGCGATCCGGTGGTGGAGCGGCCTGTTCCTCGGCCTCCTCCTCGGCGGCATTGCCGGATTTATTCTTGGCGGTGGGAACCTGGGCGGTTTTACCGAAGCGTTTCAGAGTGGGTTTGCCGCCGAGAGCGTTGTCATCGTTGTCACCATCATTGTCTTTATCGGCGTCACAGTGCTCAAAAGTATTGGGTGGCGCCGGAATTGGGCCGGGAGCGCGCACACCATACGGTGGATGGCGCTGCTAATGGGCATCGCTTTGGCGTTGGCTATAGGCGTGCTCTTTTTTGCCGGGCGTTAACCACACAGGATGAAACCATGACTTTAGCAGAAAACGGCGAACGCATCACCGTCTTCATCGTCGATGACCACGACGTCGTCCGCAAGGGCCTGCGCTTCTACTTAAGCGCGCATCCCGACATCGCCATCGTCGGTGAGGCGGGCGACACGCACAGCGCCATCAAGGGTGTGACCGAGCACGTGCCCGACGTCGTCCTGATGGACCTCGTTATGCCGCTCAAACCGGGCGCACAGCCTTCCGATCAGGGCGGCGTACAGGCCACGCGCCAGATTCGCCAAAACAGCCCGCACACGCAGGTCGTCGTGCTGACGAGCTACGCGCAGGACGAGCTGCTCTTCTCGGCGATCAAGGCCGGCGCGCTCTCGTACTTGCTCAAGGACGCCGACGCGCAGACTGTGCTGCACGCCATCCGCGCCGCCAGCCGGGGTGAAGCGAGCCTGCACCCGCGCATCGCCCGGCGGCTGATGAGCGAGGTGAGCGCGCCAGGCCCCACCCACGATCCCGCCGCCGAGTTAACCGCGCGGGAACTGGAAGTATTGCACCTCATCGCGCAGGGTCATTCCAACGCCGAAATCGCCGCCAAACTCGTCGTCACCGAGCGCACAGTCAAGGCGCACGTGAGCAACCTGCTCAGCAAGCTCCACCTCTCCGACCGGACCCAGGCCGCCATCTACGCCTGGCGCGAGGGGCTGATCGAAAAATCGTAACGAATGAGCATTTCACCACTTCTGTCAGCAGATTAAGCAGATTGAGCAGATTTTTTTCTTAATCCGCTAAATCTGCTCAATCTGCTGACGGGTTTTTACCAATTGTACAGATCGAAATTCGTGTGGATTCGTGAAGATTCGTAGTTTACTCTGGAGGAAATACGTATGTCAGTTTTCGATCGTTTTCGTATGGAAGACCGTGTTGCGCTCATCACGGGCGGGAACCGGGGATTGGGTAAAGCGATGGCCGAGGCGCTCGCCGAAGCCGGGGCCAACGTCGTGGTGACGAGCCGCAGCGTGGCGGATGCCGCTGCCGTCGCCGGGCAGTTGAAAGCGCAGTACGGGCGCGCGTGCCGGGGCTATGCCTGCGACGTGACAGAGCCGGCGGACATCCAGGCATTGGTCGCCAACGTGATCGCCGAGTTCGGCAAGATCGACGCGTTGATCAACAATGCCGGCGTCAACATTCGCGGGCCAATCGAGGCGTTGTCGCTGGAAGAGTTCAAGGCCGTGCAAGACACCAACGTCACCGGCATGTGGCTGCTCTGCCGCGAAGTCGCGCCGCACATGAAGGCGCGTCGCTACGGGCGCGTCATCAACGTGGGATCGATGCTCTCCGTGGTGGCGATACCCGACCGCACGCCCTACGCGACGAGCAAGGGCGCAGTCTTGCAGCTCACGCGCGCGCTGGCGCTGGAATGGGCGCCGTGGAATATTACCGTCAACGCGATGTTGCCGGGGCCGTTTGGCACGGAGATGAACCGCCCGCTATTGGAAGACCCGGAGAAATACCAGGCGTTCGTGTCGCAGATACCTCTGGGCCGGTGGGGTGAGCTAGAGGAGATCGGCGGCCTGGCGCTCTTCCTGGCGAGCGACGCTTCGAGCTTCGTCACCGGCGCGGGGATTACGATTGACGGCGGCTGGACGGCGCGCTAGGGTATATACTAAACGCACGCTAAAGATTCACCACAGAGACACAGCGGCAAGATTGCCGCGAACACAGAGAAAACCCTATAAAAACTCTGTGTCCTCTGTGTCTCCGTGGTAAAATGGAAAATTCACTGTAGACGAGGCCAATATGCAAAACGATGCAACGCCTGCGATTCAAACCGCGAATCTCACCCGGCGCTTCGGCGAATTGACCGCCGTGGACACCTTGAACCTGTCCGTGCCGCGCGGCGTCATCTTCGGCTTTCTGGGGCCGAACGGGGCGGGCAAGTCCACGACGATTCACATGGTCATTGGGCTGCTGCCGCCGACGGCGGGCACGGCTTATGTGAGCGGCTTCGATGTGCTCACCGCGCCGCTGGAGGTCAAGCGGCGCATCGGCGTAGTACCGGAAAACCTCAATCTCTACGAACGCCTCACCGCCGCCGAACAGATCGAGTTGGTGGGACGCTTATACGGTCTCGACCAGACTGAGATCAAGCGCCGCATCCCGCCGCTGCTGGAAATGCTGGAACTGGACGATGCCGGGAACAAGATGATCCTCGATTACTCGCAGGGGATGCGCAAGAAGACGGCGATGGCCTGCGCGCTCATCCACGCACCTGAAATTCTATTCCTCGACGAACCCTTCGAGAGCATCGACCCGATTTCGACGCGGGCAATCAAGGCCACGCTGCGCGAAATGGTCGACCGGCGCGGCACGACGATCTTCTTCTCCACGCACGTTATGGAGCTGGCGGAGCGCTTCTGCGACCAGGTGGGCATCATCAACAAGGGGCAGCTTGCCGGTGTGGGCAGCATCCCCGACCTGCGCGAGCGCGCGTCCTTGCCGCCCGACGCCCCGCTGGAAGACGTTTTCCTGCGCACGGTCGGCGCGGAAGTGGCCGATCAAGGGCTGCTCGATTGGCTGACGGGACAGGCGAGATAGCATGTGGCGCGATCTGAAGACACTGCTCTGGCTCCAAGGACGGCTCACCGTGGCAATGTTCCGCACACGCCGGGCCAGCGAACGGCTACACGTGGCAGGCGTCATCCTGCGGATGGTGGGCTTTCTGTTTGCGCTGCCGTTTTTCCTGGCGATGGGGGCCGGTATCGCGCTCCTCAGCATCCTGCTCTTCTCGCCCCAGGCTACCTACGAGTTTATGATGCTGGTCAACAACGGCCTGTTTTTTATCTGGCTGGTGCTGCCGGCGTCGTACAGTTCGCAGATCGTGGAACGCTTCGAGATGTCGCGCCTGTTCGCCTACCCGATCCGCTTCCGCAGCATCGTGGTGGGCAGCACGCTCATCTCCCTGTTGACGATGACCGGGGTGTGGTCAATCCTCATCCTCGGCGGGGAGATCATCGGGCTGGCGTGGCACCAACCGCTGGCATTGCCGCTGATCCTGTTGGGAACGCTGCCAACGTTCGCCGTGCTCGTGCTTACCGGGCGCATTATGGAAGACCTCTTCGACCTGGTCGCCGGAGACCGGCGTTTGCGCACGCTGGTGATCACGGTGATGATGCTGCCGTTTATGCTGTTGGGGTTCGGGCAGTCGATCATTCAAATGCTCATCCAGAATTATGAAAACATCCCCTTCCTGCAAAAACTGCCAATTCAGGGATTGATCGCCCAGTTATCGACCGCGCAAAATCCCAGCCAGTTCCTGGAAATCCTGCGCCCTTCGCGCGTGTTGACGTGGCTGCCTGCCGGTTGGGCCACCGCGGGCATGGCATCCGCGTCCGCCGGAGCACGGGGGCGCAGTGTACTCTTCTTGGCCGTATCTGTGGCGGCGGTCGGACTGTTGCTATGGCTGCACGCGGGCATCGCACAGAAGCTAATGCAGGGCGCGGCGGTGGGCTTGGGCGCAGAGCGCGTGCGCAGCCGCGAATCGCGCTTCACCGGGCGCTTGCCCGGCCCGCCAACGTTCTGGGCACTCCTGCACAAGGATTGGACATACCTCTGGCGCAGCCCCGCCACACGGCGGATGGTCTTCGCCGGGCTATTGGCGATGCTGCCCGCCGTATTCATCCTCTGGCAGCCGGGTATCGAAGACACCGACTTCCAGACATACGCGCCGCTGGTCGCCGGCCTGATCATCATTGTGATGATGAGTATGATGGTGAACATGAATATCACGTCGAACTACTTCGGCATCATCGACCGCGAGGGGTTTGGCGCGCTCGCGCTCGCGCCGGTTGATCGCCGCCAGATCATCGTCGCGGCCAACGCGACAGTTTTTCTCGTCGCGGCGGCAATGTATACCCTAGTGCTCGTCCTGGTAGGCGCGTTTACCCGCACCTGGGTCGTTGTTCCCCTGGGATTATGCCTGGGATTGTGCATGCAGATCAGCGGCAGTCCCCTGTACACGCTCGCGTCGATCATCGGCCCATACCGGATGCAGTTTC
>Ga0209498_1002351_pt1 | contig 11435 bp, 9 predicted proteins | sample WalLakDeSediment_FD_184131 | JGI IMG/M metagenome (GOLD analysis project Ga0209498, IMG submission 184131) | Lake sediment microbial communities from Walker lake, Nevada to study Microbial Dark Matter (Phase II) - Walker Lake 11/02/13 Deep... | ecosystem: Environmental > Aquatic > Freshwater >...
TCCCGAACAATTCCCCATCCCCCAACCGGGCGACGACCAGCTGCTGGTGCGCATTGACAGCGTCGGCATGTGCTTCTCCGACGTCAAAATTATTACCCAGGGGGGCCAGCACCCCAAGCTGTATAACCGGGACCTCACCCAGGAACCAACCCGCCTGGGCCACGAAGTAGCGCTTACCGTTATTGAGCCTGGCAAAAATTTGCGCGACCGCTACCATCACGGGCAGCGGTTGGCGGTGCAGCCGGATATCTACCAGGGCGGCAAAAGCACCGCCTACGGCTATACTGTGCCCGGCGGCCTGATCCAATACCACCTCATCGGCCCTGAAGTGCTGGAAACCGACGCTGGGGCCTGCCTGCTGCCGCTGGCGGGGGAGATGGGCTATGCCGAATCGTCGCTGCTGGAGCCGTGGGGCTGCGTGGTGGCCTCCTACACCCAGCGCCGCCGCCTGGAGCCGATGGCAGGCGGCGTCATGTGGATTGTGGGGCGGCCCGGCGATACGCGCGAATACGCCTTCTCGGCCGGATTGGAGGCGCCGGCGACGATTGTGCTCACCGATGCGCCGCCGGCAGTGCGGGCGTTGGCGGCCCAGACCGGGGCGGAGATCATTGAGCGGAATGGACTGAGCATAGACGATTACGCCGCGCTGAAGGATGCGTTAACCGGCGGGAAGGGATTTGATGATACGGTAGCGCTGGATCCCCGTTCGGCCACGGCCGTTTCCGCCATCGCCCGCTGCGTTGCCCGGCGCGGCACGCTCAACCTGGTGGGGGAAACCCCGCTGGACGGCCTGGCCGACGCCGACGTGGGGCGGCTGCACTACGACTACATCGCCTTTGTGGGCAATCCGGGGCCGGATATTGCCGCCTCTTATGGCGAACAACGTAACCGCTGCGAACTGCACCCGCGCGGCGCGGCCGTTTTTGTGGGCGCGGGCGGTCCCATGGGGCAAATGCACGTGCAGCGCGCCATTGAGCTGCCTGACGGCCCACAGCTAATCATTGCTACGGAAATTAACGACGACCGGCTGGAAACGATTATGCGCCAGTTTGGTCCGCTGGCGCAGGCCCATGGGCGCGAACTGCTGGTCTTCAATCCCCAGAGCGCGGACGAAAGTCTCTACGCCTTTGTGATGCGCGCCACCGACCAGCTAGGCGCCGATGACGTGGTGGTGTGCGTGCCGGTGGCCGCGCTGATGGCCGAAGCGGCCACGCTGCTGAAGCCCGAAGGCATGCTGGTGCTGTTCGCCGGCGTGCCCAATGGCACTATGGCCCCGCTGAACCTGACGGCCGTTTACCTGGGCAAGGCGCAGTACACCGGCACCTCCGGTCTGACCATTGACGACCAGGCGGCGGTGATGGCGCGGGCGCTGGATGGGTCGCTGTCGCCAGAGCGGTCGGTGGCGGCCATTGGCGGCATGGAAACGGCGCAGGAAGCGATGGCGGCGGTCATGGAAGGAAAGTACCCCGGCAAAATCGTCATTTTCCCGCAGCTGCACGGCCTGCCGCTGCTGGGGCTAGACGAATTGGCGGGAGCGCTGCCGGAAGTTGGGGCAAAGTTGGGGCCGGGCCACGTGTGGACGGATGAAGCGGAAGCGGCCCTGATTGAGATGTTTTGGAATGGGGCGTGAACCGGGAAGGATAGCTGATGAAAATAAAAGTCAAGTCGGGAACAGGAACGGCCGTTGCCTGGCAGCGGTATGCGTGGATTGGCGCAGCGTTGGGCCTGTACTTTGGCCTCTTCTTCCGGCCTATGCGCGAGCCGAGCCTGGGACTGGTGGTGGGATTAAGCCTGTTGGCGGCGCTGGTGACCATGGCCTTGCGTATGGTAAAGGCCAGGCGGTTTGCGCTGCCCGGCAGTGAACTGCGGCAGTTTGCCGTACTTTGGGGGCAATACGCCCTGTTCCTGGCCATGCTCGAAGGACGGCACCTGGCCTACGCCTGGGGCGGCAGGAGCGCCACGGCCCTGTTCGCCGCGGTCATGGGCGCTGTCGCCGGCCTCTGGTACGGCTATACCCAACGGCGGAAGCCCGGCCCCTGAGCAAGGAACCACGATGATTTACACCGTAACCCTAAATCCGGCCGTGGATCGTGAGTTGACGGTTCCGGCCATTGAATTCGACAGCGTTCTGCGCGCCACGGCCTGCCGCGTGGATTTTGGCGGCAAGGGCTTCAACGTCTCGCGCATGCTGCGGGCGCTGGGCGCCGAGAGCGTGGCCCTGGGCTTTGCCGGCGGGCGCAGCGGCGAACTGCTGCGCGACGGCCTGGAAGGGCTGGGCATTGCCACGGATTTTGTCTGGGTGGCGGGTGAGACGCGCACCAACGTCAGCATTGTCACCGAAGCGCACGACCATTACGTCAAAGCTAATGAACCCGGCCCCACTATCTCCCCCGCGGAGGGAATTGCCCTGGTGCAACAGGTGCGCCGACTGGCCCGGGCCGGGGATTGGTGGGTGCTGGCGGGCAGCCTGCCGCCGGGCGCGCCCGCTTCCATCTACATGCGGCTTATTGGCGACATCCAGGCCGCGGGCGCGCGGGTTATCTTGGACACCAGCGGAGATGCGCTGCGGGATGGGTGTGCGGCACGGCCGTTTCTGGCCAAACCCAATGACCTGGAAATCCACAAGCTGACCGGGCTGCCCGTGGACAGCACAAGCGAAATTGCCGCCGCCGCCCAGGTCATGCAGCACAGCGGCGTGGCCAACGTTGTGGTCTCGCTGGGCAAGAAGGGCGCCTTGCTGGCCGACGCGGAAAATGTGTGGCTGGCCGCCAGCCCGCACATACAAGAGAAAAACCCCATCGGCGCCGGTGATTCGATGGTGGGCGGGCTGGTGTGGGGGTTGAGCCAGGGGCTGCCCCTGCCGGAGGCGCTGCGTTGGGGCATTGCGTGTGGAGCGGCTACGGCGAGTATGAGCGGCACGGCCGTTGGCAGCCGTGAACTGGTGAAATCCTTAGCCGCGCAGGTGACGGTAAACCGTAATCCGTAATGAAAATTGGCGGATTGCCCTGACGAATATCTTTTATTGCGCAATCCGCCATCCGCCTTTACAAGGGAGGCATCATGTCTTACACAATCACAGAAGAAAAAACCTATACCCGTGACGCCGGCGTAATCTTTACGGCCGCGCGGGGGGCCGTAGATGGGTTAAAGGGCAAAGTGCTCAAGGAAAATGGGGCCGACGGCGTTTTGGAGATTCAATTCGACAAGACAATTCTGGGCAAGGTATTGGGGGACCGCACCATTTTTAAGGTGCAGGTGAAAAGCGCCGCCCCTGAGAGTACCACCGTCGCCATTGAAGGATATCCCATTGACGCCGTGGGGCGTAAGCTGCTTTTTGGGGCGCGCAAAGGGGTAACGCGCACCGTGGCGGACTGGTACTGGGCGCATCTGGAACACCGGCTGGGGCAATAGGGCAAACGGCCGTTATCAGTTCTTACAATCTCCGCGATTGAACCCATCTACACAGCCCAGCGTTTATTTCCAACAGCAACAGTATAATAAACGCTAAGGAGTTTGAGCGCTGATGTTTGACGTAACACGTTCGATAGAAAATGGGATTGAGCGCGTGGTTTACACACCCCACGAGCGGCGGTTCGAAACGCCGATTGTGATGCAGCATGGGATGTGGCACGGCGCCTGGTGCTGGCAAGCATGGCAGGAACTGCTGGCGACCTGGGGCTGGGAAAGCCACGCCCACAGCCTGCCGGGCCACGGCGGCGCGCCGGCGCAGCGCCCCATTCGCTGGTGTACGCTCGGCTATTACCTGCAATTCCTGCGGGCGGAGCTTGAACGGCAGCCGCGTAAACCGATTTTGATAGGGCACAGCATGGGCGCGGCGCTGGCGCAGTGGTATTTGAAGGAGCGGGATGATTTACCGGCGGCCGTACTGGTCGCGCCCTGGCTCTCACACAGCATGGCCGGCCCTATTCTGCGCACCATTCCCCGCGATCCGTGGGGTTTCCTGCTGTGCGCCCTCCATTTGACCACCGCGCCGCTGGTCCGCAACCCGCTGCGGGCCGCGCAAATGTTTATCAGCGCAGGCGCGACGATGTCATCGCAGGAGCTATATGCCCACCTGGGCCCGGAATCGCTGTGGGTCTTGCTGCAATATAACCCGCCGCTGTGGCGGCCCGCCCGGCAAATCCGCACGCCGCTGCTCTGGCTGGCCGGTGAGACGGACCGGCTCATCGCGGAGGGGAGCGAGGCGCGCTCAGCCGGCCACTACGGGGCGACCTACGTTTCCATCCCGGAGGCGGGACACAACTTGATGCTGGAAAAAAGCTGGCGGGAAACGGCCGTTATCCTCCACAACTGGTTGGCGGAACGCGCGGTTTGATCGGGCGACGATCGATATTGCATTTTGCTGGAAGCGGGCGCGGACGTGCGGGCGGAGAGCCTGCGCGATGGCGAGACGGTGCTGCGCTATAGTCCGAATGGGCCGGGCGGCGCTGCGCCTGAGCTAGCCTATGAGCCAAAGGGGCTTGATCCAGCCTTGCGCGCACTTTTGGAGGAGGCGGGGGCGGAATGAGTAAATATATGGAAAACAGAGCTATAATGTACTTATGGCTGAGACGCTGCTGCGCACAAAGTTATTTGTTCCACCGCAACGGCCGAATCTGATACCCCGGCCGCGTCTCTTCAGCCTGCTCAATCAAGGTCTGCAACCGGGTCATAAACTCACGCTCGTATCCGCCCCGGCCGGCTTCGGCAAAACCACCCTGCTCAGTCATTGGGTGAACCAGAGCGGGGTTCCCGGCTGCTGGTATTCCCTGGATGAAAAGGACAACGATTTTGGGCGGTTCGTGTCTTATATCATCGCCACGCTCCAATCCATCGGTATCGAAGTCGACAACCAGATTCTAACGCTGTTACAGTCCCCGCAAACCAGCAAGATCGAAGCGCTACTAATCCCCATTCTTAATTGGATATCCGCGCATGATGGTCGATTTGTCATGATCTTGGATGACTACCACCTGATCCAGGAGCAACAAATCCACGATGCACTTACCTTCTTACTCGATCACCTGCCGCCGAACATGCATCTCATCATCGCAACACGGGCCGATCCGCCGCTGCCCTTAGCCAGTATGCGGGCCAGGGGGCACCTAACGGAAATCAGGTCTGAGAACCTTAAATTCTCGCCCGCAGAAAGTGACCTTTTCTTGAATCAAGAGTTGGCGTATGAACTACCCCAGGCGCTCATTCGAGATCTGGTTGACAAAACGGATGGGTGGATTTCCGCGCTGCAAATGGCGACCTTATCCCTGCGGTTCAGCGCTAATCCTGGCGAATTCATCCACAAGTTCGCCGGAAGCCACCAGTATGTTTTTGATTACTTGACGGAAGAAGTGTTGAGACGCCAATCCGAAGCCACGACACGTTTCTTGCTGCGCACTTCAGTTTTAGGGCGGCTTTCGGGAGCGCTCTGCGACGCGGTCACCGGTATGGCAGCAGGTCAACAGACCCTCGAAAGGCTCCAGGAAACGAACACATTTATCGTTCCGCTTGACGAGGAACGCCATTGGTTTCGCTATCATCGACTCTTTGCAGATATGCTCATGCAACGTCTGCAACAGCTAGAACCAGGTAATATCAACGCGCTGCATCAGCACGCCAGCTCCTGGTTTGCGGCGCAAGGTCTCTGGTCTGAAGCCATTGACCACGCATTGCTGGGGGAAACGTTCGACAGAGCGGCCGAATTCATAGAGCGCAGCGCGGAAAGAACCCTTCTGCAAGGTGAGATCCGCACATTCTTGAAATGGGTTGACCAGTTGCCGTCTGCGATGATTCGGGAACGGCCGTTGCTCCACCTGTATAACCTGCTTGCATCAATTCTAAGCGGCACGCCCCTTGCCAGCGTTCTAGAACACAGCCAAGGGGCGGTTGCCCATATTGGCATTCAGGCGCTCACGAGTTCCTACCAGGGCAATTATGCAGGAAGCCTGACGTATACGCGGCAGGCGCTCCGCGATCTGCCAGAAGAGAGTTACTTCCTCAAATCCCTCATCGCCTCGGCGTCAGCGGCCGTTTCTATGATGGCCGGAGATGTCACTCAAGCCATTCAAGGCTTCCAGAGCGCCATCAAATTCGCCAGAGCGGCAAACAACCGCTTGACAGAAGTCATTGGGACCACCCGCATCGCCCAACTGTTGGCATTAGCCGGCGACGTACCTAAAGCCCAGGCCATGTGCCGGCGTGCTTGCGATCTGGCCACAGATTCGAGGGGGCAATATCTGCCGCTGGCGAGTTTCCCGCTGTTCTACCAGGCTTACCTTTCCCGCGAATCAAATAATCTAGAGGAAGCCGAAGACACGATTTGCCAGGCCATTGAGCTGTCTGACCAGCACGGCGGATTTTGGGCCATCGACTGTTACCTCACGTACGCGTTTATCCTCCAAGACCTGCAGAAACAGGACGAGGCCCGCCAGGCGATGGAAACCGCCCGCCGGTTGGCCAGAGAGACCGCGGCTAATCCATTTGACGATCTCTACTCCGCGATATATGAGGCACGACTGTGGATCGCGCAGGGGCATCTCGCAGCTGCCAATCAATGGGCCAGGCAACATAATTTGCGTTTGGAAGTTGGTGAGGACGCGGCGCCCGCTAACCTGGCATTCTTCCATTTCCATGAACTAGAATCGGTCACCCTGGCCCGCTTGTACATCGCCGAAAGAAAACCCGACGCGGCGCTCAAAATTCTACAGTCGCTTGAAGATGAGATGGCCAGGCTCTCCAGGTCGAGCAGTCTTATTGAGAATTACCTTCTCCAGGCGCTGGCCTATAATCTGAAGCGTCAGCGGCAATTCGCTCGCGCTACTTTGCAGAAAGCGCTCCGGCTGGCAGGACCCGAGGGAGCTGTACGGGTTTTTCTCAACGAACGGCCGGCAATTGATCCATTGCTGCATGAGCTCAGCGCGCGAGACGCTGAAACTGCGCTCGTCAGGAAACTGATTTCTTTTGCGCCGCCCTACGCAGAGCGAAAGGCGACGCCTCGGCAGCTAGAATACGGTGAGCAGCTCAGTGAAAGAGAATTGGAAATCCTCCACAGGCTACCGTCGGATCTTCCGGTCCCGGAAATCGCCGCCGACATGAGTATTGCGGTCAGTACGCTGCGCACGCACATCCGCAACATTTACCGCAAGCTGGATACCCACAGTCGTTTCGAGACCGTTGCCAAAGCCCGAGAACTGAACATCCTTTAGGACCAGACGCAATCCCGCACTGCTTAAGTCCCCACTTTTAGGTGGGGACTTTTGTTTATACCGGCGCAAATACCTAAGTTGACGATGACAGATACCTAAAGCATTTACTATGCTATGTTCAAGACACGTCCTGGAGAACGCTTATGAACGAGAAAGCAAAGGCGCCGAACATCTATAAAATCGAGGTAGAGGGTCACCTGCACGAGAAATGGGCTGCGTGGCTTAGCGACACGATCATTCGCATGGACAATCTCATCATTAACGACGGAGCCACGGTGATTGTCGTTAGCGTTTCGGATCAAGCTGGGTTACGCGGCCTGTTGAACAAGCTGTGGGATCTGAACCTGTCTGTGTTGGCCGTGACCCGCCTTGCCGGCCACGAAACAACCCGCAGCGCCTGTGCGCCAGCCTCTGCAACACCAGGGAGCGGTTGAAATGTAGCCCTTGCTTTCAATGGAGGATAATGCGATGGAAGAAAAAGTAGCAATCAGAACCGTCGGATTGAGAAAATCCTACGGGCCGGTACAGGCGCTGCGCGGTGTGGATCTTGCCGTAGGCAGAGGGGAGATTTTTGGCTTTCTTGGGCCAAACGGCGCCGGCAAGACGACCACCATTCGCTGCCTGTTGGACCTGATCCGGCCTGACGCGGGCACCATCCGGGTCCTGGGGATCGATCCGCAGGTGGATCCGGTCACGGTCCGCAGGCGCACCGGCTATCTGCCCGGCGAGCTCAGCCTGGAACAGAACCTGACGGCCGCAACGCTGTTGCGCTACCTGGTCGAGCTACAGGGCGACGAGGTGGAGTGGTCTTTCGTGCAACGGCTGGCAGAACGGCTGGAACTGAATCTCGAACGGCCGATCAAGAATTTGTCAAAGGGTAACAAACAGAAGGTGGGCGTCATCCAGGCCTTGATGGCGCGCCCCACCCTGCTCCTGCTGGACGAACCGACGGCCGGTCTCGACCCGTTGATGCAGCAGGAAGTGTATCGCCTGCTGCGTGAGGCCCGCGAAGCGGGCGCAACCGTCTTCTTCTCCTCCCACATCATCGGCGAAGTGGAGGCGCTGGCCGACCGCGTCGCGATCTTGCGCGAGGGGGTAGTTGTAGAAGAAGCGACGCCAAAGCAGCTCACGCAGCTAACGATGCGCCGGGTGCACGTGCACTTTTGCCGGCCGGTCGACGTGCAAGGACTGGAACGGCTGCCGGGCGTTTCCGTGGCCGGCCATAACGGCGAACAGGCTACGCTGCAGGTGGAAGGCAAAATGGACGGTTTGGTCAAGGCGCTGGCAGCCTATCCGATCAGCGACCTGTCGACGGAAAGCGTTTCGCTGGAGCAAATCTTCTTGACGTACTATGGGGCCGGCAAGCCGGCTCAGGAGGTTGATTGACATGTTCGCCGAATTCAAGCACATGCTGCTCCGCCTGCGCGGCCAGATTTTCGGCTGGAGCCTCGGCCTGGGGCTGTTTTCGCTCTTCATGGCCCTGTTCTGGGACACCGCTCTCCAGATGGAAGGGCTGCAAGAGATGATCGCGAACTATCCCCCGGAAATGGCCGCCTTCTTTGGCGGCATGAACGCCATCACCTCGCCGGCGGGTTACATGAACACCTACTACTTCAGCATGATGCCCGTCATCGCCGGCGTTTTTGCGGTCATTGCCGGCGCCGGACTGCTAACGGCCGACGAGGAGAAAGGAATCCTGGACCTGGTGCTCACCTACCCCATCAGCCGTACACGTCTCTTTTGGGCGCGTTTGCTCGCCCTGAGCTTGGGGCTGGCCATCGTCATGGTCGCCGGCTGGCTCGGCTGGTATCTGCCTTCCCTGGGCACGAGCATGGACCTCAGCCCCGTCGCGTTCCTGCTGCCTTTCCTCACTTTGTTTGCCGTGCTTTTGCTCTTTGCCGCCCTGGCTCTGCTCTTGAGCATGGTGCTGCCTGCGACGCGGCTGGCAGCCACCCTGGCCGGTGTGCTCCTGGTCGGCAATTATCTGCTGATCGGGATGGCCAATCTCAACGAGGGCTTGCAGACGGTCGCACAGGCCACCCCTCTGCACTACTATCAGGGCGGATTTGCCGTGGCCGGGATTGAATGGTCGTGGTTGGCCGGCCTGTTGGCGGCAGCATTTCTTTTGGCCGGCGCCGGCTGGCTGCTCTTCCTGCGGCGCGACATTCGCGTCGGCGGCGAGCGTAGCTGGGGCTTGCGCCTGCCCTTCGCGGGCGTGCACACGGGCTAACCACGCCACCGGGGCAGGGCGCCTCGCCCGGCGCCCTGCCCCATCCTCGTTTCCTGCTTTTGACTGATTACAACCCTGGCTTTGCTGTAGCAAAACGAACCTGATTGCGGCGTTACGCTGCTTTGATTATTGCCATCGTTTGTGAAGCGGTAATCTTCATCTTCGGGTCATGCCACTCCTATCCCTCCACAACTTTACGTCAGTTTGGATCCAGTACACCCAATTCATAAAAATGCGGGGTGAGGAGTGGGCATCCTCAGACGCCGCCCTCCGCATCTGAGGATGCGGACTCCGTAAATTCAGAAATTTGTTGTACTAGCCACTGAAATCCCTACATGGAGACCGTGACCAGGCTTAAGATCGACGGCAGCCAATTGACCAGGTAATGGCAAACGACCCCCGGCCAGAGTGAGCGGGTCTTGATAAAAATCAGGCCCAAGAGGCATCCTCCCAGGGTCTGCATCAGCAAGGCATAGAGCACGCCTGACCAGCCGCCCTCACCCACAACGCCAATCGTCTGGATATCCAGCAGGACGTGAGTCGTAGCGAATAGCAGCGCTCCAATCAGTACTGCCAGGCGCTGATGCGTCATCCGTTCCAACCGGTTTTGGATCACGCCGCGGTAGAAAAACTCTTCGACGAAGGCATTGTTATAGACCAGCAAGAGCAGCGCCCCGACTGAGGGGACCTGGACGCCTACCACCGTCTGCCCCGTCCAAAAAGCAACTGCCCCGCTGACCGTTCCAAAAACAAAGGCGAAAATTACCATGTTGGTTGAGCGGCTCTGCAAGGTCAGACCCAAATCGGGCAAGCTGTAGCGATCCATTTTTAGTGAAATGTACAGGGGGATCGCCATGAAAAACAGCGTAACCAAGGGGAGATAGATTAGCTCACGCACGGCAGGATGAACGGCCGTAGCGGTCAAATACGGATTGATCACCAGCGTCCGCAAGGCGTTTACCCCCATTGCCATGCCCCATAGCACAAAGACGACGGTAATGTCCTGCCTGGGTCGTGGGCTGGGTATCAGAGGTGGAGGGTAGGGATCAATATCCCGGTCGAGTAGCCAGACCAGCCCGGCGAAGATCCCCAAATACAGGAATTCCCAAGGCATCGCGCTTTCTCACTCCTACCAGTCTAAATCCACTATAACACAGAATCTATCATTTGTCGCTGCGTCATGGTTCTCCGGGTGCGCGGAACTTCTGTTGACCGGCGCCTGGATTTAGCCGCGATTTGGCGAATCGCGTTACAGGTATCAACGGGTGAGGGGAGGTATTGGTCATCATCCCCCGACGCTTTTTCTGCGGCTGCGGATGGCGACAACGGCCGTTACGCCCAAAAACGTTAGCGCCGCGGCCATATTCAACAGGCCGCCCCAGCGCCGCCCTGGGAACCAAAGCAGCAGGTCGCTTCCTACCCGCAGCGCCAGAGAGAGATGCAGCAGCGCCAAATGAATGTAAAACAGCGGCGAATAGGGAACTTGCACCCCCAACAAGGCCGGTACAATGAGCGGCGCGTGGCCGAAAATCATGGAAAAGACAAAGCCCAGGAAGATGGTATGCAGCATCAGGCTGTAATACGGTCCGGCCATGTACTGGCCCCCAAACAGCAGCCAAAACATCCCCCCCGCCATCAACCAAAGGTAACCCGGCAGCAGACAGGCGGCGATGAAGCGGGTCAATCCCCGGCGGCGGATGGTGCGCCGGGCGACGTCGTAGCGCAGCAGCCAGACCCCCAACGCAATCAGGGCGAAGCCGGCCAAACGCAGCCCGGCGTCAAAGGCAACCAGCGAGAGCAGCAGCCCACCCAGGAAAAGGGCGACGATGGCGATAAATGCCTGGCGCACCCGCCGACGGTGCAGCAGCACGCGCCCCAACTCCAGCCGCTCCCCGGCAATCGTCAAAATCAGGAAAGCGGCCCACCAGGGCGCGATCCTGAAGATAGGCGCGCCGGCCAGCCACAATCCATTTCCAGCCAGCCAGAGCAGCGCGCCAAGCCCC
>Ga0209498_1002354_pt1 | contig 11428 bp, 10 predicted proteins | sample WalLakDeSediment_FD_184131 | JGI IMG/M metagenome (GOLD analysis project Ga0209498, IMG submission 184131) | Lake sediment microbial communities from Walker lake, Nevada to study Microbial Dark Matter (Phase II) - Walker Lake 11/02/13 Deep... | ecosystem: Environmental > Aquatic > Freshwater >...
ACCGTAGAAGCGTTTATGGACGAAGCGGGCGGCCCTGGTGCCGAGGCCCAGAGTGAACCGACCCGCCTCCACGGGGTGTTTACACCCAATAGCAAACACCGCGGGCGGGTGACACCGGGGAAGCGGGACAGGCGCGGTTGTCTGGCCAGGACTGCGGATCCGGGGGAGGCCACAGTAGCCCAATGCGGCGCCGAGATCAGCTGGGCGCAGCGCTTGAAACTGGTCCTTGGCATCGACAGCACGATCTGCACCAATGTGAGGTAATGGGGGCCCGCAGGTGATCACCAAGCAGCCGCCCAGGAGATGGGTGCAGGAGTCCGCTCAGGGCCGGCTAATGCCAATGGCTGTCTCTTGCCGACCCTTGCCGCGAAGTCGGACCTCAAGCTTAGTTGCCCATTTTCGGCCGCAACGACGACGGTTCAAGGCGGGAAAAGAACCGATATCGACGGGCCTTGTTCCTCATGATCAGCAGATTGACTTGGTCCAGCCCCGATGGCCGCGCTGGCGTTGTGGTCAGGTCTTCCCGACGGTCAGAAACTGGCGCTGTAAAACAGCATCGGACCACTGTAGGTCCACTCCAGCTTTCCGGTGAACCGTGGTCGGTCGGCGTCCACGTTCAACGAGAAGTAATCGTAGCCGATCCCCACTCCAATCCATTTCCGAGGCTGCCAGGTCAGCGCCAACCGGTAGTCTTGGATCCGTCCCTCGTAGTCACCGAAACTCAGGTAGAAATACTGCGCCGACGCGTTCAACCAGAAGTCATTCGGCAGGGCCCAGAGACCGCTCAATCCGATCACAGGCAGTGGCGCGGTGGCACTACCGGTTTCGGCGTTCGCTTGCTCGCTGGCACCGCCTTGATTGGATCCCTGGGCGGAAAGTGAAGCGCTGAGATCCGTGACGTGCAAGCCAATCGCGGCGGCCAGTTCATAGGAGTCGGTGCGCCTGAAGGCGTACTCGTAGCCCAACTGGTAGACGTCGAAATCGAATTTGCTCTGGACCTCCGCGCCGACCTGAAATACTTCGTCGCCCCAGGAGATCTCCTGGTCGATGATCGCCGAACGGGTACGGGAGTAGTTGAACCAGCCTGCCCGCAGCTTATGCCGGTCTAGGAAGCGCCAGGATCCATCGATACGAAACCGGGTGAGATCGCCGCCACCGAAGGTGCCCTTCCAATCCACCGGCGTTCCGGCCCCCGCCTCCCCATCGAGACGCAAGGTCGGATCGAAATCCAATATGAAGGTACCGAGCGACAGTTGGAACGTATCCTCGAGCAGGTTCGGTGCGCCAGATGCGGCCAACGGAGAAGCCGAAAGCCCGAGCAGCCCCACCGCGAGTCCCACTCCCATGCGACCGACCCCGGGCCGACCTCGAAACACCCGAATATCGACCATCGTTTCTCGCTCCCGGGGATCCTGAGGGATGTTGGGTGCACACGAACGTGGGTGAGGGTCAACGCATCCCCTTCGAATCTGTCAACCCGAAACGACCTCCGGCTCTCCCACGAAAGCCAGCACGTAGATCGGCCCTGCGGCGTATTTGGCCGCACTGCGGGCTCGACGCACTGGGCACACAACACCTTGCATGTCCGATCCGAGTATAGAATAAATTGACCGCTTTCCCTCGACATTTGTCCCTCAAGGATCTCCACTGACCGCTCGGTCAGGGCCGGCTGCGACCCTGAACGGCCACTCGGTCTCGATGGATGAAGGGCTCCAGTCATGCCTCAAGCGGACAGTGGTCACCCGCCCTTTGGTGTTGGGAGCAGGCAGACTAAACCGGTTTCGCGAGCTTGGTATCCTGAAGGGCAGGAAAATCTCGCAGGGATGCGATCATGTTGCCGTTGGCGATGCACCGTGTTGTTTTGGGAGTATGTTCCACGCCTATGGCTATCCCGTTCGGGCTCGACATCCGGCTACTCGAGGCACCCTCCGACGCCATTGTGGTGCTGGATGCCGAAGGTAGCGTCCAATTCGTCAATTCAGCAGCCAGATCCGCCTTCGGCCATCTCGTGCCATCGCCTGCCGGCAGGATCGAAGGGCGCGATCTCGACGAATGCTGCCGCCTGTCCGAGTGCGGCAACGGCGTCTCGGCAGCGTTGGCGGCTGTGCTGCGCGGCGAGAGAGCTGTTGTCGAATGCGACCTGCTAATCGAGGAGCGACGCCGAGCGATGGAGTTCGTGTTCAACCCGCTCATGGACGACGGCCAGGTTCGGCAGGTGGTTCTGTTAGGCCGCGACGTCGAGAACCGTGCCCAAGTGGAGCGACAGCGCGAGCAGTTGTTCGCCCTGGTGGAGAACAGCAGCGACTTCATCGGCATGGCGGATGGGGAAGCTAGGCCGTTCTATGTGAATCCCGCCGGGCGCCGCATGGTCGGCATCGCCCAGGCGGAGGTGCCGCAAACCAGCATTGCCGACTACTACCCTGCGGACCAGCTTGACCTGGTGAATGATCAGCTTCTGCCGCGGATGCGCAGTGACGGTTACTGGTCCGGGGAAACGTTCTTCCGCAACTTCGCAACCGGTGCGCGCATTCCGGTATCGGACACGCACTTCGTGGTTCGGCATCCGGAGACAGGGGAGCTGATCGGCTACGCGACGATCACCAGAGACATCAGCGAGCAGAAACGCTCCTTGGAGCTGAGCGAGGCGTCGAAGCAGAAGGACAGATTTCTGGCGACGTTGGCCCACGAACTGCGCAACCCGCTTGCGCCGATCCGCACCGGCCTCGACCTGATCCAGGCACTGCGCGGTGACGCCGCCGCCTGCGAAGAGCCCCTGCAAATCATGGAGCGCCAGTTCGACCATTTGGTGCACCTGGTCGACGACCTGCTGGACGTCTCTCGCATCAGTCGCGGCAAGATTGAGCTGCACAAGGAGCAGCTCGACCTCGCGGAGATCATCGATGCCGCGCTGGAGATGAGCGACAGCGGGCTGAACCGGGGGGATCGTCGCATCACCGTCAGCGTGCCCTCCGAGCCGCTTGTGGTGGAGGGTGATCCAGTGCGGCTGGTTCAGGTCATCGCGAACCTTTTGAACAACGCGGCCAAGTTCACTGACGCGGGGGGGGCACATCGACGTTCGCGCGACGCCGCGTGACGACTGGGTGGAGATTCAGGTGCAGGACGACGGATGCGGAGTCCCGCGTGAGCGGCTTGACAAGATTTTCGAGATGTTCTCCCAGGCCGAGCCGGGGCGAAGCGGCGGTCTGGGTATTGGTCTTTCTCTGGTTCGGGGTCTGGTCGAGATGCACGGCGGTACGGTCAGCGCCGACAGTGCAGGTCCGGGGTGCGGTGCCACCTTCACGGTCTCGCTGCCGCTTAGTAGCAGCGTCCCGGCGCCGGCCACGACGGAAACGGCGACGGAACCCGCCCTCCCAACCCAGTGCCGCGTCCTTGTGGTGGACGACAATCCTGACATCGTCGAAAGTCTGCGCCTGATTCTCACGATGCTGGGGGCTGAGGTCCGGGTCGCGCATGATGGAGCAGATGCCATACGGGTCTTTGACGAATGGACGCCGACGCATGTGCTGATGGATCTCGGGATGCCGGGCATGGATGGCTACGAGGCCGCCCGTCGGCTGCGCGCCAAGCACGCTGACTCTGCGTTCCGGCTCATCGCCATGACGGGTTGGGGCCAGGAGGAGGATCGGCAGCGGACACGGGAGGCGGGTTTTGACGAACACCTCGTCAAGCCGGTCCGCTTGGAGAGGCTGAAGGAAGTTCTGTCCGCATAAGCTGCTGGCGCCGCTCGCCATCGACGGGTTCGGCATGGTCTGCAAAGGAATGCTGTCCAGCCCTGATGGTGCGCCGCTGGGTGACGGGTTAGGGCCCACCACTGCCAATGCCGGGTCTCGACCCTGAACGGCCAGTCAATTGGGATGGATGTTTGCCTGGAGTCGGACCTAAACCTAAGGTTCTGAACCGGTTTGGGGATCGACATCGAGACCTGCCTGGCGTGCGGTGGTGCGGTGCGGATCATCGCGTGCATCGAGGCTTCGGCGGTGACCGAAAAGATCGTTACCCACCTCGATGCGAAAGCCCTTAAGCCGGAGGCGTCGACGCGGCCGCCGGTCCGAGCGCCGCCTTGAGATGCCGGGCCAGCATCCGTGTCATCGAGCTGCAACACACGCAAGAGTTTCTGCTCAACCACTGAGTCCTTCCTGGAGTCCCGGCAGTTGGCCCAGTTTCTGGAAGAGGGAGATCACGTTCCTGCGAACCAACGGCTCGCCGCCGGTGATACGCAGTTTTCGAACCCCGAGTTCGGTGAAGGCCCGTCCGAGCGTGGCCATCTCTTCCAGGGTGAGGACTTGTGCACGTGGGATGAAGGTCATACGTGCGCCCATGCAGTACACGCAGCGGAAATCGCAGCGGTCCGTCACGGAAATACGCACATAGTTGACGTGCCGCCCGAACCGGCCGATCAGCCGATCCGGTAATTCATGTACCTCGGTTGCCATCCGCATCCTTGAACGGCAAGCGGATGACTCTCTTCGTGGTGCGCTGGTCGAACCACATACGGAATCGACTTGTTCAGCATTTCCCCTGTTCGGCGCTTGCTCAGCGGCTTGCCAGGGATGCGATACCACCCTTATTTTGTGAAGCCAGTTGGTATTCTTCATGCGTGATCTGCACGGCCCCGGCAAAGTTCTCCATGTTGGCTGCCTGTCGCATGCTCCAGCGAATCATCACATCCATCGGTTCCCCGCTTGCCAGGGTCGAGCGGTCGACGCCGCCGCCCCACAGGGGAACTTCGGTTCCGGGAATGGCGATCCCGTTGTGGTCGATGGCTCTGACGAACAGCGTGTCCACGTTGCGACCATCCCGGCTGTTGGCATGCACGTCGGTCAGCGTCAGCTTCGCGACCATGTACAAGCCATGTCGGCAAGGACGATTGCCCTCGGCTCCGGAAACGGTCGTCGGCTGGTTTACGATCCGGCCCTCGCTGAGCACATAGGGTCCGCCCTCGGCCGCGCGTATCGGGATCGCCTCGGCCAGGGGCATCTTGGTCGCGTGTCCGCTGATCTGCGAGCACCAACGATCCTGCGCCGCTTTCCATTCTCCCCGCGTCCTTTCGAGCTGGTTCTGATCATCCTCGAGGAGTGCCATCCGCATCTTTGCGAACCATTGCTGTTCTTCCTCGTAGGCGCTTCGCATCAGAGCTGGAATCTGGTTCAGATAAGGGTTGGCGGACGTGGCTTGGAATGCCTTGTCTCCCGGCAGACCAAAGCTGCCAAGGGCTGTGAGCAGAAGCGCCGCGCTGAACACGGCCACAAGTCCGAGTATCCGATGGGACCTTTTCATCTTGAATTCTCCTTGGACGTGGGAACCCCAATGACCACTGGGAGCGGGGATTCTGCATTCCCGCAAGAGAGCAGCCCGCTTCTCAGGTCAACAGTTAGCCCGCATTTCCCGTGCCGAATGTGTTCATTCGGAAGAAAAAGTACGTGGATCCGTTACTTAAAGGGCGCTGTTGGGCATTTTCGGGAGCTGCTGCCAAGTGGGTGGCACAGAAAACGTAACAGTCGTTGGAACAGATGTGTAACGGTGAAACAGGTCGTCTCTGGGGAATGACGGGACAGCGTCCCGCCTGGCTCGGGGAGGGGTAGCGCTCGTGATCGTCAGGGCTGGGCCTGCGGATGCGTCCTGTCCGGGTGGGCGGTGATGCCGAGCCGGCCCATGTGCCGGTACAGGGTGGTTCGGCTGATCCCGAGCAACGCGGCTGCGCGTGAGCAGTTGCCCCCGGTCCGCTCCAGCGCGGCGAGGATGTGCGCGCGCCTGTCATTTTCCGCTGGCGGGAGGTGGCGTTTGCCAGGACCGCACGCGATCTCCTCTGGAAGATCGACGCAGCGAATGACGTCCCCCCTGCGATAGATCACTGCGTGGTCGATGATGGCCTTCAGTTCTCGTACGTTGCCCGGCCAGGGATGATTCAGCAGGCAATTCATGGCCCCGCTTCCGCATCGCAGCGGCGCTTCGCCGGAACCGGCCTGTGTCTGGCCGAGGAAGTACGCCACCAACAGCGGGATGTCCTCCCTGTGCTCCCGGAGCGCCGGCACGTGCACGCGTGCCACACGCAGCCGATAGAAGAGGTCCTGGCGAAAGCGGCCCGCCGCCACTTCATTAACCAGGTCCTTGTTCGTTGCCGCGAGAATCCTTACGTCGACCTTGCGGGGTAAGACTTCGCCGAGGCGTACGATCTCCTTTTCCTGCAAGACCCGAAGCAGGCTGGACTGTATGCCTGGGGACAGGTCCCCGATCTCGTCCAGGAACAGCGTTCCTTCGATGGCGGCCTCGAAGAAGCCCTGCCGATCAGTGAAGGCACCAGTGAATGCCCCCTTCGTGTGTCCGAAGAGCTGGCTGTGCATCAGCTCCTCACTCAGCCCTGCGGAGTTGACTGCGACGAACGGTCCTTTCCTTCGCTCGCTGGACTCGTGAATCGTCCTGGCAACCAGTTCTTTCCCGACCCCGGTTTCGCCTTCGATCAGCACGGTCCAGTCGCCTCGTGCGACATCGCCGATGTGCCGGTACAGTTCGCGCATCGGTTCGCTTTTGCCGATCATCGCGCCGCTTTGGCTGCCGGCGAGTTGCCGCTGCAACCGGCGGACTGCGGAGACATCCTTCAGGCAGAGGATGTGTCGACCCAATGCGTCCGTGGGTGCGTCACGAATCTCGCATTCGATGAAGAACTCCCGGCCCTCCCTGCGCCAGTCGAATTCAAACGGTTGCCGCTGATCCGGCGCCGACTGAAGCTGCTGTTCGAGATTGATGCGTCCCGCCTCACGAAGGGGCAGAACCTCGCTCCAATGTCGGCCGACGGTGGCCGCCGTGTTCAGTCCGAGGGACGAGCAGTAGCGGCTGACGAACCCGACGTGTCCGTCCGGTTCAAGGAGCAGGGTTCCGATCTGGAGTTGGTCCAACAACGAGTGAAGGCTGTTGCGCTGCCGTTCCGTCTGGTGCAGCAGCGCTTGATGCTCGGAAATGTCCTCGACGATGGACCAGACCAGCTTCCGACCGCCGCTATCGCGGATCAGTACCCCGTTCAGGAGGACAGGGTAGCGCTCGCCACCCTTGCGGATGAATTCCTTCTCGTGGCCGCTGTAGCGTCCGAGGGTGCGCAGGTCCCTGAGGTGCCTGCGATCCTGCAGCAGGTATTCGCGGGGAGTGATGTCGGTGTAGCGGAGCCGCAGAATCTCGTCACGGCTATAACCGGTCGATTCAAGCAGCGCATCGTTGACCTGGACGAAAGCGCCCGTTTCGAAGTCGTTGAGCGCGATACCTACCGGCGAAAGATCGAATAGACCGCGCAACCGGGCCAGGGAGACTTCGAGTTCAAGCTGCGCCTCCTTTTCGGCCGTCACATCGATATGTGTACCGGAGAGGAGTAGGGGCCTGCCGTCCTCGGTCCAACTGACCACCCGCCCGCGGTCATGGATCCAGACCCATCGCCCGTCCTTGTGACGCATTCGGCAATAGCAGTCGTAGTACTCGGTCTCGCGCCGGAAATGTCGCTCCAGTTGTGCGTTGGACTCGAGCAGATCGTCGGGGTGGGCGAGTTCGAGCCGCGTCTGAATGCTGACCGGCGCGAGCTCGGCCAGGGTGTATCCCGCGATGCCCGCCCAGCGCTCGTTGAATTCGCATTCGCCGGTCTGGACGTTCCACTCCCAGGTACCGATGCGGGTGCTGTCGATGATGGAGCGCAGGCGGCGCTCTTGCGGGTTCAGGAACCCCTTCCCGATCTCCTCGTCGACGAGCGCGCCGAAGTCGAGCAACGCTTTGCTGTCGGCCTGCGCCATCGTGCGAGGTTCGCGATCCAAAATGCCGAGGGTGCCGATCCGCTGGCCCCCGGGTGCGTGAAGCGGAACGCCGGCATAGAACCGGATGGTTGACGGACCGGAAACAAATGGATGGCCCGAGAACTCCAGGTTCTCAAGCGCATTCTGAACGCAGAAGACCCCTTCACTCTGGATCACGCGGTCACAGAACGAAGTGTCCCTCGGAATGTGGCATATGCCGGTGCCCTGCTTGGACTTGAACCACACACGGTCGGCGCCCACGAGGGCAACAAGCGCGATACTGACTCTGAAGTGCCGCTGCGTGATCCGGGTGAGCCGGTCGAAACGAGGTTCGGCGGGGCTGTCCAACAAAACGAGTGCGTCGAGCGCGGCCAAGCGTTCGGCTTCGTGTCGCTGTGCCCTCGGCTCCAATGCCGACCCCGATGTTTATTAATATTAATTCCCATGCAAGTTTACTCGCCGGTATTTGCAAAAGCCAATCCAGGCGCATTGCGTACCGGTGCGCTGATGGCATCCTGGTTAACCCGCTTCGTCACGTCATCTTCGAAACCCTCGACTTTATCGCCCGGCTGGCGGCTCTGGTGCCGAAGCCGTGGGTCAGCCTCACGCGCTTCCACGGGGTGTTTGCGCCCAACAGCAAGTACCGCGGGCGGGTGACACCGGGAAAGCGTGGCGGGGGAGGGCGGCAGAGTGCGACGGGGGATGAGGACGAGCCGACGCCGGTCGAACGTCGAGCCGCGATGAGGTGGGCCGAACGTCTCGAGCGGGTTTTCGGCATCGACATCGAATCCTGCAGCGATGTGACATTGGGGCCGTCCGTAAGAGATCAGCAAGCAGGCGCCCACGAGTCGGGCGCCAGAGTCCGTTCTGGGCCGCCCACTGCCTCTACCGGCCGTCAGGGGTCTCTTGCCGACCCTTACCAGCCAGTCGCCGGGGGCGGTTGACTGTCCCTGTCAAACGGAGAGCCGACACTAGCGACGGCAAGGGCGAACCCGCCACCCCGCCAGATATCGCCCAGGCCCGGGGTCCGCTGGAGTGGTACGAAGACGCTACGGAGAATATCATCGATGCCGATGGATGTTCCGCGGGCGCATCTTATGGAGTGTCTGAAGCAGAAGCCAACGTTATATCGCTTCGTGTAAAGGTGATGGGCATGCATCCTAAATGGGCGTGGATACTTATCCAGTTGGTGATGCTTGTCATCTGTCTAAGTGGAATAATATTAGTCAACTCACGATTTGGAGGCGCGTTCTTCTGGGGTTTGCTCGTGGTCGTCGCGCCATTGGTGTCTGCTTATTTCATCTTGTTTCGGGTGGTTCCCGTCCGTTGTCCGAGGTGCAAGGGAAAGATGAGATATCGAACAATCAGGCGTCGGATAGGCCCGGAGTCACAAAAGGCAGAAACCCGAACTCTGCACGGATTTGTATGTACCGAATGTTCCGAAGAAGATCTTCATGAGATCCCATTTAACTAGCGATATAACCAATCGTTGCACGGGATGCCTCCCAGCGGTCGGCGCCCGTGAACTCTATGGGGGCGGCATCTACACTGCGGGACGGCCAGTCAGCGGGACCAGATGAGCGCCTGCAGTCGACCCTGAGCCGCCTCCGAGTCACTGTTCACGACCGACCCGTTGCCGATCTGCTGCGGACGACCGGAAAACGCCATCATGGGCATCCTTCTCTCCGGCCGGCTCTGCAGGATAGGTGGTATCAGCATATGGAGGGTCTGACCAAGTCGCCCCGACCCACGACAACCCGCCTCCGGAAAACCAGGGTTGGTTCACCATTGAACTGACCGGGTTTCCCAACATTGATCCGAAGGCTGCAGGGCCAGCCGCGCGGACACGGCGACCGCTCGTCGCGTTGCCGGCATGCACCGCAATCTATAGAGCGGCGACCAACGCTGGTGCGCGAAATTCGTGGCCGGAGTGATGCTCCGTGGGACATCCCAGACCAGATCGATGACCGACGAGCCGGACCCAAGCATGCCAAGTTGGACGGGCAACGTCGGACTCGCGCCGAGTGAACACGCGGTCTACTCTTACACGCAGCCACAGGGGTTGCGATCCCGTAATGCTCGACCTGCCACGCGTCGGAATGGCACATATCTTGGTCACAGAGGCTGCCCTATGAAATTTCAAAGACTTTTTCTGGCTAACCTTTTCATGGCCGCCTCCATTGTCTCAGCAGCCTCAGCCGGCGATGTCGTCTATCGGTTCAAAGCTGAATTGGCGCATGTCTCGATATCACCACCCCCGACAAGCCTCAGTGCGAAAGCGGCTGAAATTCCAGTGATTACCGGAAACTTTGGGTTCTCTCCGGGCGCCGAACGCATTGCAGGGGCCAGTGATCCTGGGCGTGTAGCGTTCGCCGACTATGCCACGGGGTCGATAACCATCGACCAGTTTGATATCAGCGCCCTAGGAGGCGAAATCGCAACTCAAATTAGAGACGGGGTGACCCAGACGGCTGATCCAAAGACGACCATACCAGACCAGATGACGATCGGGTACCGCAATTTTTCGGCTGAGGGGCCTATCGACTCGCTGACTTTGGAGATGCTCTACAAGAACGCCGATATACTTGAGAATGCGGCCATTCCGTCATCACTGAATTTCGAAGAGTTCGCCTCTATTCGGCTTTTGTTTAGCACGCGCATTGATGGATCTGGAAACCGTTATGATAAAGTCTCCGGCAGCGTTGAAGTGCTCGGCTTGGTTAGCTTCCGGGTTACCGCCATGGAACAGATAAAGTAATTGTTGCGGGATTATCGACGGGTCGCTATCCGACGATTGCATCACCGAATTGTAGTTAGGCGGTGCCTGCGCATTCTTATGAGAAAACTGATGAAGACACTCGCTCTGTTACTTCTTTGCACGATGGCGGCTTGCAGTCCAAAGCCCCCGGGATCATCCTGGACGGTTGACGGCACCACGCTGGAGCGAGTCGCTGTGATCTCAAAGCTCCTCAGCAAAACCACCCCGCTCCCAAGTGCACTCCTGGACGCTCACTTCGTCGAGGAGCAGATTGGCGATGGCCGAATCGGTCCGTCGGATTTTAAGGCGTTCTACGCCCTTACCGTAGCCCCCGACGGTCTTCCCGTATGGAGGGCCGCGTTGTCCGAATCGAAAACCTGGAACCGTTTTTCGAACGACGATGACATCAGGCGTGCGGCGCCGAAGAAGGCGCAGCCGTGGTGGGTAAGTGGGGCTGATTTAGGCGCGTTGGAATTCTACAGTCCGGAGTCCCTCACCGGACGCTTCAACGGCTGGGTCGGCATCGCACCTGACGGAAGAATCTTTGTGTATTCGTTCACCATGTAGCCAAGTGACCGCAATGCCTAACCGGGGGGTGCAGGCGACGGGCTGCTGGCCGGCACTTGACCCTCGGCGTTTGTCATGGGCGCCCCCCCCAGCGTCAGCAGTTCGAGGGTAAGCTGCCGTTGATGTAACGATTGGGGACGACAGGATTGGGCCGACCACTGTCGCTGAAGGGTAGCGGGATCGCTTCCGACCCGGAGCGGTCTCCCAGGCGCTCGGTGTGCGCGGTCGGAGTCTATAGCGTAGCGGGCAGTCCGAGGTTGCTTGATCCACAAAGGCCGGTCTCAGATAAGAGGAGTAAGCCCTGTCGGTTTGT